>Ga0208197_1000132_pt1 | contig 98565 bp, 51 predicted proteins | sample AD_JPNNA4_MetaG_FD_184444 | JGI IMG/M metagenome (GOLD analysis project Ga0208197, IMG submission 184444) | Active sludge microbial communities of municipal wastewater-treating anaerobic digesters from Japan - AD_JPNNA4_MetaG (SPAdes) (version 2) | ecosystem: Engineered > Bioreactor > Anaerobic...
AAGAATATCGCCCCCTCCGAGACCAATATGTACGTCTCGGTCAACGCATCCGGCGACATCACCACCGGCGACAATGTGGTCGTGGTGGTGCCGCAGGCTCCCGCGCTCGGCTACGTCGGCCCCGGCTTGAGCGAACAACCGCGTCAGATGGGTACCGGCAAGACTTCGGGCGCTGTCGGGATCCGCTATATCAAACCGGATGAGATCCGCGACGGTGACCGCTATGAATTGCAGTTTCTCGACAAATCGATGGACCGTCACGATAACGACCATGACGGTCTCATCGACAGGGCGGATCCCGATGAGTTGATGCCCACAGTGACCACCGGATTCGTACTGCGCAATCTGACCAATACCGCGCAACCCGAAGACACGGTCATGATCGTCAACGAACAGTACAGCGCTGGCAAGTGGGTTGAGATCGAAAACCTCTATCAGGATGCCGACGGCGATCCGCGCACCATGACCAAGGTTCTGCATGGGATGGAGTTCTCCATCTTTAATCCACCCGAGGGGATGATCAACCGGCCCGAAGAACGTATCTATAACGGGGTACAGTGGAGCAGCAATATCAATTTCACCACCGCCTATAACATCCGCTTCACTCTTTTCAATCTCAGCGGTTTCAAGAGCGGCACCTACTATCCCCGCCAGTATATGGTGGTCTTTTATGACGACATCGTGAAGAAATCGGATCTGCTGCAGGTCGAACTGGCCACCAGCACCAAAAAGATCCCGCTGCCGCCCTCGGATGCCAATTTCCGGGTATTCGACAAGCAGACCGGAGAGGAGCTGCCTTTCGCCCTTGTCGATCAGACCCTGACTCCGAAAAAGATCAAGAAAGGGATGTTCTCGGCCAAGGACCGGATCGTTCTCTTTGAAAAGCTGCCCAACGATTCGACGATGATCACCTTCAATATCCTTAACAATGCTTCCGAGGATACCGTCTGGTGGAACACCTATGGCCGGCCCCTGGGCGCCGGAGATACGCTGAATGTCTATCCCGACTTTCCCTTCACCGGCAATGTCCGCTATCAGTTCGTGGTCAAGGGTCAGAAGATTGACAAGGCGTTTGCTGCCAAAAATCTGGACAAGATCCGGGTGGTTCCGAATCCCTACGTGGTCACCGCCGCCTGGGAGCCCACTAATCCCTACACCAGCGGCCGAGGTCCGCGTTCGATTCAGTTCATCCATCTGCCGCAGAAATGCACCATCCGCATCTTTGCGGTGGATGGCACCCTGGTGCAGACGCTCGAGCACAACAGCGACATGACTGACGGCTCTGAGGCGTGGGACATGCTCACTCGGGACCGCATGGATATCAGCTATGGCGTCTACATTTATCACATCGAAGCACCCGGCGTCGGGAATACCACGGGCCGGTTGCTGATCATCAAATAGCAAGCCCCATCATACGGGACGCAGAGGCCAGCTTTCACAGGTGCCTCTGCGTCCCTCTGCGATTCATCGACTATCCGGAGTTGGGTGTTTGAAACACATTTGGTTTGGCACGTCGTGGTTTCTTCTAATCCTTGTGGCGTGCAGCAGCAAAGAGCCCAGCGTTGCGCGCCTCGGTAAGGAGCGCATTACCCTCGAGGAGTTTAAGACGGCCTATCTGGAGGTGGTCAAGCAGCCGAATGTTTTCGATTCGCACGAGCTGCGCGAGCAATTTCTGGATGAACTCATCGACCGCCGGCTCCTGGCCGATGAGGCCAGGAGGCTGGGTTTGGCCAAGGATGAACGGCTTCAGTACCGCTTCGCGGCCTTCCGCGACAAGGCGCTGCGCGATCTCCACTTTCAGCAGGTGATCAAGCCCAAAATCCATTTCTCCGAAACCGACCTGGAACGCAGCTACGCCTGGATGAACGAAGAGCGGCGCATCAGCCATCTCTTCTGTGCCAGCAAGCCGGCTGCCGATTCGCTCTACACGTTGCTGCAGCAGGGGGTGGACTGGAACAGCTTGGCGCAGCGCACCTTCGATGACCTCCGGCTGGCGCAAAGCGGCGGTGATCTCGGCTGGGTAGCCTGGGAGCAGCTGGAATATGATCTGGCCAACACCACCTTCAACCTTCCCCTGAAGACCCCTTCTCGGCCAGTGGCCTCGAGTTATGGCTGGCATATCCTTAAAGTAACCGACTGGCGCAAGACCCCGCTTCTTTCGGAGGCGCAATACCAGTTGCAGCGCCGCAACGCCCGCACGCTCCTCGAACAGAAGCTGGGCGACAAAGCTGCTTTGGCTTATATCGGCGGACTGATGCGGGACAAAAAGATCCGCATCTATCCTGCAAGCCTGCGCGCTGTCGGCGAGCGGCTGGGGGTGATCCTCCAGCGTCAGCCGTCGACGGCCGATCAACTCCATCTCGAGCAACTCAACGAGGCGGAGATGGGGCGGATCGAATCGTCGCTCTGGGAGCAGCGCCGGGAACCTCTGGCCAGCATCGACGGCGACATACTGACCATCGGCGAGTTCATCGCTGCCCTCAACTACATTCCCTACTATGCGGCGCATCGCAGCATGAAGACCGCGCTCGATTATGTGCTGCGCGACCGCGCCCTGAGCCGGGAGGCGCGCGAGATGGGTCTCGAGCGTGCGCCGCAGGTGCGCATCCGGACTGCGCTCTTCGAGCAGAACCACCTGCAGATGGCCCGCAGGCGCAGCCTGCTGGCGGAGGTCCGAGTGGACAGCTGCGATCTGAAGCGGTACTATCGTGAACACTACGCAGGCCGCTATCCAAACCTGGCTTCCGGTGAAGCCACCGAACTTTTGCGGCGTGAGGTCATGACCGCCAAACGTGCGGCGACTCTTCAGGAGCATCTGCAGCAGTTGCGTGGTCAGGTGCGGATCGAAAAAAACAGTGCACCGATCCATGCCTGGTATGATGCGGTGCTGAAGCAGCAATAAGTGAGAATGAAACAGGAGTCCGCAATGAAGCTATTGCGTAATGGTGCGCTTGTGGTATGGACATGGCTGGCTGGAGCGGCGGCCTGGGCCTCCCCTACAGGGTTTGCCCATTTCGTTACGGTCTCCGGCGACCGCCTCATGGATGGCCCTTTGCCGATGCGCTTTGTCTCGTGCAATATTCCCAATCTGCACTGCATTGAAGACTATATGGCTTTCGAGGAGACCAATGTCTGGCGGATGCCGGATGCCTATGAGATCCGTGACGCCCTCGAGTCAATCCGGGCCATGGGAGGGACGGCGACCCGGATGTACGTCATCACCGTGCGCCGAGCGGATGATACGCCGGATATTCCGCGCTATGTTCTGGGTCCGGGCCAGTTCAATGAAGAGGCTTTTCGCGCACTCGACCAGGTGCTCGCCACCGCCAACGAAGTTGGAGTGCGGGTTATTATCCCCTTCGTCGACAACTGGCCCTGGATGGGTGGACGGGCCGAATATGCTGCATTCCGCGGCAAGAAGGCGGATGATTTTTGGAGTGACCCCCAGATCAAGTCCGATTTCAAACAGACCATCGCCTACATCATCAACCGCAAGAACACCCTGACTGGGGTGCTCTACCGTGAGGACAAGGCGATCCTCGCTTGGGAGACCGGCAATGAACTGGCCAGCCCCAATGAGTGGGCGCTCGAGATGGGGGCCTACATCAAATCCCTGGATAAGAACCATCTTCTGCTCGATGGATTCACCGGCTATGGTTTGCGCGATGAGACCATCGCCAATCCCTATACCGATATCATCACTACCCACCATTACGAGCGCGATCCGCGCGATATGGTTCGCATCATCCGTGAGAGTGCAGCCAAAGCCAAAGGCAAGAAACCCTATCTTATCGGTGAATTCGGCTTTCTCGGCCGCACCGGGGTGGAGGCAGTGCTGGACGAGGTCGCAGCCCATCCTGGCATATGCGGTGCGCTCATCTGGAGCCTGCGGTTTCACAGCCGCGAGGGCGGATTTTACTGGCACTCCGAGCCCGGCCTGGGCGGCTATTTCTACAAGGCCTATCACTGGCCTGGCTTTACCTCGGGTGAAAATTATGCCGAGCGCGAGGTGATGCAGCTGTTGCGCGAGCGCGCCTATGCCATCCGCGGCAAGACCCCGCCGGTGCTGACCCCACCCAAGCCGCCCCGGTTGCTGACCTGCGACGATCCCGCCTGTCTCTCCTGGCAGGGCGCCGTCGGCGCCTCCGGCTATGATGTGGAGCGCGCCTTCTCGCGCCAGGGCCCCTGGAAACAGATCGGCTACAATATCTCCGATGCCGAGGTGGCGCACAAGCCGCTTTTCAATGATGCCGGCGCGCCCATCGGCTCATCCTGCTATTACCGCGTGCGCGCGCGTAATGCCGCCGGCCTCTCCTCACCTTCCAATGTGATCGGGCCGGTCGCAGTGCAGCACACGACCTTGGTGGATGAATGCTGGAATTTCGCGGTCGCCTTCAGCCGCAAAGGCGATCTAACCATGCAGACCGACAATTCGCGCGCCTTCAAGGAAGACGCCCACCGTCTTGCCGGCAAAGAGGGGGCGCAGATCGTCTATTATACGCCAGGCCCCTTGCAGGCGATCAAACTCTTTCTTTTCGCCAAATCAGCGGAAAAGAGCATTGCGGTCAGCCTCTCAGCCGACGGTGGCGATTATACACCGATCGAGATGACTATCCGGGATTTCTTCTTCGGCGCCGCCGACTATAATTATCTCCGGCCGCTGCTCTTTGCAAAGGCCGCGATCCCGGCGGGAATGCATTTTATCAAGGTTGACTTTATGGGAGAGGCCCAGTTGGGGCGGGCCGAATTGACCTATGGCAAGTGAAACCTGCAAGCAACTGGCGCTTCGCGCCGAAAGGGAGCTGCTGAGCGATATCCTCCCCTTCTGGCTGGAGGAGGCTCCCGATCGAGAACGCGGCGGATTCTGGGCACGGGTCTCGCCCGATCTCCAGGTCCGCGAGCGTGCTCCCAAAGGATTGATCCTCAATGCCCGTATTCTCTGGACCTTTTCCGCCGCATACCGGCAGTACCTGAGCCCGGTATACCTCGGGATGGCGCGCAGAGCCTGGCATGAGTTAGCCACCTTTTTCACCGATCCAATCTACGGCGGGATGTTCTGGATGCTCGATGAGCGCAATCTTCCGCTCGATGACAGCAAAAAGATCTACGGCCAGGCCTTTGCGCTCTACAGCCTCACCGAGTACCACCTCGCCAGCGGCGAGCAGGAACCTCTGGAACGCGCGCTCGCCATTTATCGGCTGATCGAGGAGCATAACTACGATTCGGTCAACACCGGCTATCTCGAAAGTGCCAGTCGCGACTGGTCGCCTACCCAGGATCTACGCCTCAGCGCCGTGGACATGAATGAAAAAAAATCGATGAACACCCACCTCCATCTGCTTGAGGCCTACACCCAGCTCTTTCGCGCCTGGCCTGATGATGGACTGCGGGAACGGCTGGTGCAACTCATCAACAATTTTCTCGACCACATCATTGATGCCGGCACCTACCATCTTGTGCTTTTTTTTGATGAACACTGGCAGCCCAAATCGCACAAGATCTCCTATGGGCATGACATCGAGACCAGTTGGTTGCTCGATGAGGCGGCCCAGGCTTTAGGCGATCCGGTGTTGGGCCGCAAATGCCAAAAGATCAGCGTGGCCATGGCGAATGCGGTGCTGGAGGAAGGCGTGGCTGCTGATGGCGGCCTCTGCTATGAATGCGAGGAGGGCCATACTGATGCCGAGGTGCACTGGTGGGTGCAGTCCGAGGCGGTGGTCGGATTCGCCAATGCCTACCAGAACAGCGGCCGGCCGGAATTTCTCACAGCGGCCGTTCGCGCCTGGGATTTCATCGAGGCCCACTTTTTTGACCGCACCTTTGGCGAATGGTATTACAAGGTGAATGCCGGAAGGGAGACGGATCATCATTTGCACAAGATTTCCGAGTGGAAGTGCCCCTATCACAACAGCCGCGCTTGCCTTGAATTGGTGCGGCGCGTCAAACAATGCTGAACTCTGTACAACGGGATTATTATCAAGGAGTCGATCATGCAAGCGGAATCCTTCGCCGACCGCCTGGAACATCTGAACCGGGAGCACGAGGCCTATATCACCCGCCCCAACAAGCCACTGCCCTGGCATAATGGCATTTACCAACGTTATGCCCACCCGGTTCTCACTGCGGGCCACACCCCGCTTTTCTGGCGTTATGACCTCGATCCCGAGCGCAATCCCTTCCTGATGGAGCGGCTTGGAATCAATGCCGTCTTCAATGCCGGCGCGATCGAACTTGATGGCAAGATCCTTGTTATGGCACGGGTCGAGGGCTGGGACCGGAAATCTTTCTTCGCGGTCGCCGAGAGCCCCACTGGTATCGATAATTTCCGCTTCTGGGACTACCCGGTGGTGATGCCCGAAACCGATGACCCGGACATCAACGTCTACGATATGCGCCTCGTCAAGCATGAGGATGGCTGGATCTATGGTATTTTTTGCAGCGAACGCAAGGATCCTGCGGCACCTCCCGGTGATCTCTCCTCCGCCGTAGCTCAGGCGGGCCTCGCCCGCACTCGGGATCTTAAAAGCTGGGAGCGCCTGCCTGACCTCAAAAGCCGATCGCCGCAGCAGCGCAACGTCGTGCTTCATCCGGAATTTGTCGAGGGCCAGTATGCTTTTTATACCCGCCCCCAGGATGATTTTATATCCGCCGGCAGCGGCGGCGGCATCGGCTGGGCGCTGTGCAAGGATATTACCCATCCTGTCATCGAGCAGGAGTACATCATTGACGAGCGCCTTTATCATACCATCAAGGAATCTAAAAACGGTCTGGGCCCTGCACCGATCAAAACACCTCAGGGCTGGCTGCAGCTGGCTCATGGCGTCCGCGGTTGCGCAGCCGGGCTCCGCTATGTCCTCTATCTCTTCATGACCGATTTGCAGCGGCCGGAGAAGGTGATCTATTCACCGGGCGGCTACTTCATCGCCCCCCAGGCCGAAGAGCGTATCGGGGACGTCTCGAATGTGGTCTTTTCCAACGGCTGGGTGGCGCGCGAGAACGGCGAGGTCTTGATTTATTACGCCTCCTCCGATACCCGCCTCCACGTGGCGGTCAGTTCAGTGGAACGGCTGGTCGATTATGTGCGCCACACCCCGCCCGATCCCCTGCGCTCGGCAGCCTGTGTCGCCCAACGCAACGAGCTGATCACTCGCAACCTCGCCGTGCTGCGCAAGGGACGGTCACTATGAAGCACAGAGTGGTTGGCGTCATACTCTGCGGCATTCTGTCGCTGACAGTGGCGGCCCCGGGACAGGTGATCCGGCAGACGCTCCATTCCGGCTGGTTTTTCAGCTCAGACGGGGACCAGATCTCCTGGCTCCCTGCCGAAGTTCCGGGATGCGTTCACACCGATCTCCTGCGTCAGGGGCTTATCCCTGATCCCCATTACCGTGTCAACGAGAAATATGAGCAATGGGTGGGCGAAAAGGATTGGCGCTACCGCATGCGTTTTATGGCCGATGCGGCATTGCTCTCCCGGAAGCGGATCGAGCTGGTTTGCGAAGGACTCGATACCTATGCCGCCCTCTTCCTCAATGGCAAGCAGATCCTGCAGACCGACAATATGTTCCGCACCTGGCGGACGGATGTCAAACCCTTTCTGCTCCCCGGCGAGAATACGCTCGAGGTCTATTTTAGATCGGTCTTTGCGGAGAATCTTCCCAAATGGGAAGCGGCTCCCTTCCGCCTGACGGCGTATGCCAACAACGATCAGGCTGATGTCAAGATCAACATGTACTCTCGCAAGGCCGGTTTCCATTTTGGCTGGGACTGGGGTCCGCGGCTGATCACTTGCGGCATCTGGCGGCCGATCCGTCTCGAGGCGTGGGACACCTTTCGCTTTGAGGATCTGCAGATCCGTCAAAAGCTTCTCAACGATCGCGAGGCCAAGCTGACCGCCGAGTACGCCCTGGAGGCTGATCGGCCGCAGCAGGTGAAGCTGGCCCTCCTGCTTGGGGAGAGAACCCTGGCCAGCCGGCAGGTTGCCCTGACGGCCGGACACCAGACAGTCAAAGTCGACTTTGTCATCAAGCATCCCCGACGGTGGTGGACTAACGGCCTCGGCGAGCCCTATCTCTATACCCTCACCGCCCGCGTTGCACCCGCCTCTGCTTCGCTGAAGGCCTCCACAGCTCAGGAGAAACAGCAGCGCATCGGACTGCGGAGTCTGCGGATTGTGCGCGAAAAGGACCAATGGGGCCGTTCGTTCTATGTAGAACTCAATGGGGTACCCGTCTTCATGAAGGGCGCGAACTATATCCCTCAGGACAATTTTCAGAACCGGGTGACGCGGTCGCGGTACCAGCAGCTCCTCGGCTCCGCCCGCGACGCGCACATGAACATGCTGCGGATCTGGGGCGGCGGCATCTACGAGGAGGATGCTTTCTATGATCTCTGTGATGAATACGGCATTCTCATCTGGCACGATCTGATGTTCGCCTGCGCCATGTACCCCGCCGATGCAGCTTTTCTCGAAAATGTCCGCGCCGAGGTGCGGGACAATCTCCGGCGTCTGCGCAACCATCCCTGCATCGCCCTTTGGTGCGGCAACAACGAGAATCAGATCTCCTGGTATGGCTGGGGCTGGCGCGGGACCTATCCGCCCGAAGTCCAGACGCTCTACGAAGCACAAATGCACCATCTCTTCGATGAGGTGATCCCCGCCGAGGTCGATGCCATTGACCCCGGCCGTTATTACCATCCGGGCAGCCCCAACACCGGCTACAACGACATTCCCTATAACGAGGGCGATGTCCATTACTGGGGCGTCTGGCACAACCAACACCCGTTCGCCGCTTACAGGGAAAACCTCGGCCGTTTTATGAGCGAGTACGGGTTCCAGTCCTATCCGGAACGCGCCACCGTGGAAGGCTTTACGCTGCCGGAGGACCGTCAACTCCATTCACCGGTAATGCTGGCGCATCAGCGCTGCATGTCGGATGAACGGCGCGACAAGGAGTACGGCAATCGGCTGATCCAGCACTATATGGAAAATGATTATCGGTTGCCGCAGGACTTTAACAGTTATCTCTATCTCAGTCAGGTGCTTCAGGCCGAGGGGGTCAAGCAGGCCATCCAGGCGCATCGTTCGGCGATGCCGCGGTGTATGGGGACCCTTTACTGGCAAATCGACGACTGCTGGCCGGTGGCTTCATGGTCAAGCATTGACTATCACGGCCGTTGGAAAGCACTGCATTACTTCGCGCGCGAGGCGTTCAGCACCTATCTGCTCGCTGCCACCGAGGCGGAAGGAGCGGTGGCCATCCGCGTGGTTTCCGATTCGCTCAAACCGGTTGACGCAACCCTAGAGCTGCAGGTGATGGATTTCAACGGTCGCTCCGGTTTTGCACGGACTGATCCGGTACAGATCGCGGCCAATAGCAGCAGGATTTATTTGACCGTGTCCGCAGCCGATCTGCTCGCCGGACAGGACCGCAGTACCACCCTGCTGCGGCTGACTCTGCGTCTGGGCAGCCGGGTGCTGGCGCGCGAGATCTCTTATTTCGCGCCGGTCAAAGCGTTGCAACTGCCGGTGACTGAGGTGCGCTCCGCGGTGACACCCGCACCCGGAGGCTGCCGGATCACCCTCTCCAGTCCGGTGCTGGCCAAGAATCTCTGCCTGCAAGGTGCCGATCCGGAGGGATTTTTCTCGGATAACTATTTTGATCTGCTGCCCGGCGAGTCCCGGGAGGTATTCTATGCTACAACGCTGACGCCGGAGCGAATCCAGGCGGGTTTGCGGATGCAGAGCGTGCGGGACACCTATACGAACTGAAGCAGAAAGGAGTCCGGAATGCACGGTCGCATCATCATAGTAGCCGCCCTTCTGGCTGCGTCTGGATTGTTAGCCCAAAACGGCGCCCCTGCCATCTCGCGCCGCAGCGAAAACGGCGCGAGAATCGGGCTCTATGAAAAATACGAAATCCTGATCGATCTGGATCACGCCGTCTACACCAACCCCTTCGATCCCGATGAGGTTGATGTGCAGGCGGTGTTCACCGCACCTTCCGGCCGGCAGTGGCGTATAGGCGGCTTTTACGACAATTATAACAACCGCAATCTCTGGAAGCTGCGCTTCGCCCCCAACGAGACCGGCAACTGGCGCTATACACTGACGGTGACAACTTCGGCGGGCACCGGCAGCAGTCCATCCTACCTCTTTGAAGCGGCGGCCTCTGCCCATCACGGCTGGCTGCACACCTCAACGATCAATCCCCACTATCTGGTTCATGACGACGGGACCCCCTTTTTTGGAATTGCCATGTTCTGGCCCTGGGGGATCGCTGAACCGGGCCTGAACACTCTCCAGAGTCTCGGCTGCAACTGGGTGGGCTTTTGGAATATCACCTACGATACCGGCAATACCCTGATCGAATCGATGAGCTCCGGTCTGGGGCGCTATGATCAGAACAAGTGCAAACGGATCGATGACATTCTTGAGTGGCTGGAGGAGCGTGACATGGCTCTCTCGCTCTCGATCTGGCCGCATGATCTCTTCTGCCAGAGCCTCCCCGGCTGGGCGCAACGCTGGAATGACAATCCCTATAAGCAGCTTTGCGATGTGCTCGAGATTTACGAGAACGAGACGGCTTGGGGCTATATGGAGAAGCAGTACCGCTACATCATCGCGCGCTGGGGCTACAGCCGAGCGATGGGCCCCTGGGAGATCATCAACGAGATCTCCGGCACCGATGCCTGGGCCGCCGGACGCACGGCCGCGGCTGATGCCTGGACCCGTAAATCCTATACCTTCCTTCGGGCGCATGATCCTTTTGACCGGCCGGTGACAGCGAGCCAGCATGGCGGTAAATTCTGGACGGTCGGCTATGGTATCTTTGATCTGCCCAATATGCATCTTTACGAGACCGATGGCGGGACGGCCCGTTACGCCAACAATCCCGTGCGCAGCAGTGTCTGGGCCTATCATGACGCGGCCCGGCGGATGTGGGAGGGCTTCTCCAAGCCTTCGATCCTCGGTGAAGCCGGAGGCGGATCGAGCAAGAATTTCGGCGGCTATGCCCCCGGTTCGGCGGAGTATACGCGCATGTTTCACAATGCCCTTTGGACAAGCTGGTCGAGTGGCCAGGCCGCTTCGCCGATGTGGTGGGCTTTCAACAGTCATCAGTCGGACATCCGCTTTCAGGAACAGCTCAAGGCCTTCAGCCGTGTGGTGCCAGGCATCGAGTACGCACGCCGCGCCTTCCTGCCCGCCGAGGTGACCGTCAGCGGCGCCGATGTCTTCGCCATGACGGACGGGACCATGGCTTTCGGATGGACGCGGGAGGAATGGGGCCGCGATCTGGCGCGGCGTACGCTTACCCTGCACGGCCTGCAGGATTCGGTCTATACACTCACCTGGTACGATACCTGGAAGGGGGAGGGGATCGCTCTCCATACCCAGCCGTGCAGTGCAGGCGTGCTCATCGATGAAGTGCCGCAGCAGACTGCAGCCGCTGCGGACCTGGCATTCATCATTCGGCCGGCGGAACGCGGCTCGGTTCCGCAACATCTGGGTTTGACCGCCTCGCCGTACCAGCTCTACTGCGACGGGGAGAGTCGGGCGACAGTCCGCTGCCTGATCTATGACAGCGAGGGGCGCTATTGCAGCGAAGCCGGCAACCGCCTGGATTTCAGCCATCGCGGCATGGGTCGCTTGGTTGGCGAGAACACTGTCCTGGCCACGCGAGGGATGGCAGCGATCGAACTTCAGGCGGATTCAGCAGGAACCGGCACGGCCTGGATCACGGTCTCTTCCCCTGGCCTCATCGGCGATACCCTCTCCATTGCCATGAGCGATTTGCAGCTGGTTGATGATTTCGAAGCCTATGATGCCGCCAATCCTGTGGGCACGTTCTGGAAGGTTCGTACCGGAACTTTCGGTGCGTTGATCCTGGAACCACAGCCGGGCGAAGGCGCCGGTCAGCAGCTTCGATTCGACTATGGTATCGGCGCGGGCAAACCGCCCTACGCAGGCTTTTCTTGCACCTTTCCTACCGCGAAAAAAAGCGCAAAATATCTGCGCTTTTTTTTGAAAGGAGATGGCTCGGGGCGCACCCTGGCCGTGCAAATCAACCGGACCAGCAGCAGCTACTGGCTCTATCAACTGCCCCTGACCTCGGCTGTCGGGTTGGTGGTCGAACTTCCCCTCAGCGTATTCACGGCCAGTGATGGCTCCAGTGCGGTCGACTTGACACAGGCCTCCAGTCTGGCGTTCAGTATCCTGAAGGGCGATGGAGAAGAAGGGTCGGGTGCAATCTGGCTGGATGACATCCTCTTTGCCAACAGTCCCGCCACGGATGTCAGAGTGCGTGAACGTCTGGTCCAGCCGGAATCCCTGCAGCTTTTGTCGAATTGGCCCAATCCCTTTAACGCGGTAACAGAGATCGGCTTTGTCTTGCCCCGGCGCTGTCACGTGGACTTGACGGTTTATAATCTACAGGGCGAGCGGATTGCAACCCTGGCCTCGCAAGTCTGTGCACAAGGCGCACACCACATCCCCTGGCGGGCGGAGGGATACCCCTCCGGCACTTATTTTGTGGTGCTGCAGGCGGAAGGCGAGCGGCGGGTCAGAAAATGCCTGCTGCTGCGGTGAGTCTCATGGACTCCAGCCGCGCAGGATTTGCGCTCGGGAATACCAGGCAGCGGCCTCGGCGCTGAGTTGCGGGCGCTGCCGGGTGATCAAGGCGCCGGGACCGCGGCTGCCGTATTCAAAAAAGCGCGAATTCGGTTCTACTGTGAAGAGGATCTTTTCTCCGGTGGAATCGACTGCTGAGATCTCTGCATAGCCCTCGGGACCGAGGTGGTCCTCAATGAAGCAATTGATGAAGATCGCGCTGCCCGAGACCGCAGGATCCGCATGGGGATGCCAAGGGCGGCCGAGACGGACAGAGCCGCGGGCGAGATCGGGGTGCTCCTTGATCAGCCGGCAATCGAGGAAGAGGAAACCATAAGGAAAACTTGCGGGGGTGCTTGGCGCGGTGATGTAGCCGGTCGGATTTTTATCGGGCCGGTCCCGCGAAACAATCTCGCAGCCCTCGAAAAGAGCCTGTCCGGCCCCGAAAATAAAGTCGACATGGCCGAGAATCCGGCACCGGTCAAAGCAGCTGCGGCCGGCGTTGGGAAACAGAGTATCCTGGTAGCCGCTTATGGTGCAGCGGCCGAAGAAAGCGCGGTCGCTTCCCTCCGCGAGCATGACCGCCACGGCCTGAGTATTCCGGACTTTAGTCGAATCTCCCGGCGGCTTGCGCGCATTGCCGGGATAATCAAAACCGTTCTCGATGGTGAGGTCGACGGCGGTGAATCCGGGCGCCCGGATCATCAGGGTCGCGCAGCCCCAGGTGCCCAGGGTGCCTCCTGAAGGCCCCGGCGTGTCACTGTGCGCATCGAAGGTCAACAGGGTCGCCTCGCGGTTCTCCCCGATCAGATGAACCTCCGGGCGGTTAATGGTCACTTTCTCATAATAGCGCCCCTTGCGGATGAATATTCGCCAGGGCGCTGAGGTAGCCGGTGCAACTGCCAGGGCTTGACTGAGCGACGCGAAATGGGGGACGCCTTTCACGACACGCCCGGGTGCTTCGCTGTATCGGGCATCGACGACGGCCTCATATTTCGCCCCGGCCCGGATGCCGCCGGTTGCACAGAGTAACAGGACAAGGAACAGTTTTTTCATCATTTTCCCTTTGACAAGAGCTGTTTCGGGTAGCTTACGAAAAAAATGGCTCACAAACAAACGCTTTTATTGCAGGGAGAAGAAGATGAACATGAGATTGAGCAGCGGTATTGTTATGCTGACGCTGCTGGTCGCGGCGGTCTTGGGTCAGGACCGGACCATCCGCGTCGCCTGCATCGGCAACAGCATCACCATCGGCAGCGGCGGCTCCACCGCCTGGCCGCAGCAGCTCGGCCAGCGTCTTGGTGCCCACTATTCGGTCCGCAATTTCGGCGTCAGCGGCACCACCATGCTGAAACACGGGGATTTCCCCTATTGGAATGAATCCGCCTTTCTACAAGCCCAGGATTTTGATCCCCACATCGTCATCATCACCCTCGGCACCAACGACAGCAAGCCGCAAAACCGCGTTTTTCTCGGTGAGATGTTCGCTGACTATATGGATTTTATCAAAATCCTGCGCAAGAACGGTCGCGACCCGCAGATCTACGTCGCCCGGCCGTGCCCGGTCTTTGGAGATGGCGGCGGCAGCGGCATTAATGGTTCGGTCCTGCACGGTCAGATCGAACCCATCATCGACTCGGTACGAACGGCTGCCGGTGGATTTATGATCGACTGGTACCGCGCCATGCTCAGCCATGCGGATCTCTTTCCTGACGGCATCCATCCGAATACGATCGGCTATGCCATGATGGCTGATACGGCAGCCTGGTATCTTAAAAACAGTCCCTCCGGCTTTATCCGTCTCTTCGCCGCCACCGACACCGAGGTGGAGGTGGGCGAGATGGCTATGCTCTACTGGGAAGCGACGCCTGGTTCGCAAGTCACTCTGAATGGCACACCCGTGCAGGAAATCGATTCTTTGAAGGTCGAGCAGGAGACCCGTACCGTCTATACACTGGCTGCTGCAGGCGCAGTCGCCGACACAAAACGGGTGGTAATTGACAATATCCCTCCTGGCCGCATCAAGTCGTTGAATGCCTTCCCGCTTCAGCTTGATGAGGGAGCTGGCGATACCAGCATCATCTCCTGGCTGACGACCAACGGCTCCACCGTCACCCTCGATGGCGCGCCGGTGACGCAGAATGGCTCCCTGGCGGTGGTGCCTGCCCAGACGACTACCTACACCCTCGCCGCCGGCGGGGGAGAAAACCATAGCGCGCAGATCACCATCGAGGTCCTGCCCTCGGTCGTCATCAACCGCGCCCTGCGTCATCCACTTACGGCCTCGTCGACCCTGCGCGGCGGCAATGCCAGCTGGGCAGTGGACGGCGACACGACAACCGCCTGGCAGAGTGCGGGCAAGATTACAGAATGGATTATGGTCGATTTCGGCCGCACGATCACGCTCAATACTCTGCGGATCCATTGGGGGAACGGCTATGCGGTCAGTTATGCCCTTCAGTTTTACAGCAGCGAAGGCACCGCAATCAAGGCTATTACTCAGAGAAATGGTGACGGCGGTTTGGACGAGGTTACCAATATCAACACACAGGCGCGCTATCTACGCCTTCTCTGTCAGAAAGTCAACGGGGTCAACTATTCTGTGAAAGAGCTTGAGGCGTATGGAACGACAATGCCGGCCGGTGTGTCCCGCCACCAGGCGTTGCCCATTCAGTTTGAGCTTGAGCAGAACTATCCCAATCCCTTCAATCCGGTGACATCCATTGCTTACACCCTGGCGCACCGTACGCAGGTCAGTTTGATGTTGTTTGATGTGAACGGCCGTCAAGTGCGCGTGCTGGATTCGGGTCTGCGCGCCGAGGGGCGCCATGAGATCCTCCTGAACGGCGCCGGCCTCAGCAGCGGCGTCTATTTCTATACGCTGAGTGGTGCCGGCGCTAGCCAGACGCGGCAGATGCTCCTGATCAAATGAACTCTGAGGACTGGACATGAAACGCTTTTGGCTCTTTATGTTGCTGACGGTTGCGCTTTGCGCGTACGCCCGGCCCGACGGTTTTGTCACGGTCAAGGGGACGCGATTTTATCGCCAAGGCCGGCCGTACTATTTCCTCGGCACCAACCTCTGGTACGGCGCCATGCTCGGACAGGAGGGGGAGGCCGGTGATCGCGGCCGCCTGATGCGCGAACTCGATCATCTGAAAAAGCTCGGGATCGACAATCTGCGCGTCATGGGGGCTTCCGAAGGGCTTGGATATGCCGGTCAGATCCAGCCGGCGATCCAGCCGGAACCAGGCCGGTATGACGAAAAGCTGCTTGTAGGACTCGATTTCCTCCTCGCCGAGATGGCCAAACGCGATCAGTGCGCGGTGATTTTTCTCAATAACTACTGGGAATGGACCGGCGGAATGTCGCAGTACATATCCTGGGTCACCGGAGAACAATACCCCTCTCCTCAGGATCCCAAATTCGGGTACTGGGGGCTGATGCGGACCAGCGGGCGTTTTTATACCAACGAGCCGGCCAACGCGATCTACCGCGATTTTATCCGGATGCTGGTCAATCGGGTGAACACAGTCAACGGCCGAGTCTATCGGGATGATCCGGCCATCATGACTTGGCAATTAGCCAATGAGCCGCGACCTTCACCGGAAAATGAGGAGCGCGAACAGCATTTTCGCGAGTTTGCCATCTGGGTCGATCAGACGGCAGGATATATCAAATCCCTGGACTCCAACCACCTGGTCACTACCGGTAATGAAGGATTGAAAGGGAGCCTCGAGTCAGAGAACTGTTACCTCGCATCGCACGCGAGCCCGTATATCGATTATCTGACCTTCCACCTCTGGCTGCTCAACTGGTCTTGGTTCGATCCAAATAAGCCTGCAGAGACCTGGCCGGAGGCCGCAAACAAGGCCGTTGAGTATGTCCGCCAGCACATCGCCTATGCCGAAAAACTGGGCAAGCCGATAACCCTCGAGGAGTTCGGCATTCCGCGCGACGGGCATGCCTATGCGCGCACGGCTCCGGTGAGCTGGAGGAACCGCTACTACACCCTGCTTTTCAACGAGATATACCAGAGCGCCAGATCCGGTTCGGCCATGGCCGGGAGCAATTTTTGGGGCTGGGGAGGTGAGGGCGCAGCCTCTGATCCTGAAACCTTCACCTGGCGTAAGGGCGACGCGTATACCGGCGATCCCCCCCAGGAGCCGCAAGGACGCAATTCGGTCTTCAGCAGCGACAAGAGTACACTTAAAATTCTGCGCACCTATGCGAAAAAAATGACGACCCTGGGCCGCTAGGTCAGCAAGACCTGTACGCATCACAAGTCAAGGGGCGCGCTTGCCGCTCAGGCGCGCCTCCATCTTCCACCAGCACTCCTATCGAACTGCCCGCGGTTTTGCCAAGGTTTGTCCAGACGCTGCACGTCTGTCGCCCATCCTGTCTATCAAGAAGTGAGGTTACGATGCAAAAAATTGGTGCGATCCTTGTGTTTTGTTATCTTGTTACTTCCACCGCGCTTTCATCCGCTCAGGTGATGGGCGTCCGGGAGGATTTCGACGACCCGCTGCTCACCGGCTGGGAGGCTCCGAATAGCGCCACCTTCGCCCTGGCGGCGGTCAACGGCACACTGCAAATCAGCTATAACCGCACAGCCGCTTCCTACGAATGGGACAATTTTAACTATACGCCGCCTCTCATCGATGTTGCTGCGGCACCCTATATCACCCTGAAAGCAAAATCGACGATCGCCTGTGAACTGGTATTGAAACCGGTGTATGTGCAGGGAGAGAACTGGCTGCCTGCGCCCTTGCCAGGCGATAATCAGTGGCATAGCTACAGTTTTAGCCTTGCGCCGGGCGTCTCGAGCCTGCTCACCCGGATCTATTTGTACCTCGATGGCGGTACGACAGCAGTGAAATCAGGGGCGGTCTGGTTTGACGATCTTTGCATCGGCGATGCGGCGGCGACGGCTCTCGCTCCCGACGGAACCGCCCTTGCTACCGCGCTGACGGCGGCTGCGGCGCTGCATGATAACGCAAGCGAGGGAATGGGGGAAGGGGCCTATCCGGCCGGCGCCAAATATGCGCTCCAAACCGCGATCGCTGCCGCCCAGACGGTCCTCTACCGCAGTGGCGCAACTCAGGTTGAATTCGATCAGGCAGAATGGAATCTGCTCGACGCCTGTGTCACCTTCGAAAGCCAGGCCAACATTCCCAACCCAGGCTTGATCGATCCACTTGCCACTCCAAAGACCAAATACCTTTATGCCAATCTCGAGCAGGGAAGCGGCCGGCGGCTCATCTTCGGTATGCACGATGCCACCGGCTACGGCGTCGGCTGGAAGGGCGACGACGACCGCTCCGACGTGAAAAGCGTCTGCGGCGACTATCCCGGCCTCTACGGTTGGGATCTGAATGTAGTCGATCGTGGTTCGGCACCAGAGATGGCACGCTATATCTACCGCATTCAGTCGGCCTATGCCCGCGGGGGGATCAATACCCTCTGCTGGCACCAGTACGATCCCCAGGGCCGTAGTTTCTACGGATCGGTTATCAGTGACAACGTCGTCGCTACGCTGCTTCCAGGGGGGACCTATCACGATTTCTACAAGCGGCGGCTGCAACGCATCGCACGCTTCCTCAAGGGCCTGCGCGGCAGCGACGGCTATTCCATTCCGATCATTTTCCGTCCCTATCATGAACACGACGGCGGAGCCTTCTGGTGGGGCACCAGCAATTGCAGCGCCGAAGAGTACAACCGCCTTTGGCGATTCACCGTAACCTTTCTACGCGATTCACTCAATGTACACAACCTGATCTATGCCATTTCACCGATCAATTTCACCACCCGCAACAGCTATCTCAAGATCTATCCCGGCGACAGCTATGTGGACATCTTCGGCATGGATTTCTATTACTGGGCACCCCTCGACCAGCGTCAGTCCGCCTTCATCAGCGCTCTGAAAGTGCCGGCCCTGCTCGCGAAGGAGCGCGCCAAAATCACCGCGTTGACCGAGGTGGGCTATTCCTGCATCCCAGAACCCGCCTGGTTCAGCCGGTATCTGCTGCCGCCTTTTAAGGAGGACAGCCTCTGCGCCTCGATCTGCTACGCCATGGTCTGGCGCAATGAGTCCACCAGCCATTTTTTTGCCCCGTATCCGGGCCACGCCTCGGTTCCCGGATTCCTCGATTTTTATAGGGATCCGTACACGGCTTTTGAGGCCGATCTGCCGCCGATGTACAGCCGCCCGGGCTCTGACCAGACCCCGCCGGTCTTCATCGTCCGGCCGGAGAGTACGTTGGTTTCGACCGACACCCTGATCACTCTCTACCTCGAAACCGATGAGCGCGCCCATCTCGCCTGGGGTCCAGCCGATCTTCCCTTTGCGCAATTGCCCGGCCGCTTTGAGATCGGCCAGGGAGGATATAAGCATTTTACTGCCATCCATGGCCGGCAGGGGGAGGAGATGACGCTCTACCTCCGCGCCATCGACATCAGCGGCAATGAAACCCCGCAATCCTGGCGGATTACGATCAGGGTTGATACCTTGCAGCGGTCGATCCCCTGGTACGACGAACGCTATCCCGCCTCCGGCTGGTCGAGTGGCAAGGCGCCGCTTGGTTATGGGACCGCTGCGGGCAATACGACCAACACAAGCGAGGTTAAAACCCTCTACTGTGCAGCCAGTTTCACCTTGCCCTACCCAGTGAACAAACTGGGCCTTCTGCTCAAATGCCACGACGGCGCCTTGGTCCGGCTCAACGGCCGCGAGTTGCTGCGCTATAATTTGCCTGCCGGCGAGATCAGCGAGGACACAGCGGCCTTGAGCGGCGGCAAAACCAGCCAGATCTATACCTTTACCGCAGAGGCGCTGGCCCTGCTGCGTCCCGGCGTAAACCTCTTGACGATCGAACTGCATGCGGCTGCCCTCAACGCAGCGGATCTCTCCATCGATGCTCAGGTTTTCGACGCCAGTCAGATCTACTTCAAGCTCGGCAGCACCTGGCGCTATTATGACGGGGGCAAGCCGCCGCTCTTCACGTGCGGCGACTATTTGAGCGGGATCGACGCGCCCCGAGCCTGCACACCGCAACGGCCGGCTTTAGCACAGAATTATCCCAATCCCTTCAATCCCGAGACGACGATCGCTTTTTATTTGCGGCAGGATGGCCCCGTGCGGTTGGCGGTATATGATATCACCGGGCGAATGGTTGCGATGCTGATCGATGGCCGCTGTGCGGCAGGGGAACATCGGGTGATTTTCAGGGGGCAGGGTTTGGCCAGTGGTGTCTATCTCTGCCGGCTCGAGACAGCGGCCGGCCGGGAGGTGCGGCGCATGCTGCTGCTGAGGTGACTAGAGGAAGGCCGGCCGCGGTGTGGCCTCTGCATGGATCGGATGGACCCGGTCCATGCAGAGGCTTTTTTATCTTTATTTGACGAGAAGCAGTTTGCGGGTGAGACGCTGTGCGCCCGTTTGCAGATCGTAGAGGTAGAGCCCCGAGGGCAGCGGATTGCCGGCAGCATCGCAACCATCCCAGTGCAGTGTGTGGTGACCCGCCGCCCAGACGCCTTCGGCGAGCGTGGCCACACATTGGCCGTTCTGGTTGAAGATGCACAGCCGGATCGGCTCGGTCCGGGGCAGGGAGAATCCGATTGCGGCGCCCGGATTGGCGGGATTGGGATAACTCTGCAGCAGCGCGAAATCGGCCGGCCGGGGATCGGTTTCGACACCGCTGATGAGGATCTTGATATACCAGCGCCGCTGGATCGTGAAAGTCCCGTCGCTCACGGTCACCTCGACTACCCCAGGCTTGCTGGTGATGAGGGTGAGGCCGGTTCTGTCGCCGACGGCCAGGCCGTTGAGCCGCCAGGTGATGGCCAATGTGTCACCATCCGGATCGAGCAAACCTAACTGAAAAGCGATCGTGGCACCGGGTTCTATATTTAAGATTGAATCGGCTGGTGTGATGTCCAGTAAGACCGGCGCCCGGTTGGAGGGCTGAACATGGATGAGGGTTGCACTTTGCCTGATGCCGCCGGTGCTGTCCCGGGCGACGAAGGTGACGGAATAGTCGCCGGTTTGATCCATCCCGGGTGTCCAGGAGAAGAGACCGGTCGAAGCCGTGAACTGGGCGCCTGCCGGAAGTCCGGTGGCGGATAGCGTCACCGGATCGCCATCGGGATCAGAAGCTTTGACGTAGTAGAGAAGAGAAGCGCCAGCTTTCAGGGAGGTATCCTTTGGGCAGCTGATCGATGGTACCTGGTTGGGGATGACGGTGGCCGTAAAAAGCGCTCGAACCGACGGATCGTCAGCGGCACTGAGCTGCAGTTGCTGCTGGGCCAAAGTGCCGAGGTGCCAGGAAAGACTGACCCGTCCGAGAGAATTGCACCAGACCGACCCTGCGGGATTACTCTGGCTGCCGGGATCATTCATGGTGATCACCAGTTGCTGCCCGGGCACCGGATTTTCGTACTGGTCCTCCAACTGGGCAATCAGGAACAGGGGCAGAAGGTTGTTGGCGCGGGCCTGCTGCTGATCGCCGCTTATCTTGACCAGCATCGCGGGAGCACTGGGCCGGGCCACGGCAGTGAAGGTCACCGCCGGCAGCGGGGCATGCGTGAGGGAGAGGGTGCAGGCCCCGGCCTTTTTACCCAATGTCCAGATCCATGAGGCCTTTCCGGCGCTGTCGGTGTGCACCGCCGGCAGCGCACTCATTGTGCCGTCGGGATTGTGAAGCGTTACCTCAATCTCCTCTCCGCCAAGCGGATGGGAGAACGAATCGGTCAGCATTACCACCAGGGGTACGGGCAGAGCGGCTCCTACTTCGCCGGTTTGACCTTCGCCGGAGAGGCGCTCAAGCCGGGCTGCGCTTCCTGCGGTGAAACGAACCGAAAGGGTGTCGGGCGAAGCTGGGGCGCCATGTGCGCTTGCCCGCACCGTTACCACCTGGACCCGCGTCGATCGCAGGAGTGCGGTGAGCTGGCCTTCCGCGTCGGTGATGCTGCCGAAGTGTTTCAGCTCAAGCTCTTCGCCGCTCGCGGTGATGACCACTGGCACGCCGGCAAGCGCCAGGCCGTTTTCATCACGGCCGGTGAAGACGACGGTCACACCATCCCGTCCGTTGGCGACAGCGCTCGTCTTTGAGAGGCTGAGCGTTGACCGCGCTGGATCGAGGTGGCGATTGACCGAGGCCAGATGAAAGAGGACGGGTACATTCTGCAGGACTGTGCCATTATAGACCGCAGCGCTGCTGACGGTGACAGCGCCCTCCCCCGGCCCCAGCGTGATGGCGACCTGCGCCATACCAGCTGCATCCGTCATCCGGGTTGTGGAGGAGGCGCCGGAAAGCAGCGCATCGCCACTGATCACGCTGAACTGGACCGCATGGCCTGAGATTGGATTGCCGAGACTGTCCTGCACTGTGACCGTCAAAGGCTGTGGGAGAAGTGTGCCGGGCAAGGCGGACTGACCATCCCCGGCGCCCTGTGTCAGACGGTAGGGACGGCCGGGAGCAGCCGATGCGACCAGCTCCAGGGGTGAGCCGCTCAAGCCGGCGCCGGCTACTGTGATCCGGTTGTTGCCGTTGCCGCTGACGGGACCGAGAGACCAGATCACCTGAATCCTCCCTTCGGCATCGCTCTGCAGCTGCAAGGCAGCGGCGCCGTTGAGCCGGCCGCCGCCGGCACTGATGACAAAGGAGAGGGGGACCTGGGCGACCGGGTTCTCGAAGGCATCCAGAACCCGGAAGGTCAGGGGGGGCAACGCCTGGCCCACCGTGCCGGAATAGCTGAGTGATGCGGGCCCGCGAAGAGCCGTGGCCGGGCCGGCCTGAACGGTCGCTGTGAACTCCATGCTCAGCGCGGGAAAGCCGGCCACAGTGGCGCGCACTCTTTGCGCCGAACCCGCCAGAGTACCGAGCCGCCAGGTTACGCTGGCCATTCCATCCGGGTTGACCGCCAGGCTGCAGTTGTCCAGTTCATTCACCTTGCCGCCGCCTTCCAGCACCTCGAACCGGATCTGAGCGGTGGTTACCGGTGCCGCCAGATAGTCGAGCACCTGCAGGCTAAGATTTTGGGCCAGGATCTGGCCCGCCTGGCCGGTCTGGCGATCACCGCTGCTGCTCCCGAAGTGGTCGGGAATTCCGGCACGCTGACCGCTGGTGGCCGTGAAAATGGCGGTGACGCCGGGAGTCAAGCTGCTTGCCGCCTTGATGTGCGCGGGACCGGTAAGTGAAGCAGCAATATACTGGATAGCTGCGATTCCGTTTTTGTCGGTATAGACCGGATTACTGCCGGTGATCTGGCCGCTCCCTTCCTGGAGGGTGAAAGTGACCGGCACCCCCATGGCCGGATTGCCAAAAGCATCGCGAACGATGACACGAAGGGGGGCAGCCAGCGCCGCACCGGGCAAGGCGGTTTGGCCGTCGCCGTCAAGGATCGTCAGATCCCTGGGCTTGGTGAAGAAGAGCCGCTGCCGGGCGGCGGCGCGGGGGACGCGCAGCACGGTGCTGTCCAGAAGAATGATTTTCAGGTCCACGGTATCGCGGCCGGCGAGGCCGAAGTGCTGCACGGGATCGTCCTGGCAGAGGTAGGCATAGCCATTCTGGATCTGGCGGTAACCCACCAGGTGGTCCATCTCGTCCATGTGTCCCTGATCGAAGACCCAGATTTTGGTACCGAAGGCACCCATATCGCCCTTGGGACCGCGGCCATAGACCTTGAGCCAGCGGTTGTTGTTCTGGGAGTCATTGCGCATCAGATAGTTGTGGTAAAAAGCAGAGAGCTGTTTATTGGCGTCGACAAAGTAGAGATCCAGGTCGCCGTCGTTGTCGATGTCGCCGACGGCTGCACCGCGGGGGTCACCGCTGCGGAAATTGAACCCTGCCGTGGTATTCTCGGTAAAGTTACCTTTACCGTCATTGACGTAGAAGGCATTGCCGCGGAGGTTGGCGTCGAGGGTCCGGCCGATGAAAAAGTCGAGATCGCCGTCGTTGTCGGCATCGAAGAGAATACCGGAGAAACCCCAACCGATCAGATTGCTGACGGTTTTGGGAAGTTTGGTAAAGTGGCCGGTCCCGTCATTTTGATAGATCCGGGTGTGCTTGCCCCCAATGGTGTCATCGTCATCCTTGGGAACCACGAAGGCATCGAGGTCCCCATCGTTATCATAGTCGGCGAAGGTGGTGCCGTTGCAATCGTTGCTCGCTTCGGCAAGACCGCGCGCTAGGGTTTCATCCTTGAAATAGCCCTTGCCGTCGTTGATGAAGAGCTGGTTGTAGATGCGATTGGAGGGTTCATACCGGGTTGATCCGGTGACCGGGTCATAGATGATATTGCGGTGGCAGACAAAGATGTCAATGTCGCCGTCGTTATCGACATCGACGCAGGAAACGCCCTGGGTTCCCTCTTTTTCCGGATTGTCATTGGTCAAACCGCGCGGTCCGTTCCGTGGTTCTACCGTGAAGGTACCATCTCCGTTGTTGATATAGAGCTCATTGGGCTGGGGTGGGGTGGCCTGGATGGTCCCGGACGGTGTTTCCATCGGACCCCAATTGACGCCATACAGATCGAGCCAACCGTCCCGGTTAATGTCGATCGCGATGAGGCCGCGGGTACCGAGGCCGGTGGCTGGAATTCCGGCCGCTGCGCTGACATCCTTGAATCGGGCATTGCCCATATTCTGATAAAGGCGGCTGGCATCGTCGGTTGTCGCATTAAAAATGTCGTAGAGCCCGTCGTTGTTGTAATCGAAGAAGATGATGCCATGGCTGCCGGTCCAGCCGTAGCGGTCGTCTACGCCGTTCGCCGTAGCGACGTCGATATAGGGGCCATCCTTCTGGCTGAGATATAGAAACTCGGGAAGCCCGCCGTTGGGTTCCAGCTCGGCGTGGCGCACAGCATTGCTGACGTAGATATCAGGGAGCGAATCGCCGTTCACATCCGCCATGGCACAGCCGTGGCCATAGGCCGTGATGCCGTTTTTGAGATAGCCCCGGACCCCTTTTTCGGTGGTGATGTCTGTGAATTGGATGGTGGATTGCGGGAACGCGCGGGCCGTGAGAACCAAGAGTGCAGCCAGAAGCAACCGCCGTTCCCGGCTAGAAGAAAGACGGTGTGGTGAGGCGGTCCGGATTTCTTTCATACCATACTCCACTACGAAGGTTAACCCCGTATTCGTCCAACGGAGTTACAATACGTTATATTTGACGTATTTGCGTAGAGTTATTTGATATTTAATCAGGGCAGCTAGATTTTGCTTGCACAATCTGATCTTTGAGGCTATATTTCTGAAAGATCCATGCGGCATGCTGAAGTGATAGGGAAGTGGCAGCCTATGAAGCACTCCTCTGAGGTAAAACATCCCACACGCCGGCGGTTTATACAGCAGTCGGCCTTGCTGGGGTTCGGCCTGTGCAGTTCAGGCCGTTCGCTGTTGACCGGCTGTCAACAGCAGCCCTTCGATCTGGTGGTCTGCAATGGCTTGATCTATGACGGCAGCGGCAGCGAGCCCTGCCCGGGTGATGTCGGGATTCGCGGCGAGCGTATCGTTGCAATCGGCAAGCTGGACGCCTCCCGTGCGCTGCAAATCGTCGATGCCGGGGGGCACGCAGTCACTCCGGGCTTTATCGATGTCCATACCCATTCCGACCTCTCCCTGCTGGTCGATCCACGCGGGGAGAGCAAGATCAGACAGGGAGTGACCCTTGAGATCGGCGGCAACTGCGGAGAATCGGTCTTCCCAATCGCCGGGAAGGAGGGGGAGCTGGCGAAAGAAGAGTGGTGCCGGGAGTATGCAGTAGAGGCAAGTTGGCGGGACTTGGCCGGTTTTTTTGCGGCCCTGGAGAAAAGGGGGATCGGCCTTAATTATGCCACCCTGGCCGGCCATGGCGCGATTCGCACAGCTGCAATGGGAAGCGCCAATCGGGTGCCTGATGCGGCCGAAATGCGCTCGATGAAAACCCTGCTCGAGTCTGCTCTTGAACAGGGTGCCCTGGGCCTATCCACCGGACTCGAATATACACCTGGCAGTTTCGCCCGGACCGACGAGATCATCGCCTTGTGCAAGATGGTCACTCGGCGCGGCGGCCTCTATGCGACCCATATGCGCAATGAGGATCTCACGATCGAAGCGGCCCTGGCTGAGGCGTTGACCATCGGGCGCGAATCGGGCGTCCGCGTTCAGATCTCCCACCTCAAAGCCTGTCAGCAGCGAAACTGGCACAAAACCGCCGGGCTGCTCGAGGCCATTGCTGAAGCACGCCGGCAAGGGCTTCATGTCCATGCCGACCGCTACCCCTACACCGCTTATGCCACCTCCCTGAACATGCTCTTCCCGCTCTGGGCGCGCGAGGGCGGCCATGCCGCATTCGTCGCCCGCCTCAAGGAGCCGGCGACATTTGCGAAAATGGCCCCCTTCGTCCGCGACAAGATCACCGCGACCGGTTCTTGGGCCAGTATTATGATCACCCGGGCTTATTTTTCAGGCCGCCGCGAATTACAGGGGCGGACGGTGGAGGAACTGGCCGCCGCTGCAAAACTGGATCCCCTGGAGTTCACGCGCCGCCTCCTCATCGAGGAAGAGGGGCAGGTGGGCATGTGCGGTTTCAGTATGAGCGAGGAAGATACCCGGAAGACCTTCGCCGCCCCCTTCACCATGGTTGGTTCGGATGGCAATGCAATCTCGCCCACCGGCCTGCTCGGCCAGGGGACGCCCCATCCGCGCTATTATGGTACTTTCCCGCGCTACCTCGGGCGCTATATCCGCGAAGCCCGGGTTTTGCCGCTGGCCGAGGCTGTTCATCGAATCACCGGCATGCCGGCAGACAAGTTCGGCATCCGCGAGCGTGGCATGCTTAAAAAGGGCTATTTTGCTGATCTGGTCGTTTTCGATCCCGCCACCATCATCGATCAGGCGACCTTCGCCGGTCCGCATCAGTTCCCCATAGGCATCGATCTGGTCCTCGTCAACGGCCAGATCGTGGTTTCCAGCGGGCAGCACACCGGCAAGTTGCCCGGTCGGATAATCCGCCGTGTCTGATCCTTCTCCCGGTCAGGAGTACCGGATCCATTTCATCAACTCCGGCAAATTCGGCTTTTTGCCATACATGAGAATGCCGACACGGAAGATGCGGCCGGTCAGCCGGATCAGCCCGGCGATGGTGACGATCATGATCACGATGCTCAACAAGACCTGCCACAAGGGCGCGGCGCCCACCGAGAGCCGCAAGAACATCAGCAAGGGAGTGAAGAAGGGGATAAGGGAGAGGATCACTGCGGCTGTACTGTTGGGATTGTTGAGAACATAGAACATAAAAATAAATCCGAGGATAATCAGAAAGGTCACCGGCCACTGCAAACTCTGGGCGTCCGCCTCATCATTGACCATACTCCCCAGGGTGGCATATAAGGTGGCGTAGATGAAATAGCCGAGAATGAAGAAAAGGAAAAAGAAGAGATAGACCGATGCCGAGATGGTCGGAATCGCCAGTTTTTCTGTTCCCGGGGATATGAGGGTCATCATTATCGCGCCGTAAGTGGAAACCAGGGCGATGACGATCGCCCAGATCAGGAACTGCAGCAGACCGGCGCCGCCGATACCGATGATCTTACCCGCCATAATCTGGTCCGCCCGCGTTGAGGAGAGCACCACCTCCATCACGCGCGAATTTTTATCCTCGTAGACCCCGCGCATGACGAACTGTCCATAAAAGAGCAAAGCCATATAGAGAATGAACATCATCACATAACTGACGCCGAAGGCCATCTCGCTGCTCTCCTGTCTGGATCCGGCCTCACTCACCTTGAAGGTCGAGAGTTCCACACCGCGCGTCAGCTTGCGCACCAGCTCCTGGTCGATGCCGCTCTGCTGCAGGCGCAGGTCCGAGATCACCCGCGAAAGCGAACGTTCCAGGGCGTTGTTGAACTCCATATTACTGATGTTCTTGGCGTGCAATTCGAAACGGTTGGAATTGAAGAGGTCTTCAGGGAGGATAATAAGCCCGTGGATCTTTTCCTCGCGGATGCGGCGGCCGTAGCGGGCCTGTACCGCCTGTAGACTCTCCGGGGACGCTTGGATGCGCTCAAAGGAATAGAGCGGCGTTTTATGGGCATCCTGATAGGTGGTGTCCATGTAGGCGATGAAGGCCGGGGCGATACGACCGGTGAGGTCCATAAGGGCGAGCGTCTTCTTCTCCTTGGCTCCCATCGACTGGACGGCGATCTGAACACCCATGATCACGAAGACCAGCACAGGCAGGGCCAGGGTGCCGATGATGAATCCTTTGGTTTTCACCCGACTGAGGAATTCGCGTTTGATCAGAACCCAGGTTTTATTCATTTTCGTCTCCTGACGTAGTGCTGCCTTTGACCACATTGATAAAGATTTCATGGAGCGAGGGTTCGGTTATATCAAAACTGCGTACCGTGACCTCTTGTACCGCCCGCGACAATATTGCCTGAGGGTTGACATTATCCGCCGGAAGGATTTCAACATATTGGCTGTAATCGTCAAACCGGCTTACCAGAGAGTCGTCCTGCAGAAAATGCGGTTCACCATCATAGCTCATCCGGCAGCGGTTTTTGCCGAAACGAGCCTTGACCTCCACGAGCCGGCCCTGTAAAACACTCTGGCCGTGATGGATAAGACACAGGGCATCGCAAAGCTTTTCGGCGTGCTCCATCATGTGTGTGGACAGTACAATCGAACTGCCGTTTTTCACCAGTTCGAGCATGACGTCCTTGATCAGCGCGGTGTTCACCGGATCAAGCCCGCTGAAGGGTTCGTCGAGAAAGAGCAGTCGGGGCTGGTGGAGAACAGTGGTGATGAATTGCACCTTCTGCTGCATGCCTTTGGAAAGTTCTTCGATCTTTTTGTTGCGCCACTCCGCCAGCTCAAGCCGCTCCAGCCAGTGATTGGCAAGAGGGAGGGCCGCGCTGTAGGACATCCCTTTGAGCTCAGCGAAAAAGGTCAGTATATCGATAACCACCATCCTCTTGAAGAGTCCGCGTTCTTCGGGTAAAAAGCCCACTTGATCCGGTATCTCCCGGGCGCTGGATTTACCCAGTAGCTCGATCCGGCCCGAATCGGGCATCAGAATTCCGAGCAGCATGCGGATCGTCGTAGTCTTGCCGGCTCCATTCGGCCCGATCAGCCCATAGATCTCCCCCGGCTGGATCTGCAGCGAAAGATGGCGGACCGCCTGAACCGATTCGAAGCTCTTGGAAACATCGGACACCGTAACGGTAAAATCCACATGCGCCTCCTTCTTTCGCATACCGTCATTTGATGTTTAAAATGCATTCGGGACTGGATTAGATTATTGCTCTGTATACGATGCAGATTCGATCTTGTTTCCGACCGCTTCCCTGGATCAATCAGGTCTCCCGCTAAATCCATTGTTTTTTTCAATTGTATTTCCTAACTTTTTACGTCATTCGCCCTAAACTGTTAAATGCGGGAGGATTTTAATGCGCTGGATTGGAAGATCTGAAAGCGGTAACGTCGAGGACCGCCGCGGCACGACCACGCGGCGTGTCATGGGCGGCGGTATCGGCACCTTGATCATCGTCTTGTTGGTTTGGCTGCTGGGTGGTGACCCCATGCAGTTTCTGCGCGAAAACGAGGGCGGGGTTACCACTTCCTCTGTGCAGTCGGAGCCGCGTTCGGTGGAAGAGGAGCAGCTGGCCAGTTACACCAAGGTGGTTCTCAAGGATACCGAGGATGTCTGGTCCACCCTGTTCAAGCAGGCTGGAAGCCAGTACCGCATGCCGACCCTAGTGCTCTATTCGGGTCAGGTTCAGTCCGCTTGCGGATATGGCAGCGGCGCCAGTGGCCCGTTTTACTGCCCCGGAGATGAAAAACTCTACCTCGACCTCTCGTTTTGCAATGAACTGAAAAATCAGCTCGATGCCCCCGGCGACTTTGCCATTGCCTACGTCATCGCCCACGAGGTCGGCCATCATGTGCAAAACCTGTTGGGCATCACCGACAAGATCTCCGCTCTTCAGGGACGAGTCAGCGAGGAGGAATATAACCGCTACTCCGTCCGCCTAGAGCTTCAGGCCGATTTTTTCGCCGGAGTCTGGGCCCACTATGAACAGAAACTCAACAACGTCCTCGAACCGGGCGATCTGGATGAGGCGATCAACGCCGCAGCAGCGGTTGGCGACGACCGCCTCCAGCGTATGACCCAGGGCTATGTAGTCCCCGATGCTTTCACCCATGGCACTTCCGCACAGCGGCAGCGCTGGTTTAAAAAAGGGTGGGACACCGGTGACATCAGGCAGGGTGATACCTTTTCAGCTTCATCTCTTTGATCGGGAGCCGCGTATCGGCCTCTCGCCGTATAATAACTCGGGAGTTGTCTCATGAAAGACCTCGTAAATGGATTGATCATGATTGCCTTTCTTAGCACGGCCGCTGTAACAGGAGCACTCGAATGGCCTGCCCTGCTGGGCGATCATATGGTGCTTCAGCAGAAACAACCGGTTGCTCTCTGGGGCAAGGCTGCGCCGGGAGAACAGATCACCCTAAATGCGAGCTGGGGAGCCAAAGCCGCGGCAGTGGCCGGCACGGACGGCGTGTGGCGGGCCAGGCTGCAGACACCATCAGCTGGCGGCCCCTATTCCCTGACGGCCTCCACCGCTTCCGGCAGCAAGACCTTCAAGGACATTCTGATCGGCGAGGTTTGGCTTTGCTCGGGCCAGTCCAATATGGAGATGCCGCTGGCCGGCTGGCCGCCCGGCGACCCCATCGCCAATTCTGAGGCTGAAATCGCAGCGGCCGATAATCCCCAGATCCGCCTCTTTACAGTTGATAAAGCCACCTCCGCAACACCGCTCAGTGACTGCCGCGGCGAGTGGCAGGTCTGCTCCCCCGCTACCGCCGCATCTTTCAGCGCCACCGCCTACTTTTTCGGACGGACCCTGCAGAAAGAATTGAATACCCCGATCGGCCTGATTCACTCCAGTTGGGGCGGCACACCCGCCGAAGCTTGGACCAGCGCTGAATGCCTCAAGACCATGCCCGAGTACGCCCGCGTTCTGGACCAGATCACGGAGAGCCAGGCTGCGATGAAGGCGCGGCAGCAATGGCTTGAAGGCCACCCGGCTTTTTCAGTGACCGACAAACCGGCAAGTGACCGTTTCATCGGCCTCGATTTCGGAGATGATATCTGCTGCGCCGTCGGTCTTGACGATGCCAAATGGGGCCGAATGACGCTGCCTGTCGCCTGGGAGAACACCGAGATGGGCCAGTTCGATGGTGTGGTCTGGTTCCGCAAAACCGTCGAGGTGCCGGCAGACTGGGTGGGCCGGAACCTGGTCGTCGAACTGGGCCCGATCGATGATATGGATGTGGCCTGGTTCAACGGCGAACGCATCGGTGGTATGGAACAACCCGGCCTGTGGCAGGCTAAGCGTATCTACAAGGTCGCATCAGAACTCGTGAGACCTGGACGCAACCTGATCGCGGTCCGCGTCATCGACACCCAGGGCGGTGGCGGCCTATATGGTGGGGCCGATCAGCTCAAGCTCTATCCCGAAGATAATCCGGAAGGTTCGCTCTCCCTAGCGGGCGAGTGGCGCTTCCTCCCGGTGGCCGAATACCAGAACAGCCGGTTTTACCAGCTGAAGGTGGCTGAAGCCGACTTTTTCTCGCGACCTAAAGTGACGGTTGAAATCTCAGCCAACACCCCCACCTTTCTCTATAATGCGATGATCGCTCCACTGGTGCCCTATACCATTCGCGGCGCCATCTGGTATCAGGGTGAATCCAATGCCGGCCGGCCCCGCGAATATCGCACCCTCTTCCCGCTGATGATTGACTGCTGGCGGCAGCAGTGGGGCGGCAAGCCGTTTCCCTTCTATTTCGTCCAGATTGCCCCTTATGATTATGGCGTGGCTACACGGTCCCAGGAACTGCGCGAAGCGCAGATGCTGACCCTGCGTCATCCCAGGACCGGCATGGCGGTCACCCTTGACATTGCGGCTCCGAGCATCCATCCCCCCAACAAGCAGGAGGTAGGCAAACGCCTCGCCCTCTGGGCGCTGGCGAAGGATTATGGCCGCAAGCTGGTTTGCTCCGGACCGATCTACAAAAAGATGGCGGTGAAAGGAAACAAAATCATCCTCTCCTTTGATTATACCGGAAGCGGTCTGAAAGCGGGCAGCGCGGGGCTCACCGGTTTTGAAATCGCTGGTGCGGATCAGCATTTCGTCCCTGCGCAGGCGACCCTTTCCGGAAAGCGGGTTGTCGTCTCTTCACCGCAAGTGTCCCGGCCGGTTGCTGTCCGTTATGCCTGGAGCAATTTGGCCACTGCCTCACTTTTTAACCTCGAGAATCTGCCGGCTTCCTCGTTCAGGACGGACGACTGGAAGTAATCTTGCACGCAGCTACGCCCGCCTGCCATTCCGGCAGGCGGGGCTATCTTGCTACCGATCATCCAGCGTTGCTCCTGAAGGGCATGCTGCTACGACCATCTTTTTACCTTTTACGGGAAATTCGTTTTCGTATGAAGAGCCAGCCCGCCTTTTTTCTGACCATAATGTTCCTGGTAGTGCTGTCCCGGCCTGGTCTTGCCCAGGAGGCTATGAAGCGCAGCTACTCAACCCAGGCCCTTGCTACGGCGCCTCCGGTCATCGATGGCCGCCTGGACGATCCGTGCTGGCGGGAAGGCAGCTGGTTTGATGACTACGTACAGTATATGCCGGTCGAGGGCGGTAAACCCAGCCAGCGCACGGCCTTGAAAATCCTCTACGATGCCAGTAATCTTTATGTAGCCATTCGGGCCTTCGACAGCGAGCCGGACAGGATCGATCGCCGCGCCGGGCGACGCGATGATCAGAGCGCCGGTGACGTAGTCGGGCTTTGCTTCGACAGCTATCTCAGCCACCTCAGCGGGTTCGAATTCGATCTCACCGCCGCTGGTACTCAGGTCGATCTTATTCTGATGAATCACAACCAGTGGGATTTCAGCTGGAATGCGGTCTGGGAGGGCAAAACCGCACTGGAAGATTCCGCCTGGACCGCCGAAATGCGCATCCCCTTCAGCCAATTGCGATATACTCACAAGGACGAGCAAGTCTGGGGGCTGCATGCCTGGCGCTGGATCAACCGCCTCGAAGAGGAGGACCAGTTCACGCTCATCCGCCGCAATGGGCCGGGGCATCTCTATGATATGGGCTATTTGCGCGGCCTCAAGGGCCTGCCGAAGAGCCGGCAAATTGAATTCCTACCTTACAGCTATATGCGGTTGCAGACCTTCGCTGCGGATGATCTTCCGGCTTCCGGGAAAAATCGCGATTGGAACCGCAGCGCCGGCCTTGACGGCAAGATCGGGATCAAGAGCAATTTTACCGTCGACTACACCCTTAATCCCGATTTCGGCCAGGTTGAGGCGGACCCTTCCGAACTCAATCTCTCCGCTTTTGAACTTTTTTACAGCGAAAAGCGCCCCTTTTTCCTCGAAAACCGAATCCTGTTCGATTTTCAATTGGGCGAGGAATCCCTCTTCTATTCGCGGCGCATCGGGCACGCCCCCACCTTCGAGCCGCCGGTCGCGGAGGGTGCCCATTTGGACAAGCCGGGAATGACCACCATTCTTGCCGCAGCCAAGTTGACCGGAAAAGACCGTAACGGGCTGTCGGTCGGCCTCATCGAAGGCCTCACTCAAAAGGAGCATGCGACCTTAACCCGTGCTGACGGTGAACATTCGCGCATCACCGTGGAACCCCTGAGCAATTACCTGGTGGGGCGGCTACTCAAGGAGATGAACGAAGGCAACACGGTGGCCGGTGCGATGCTGACCGCTGTTCATCGTCAGATCGGCGAGCGCAACCTGCTTTTCATGAATCGCAGCGCCTTCACGGGCGGCATGGATTTCAGCCACTATCTGGCTCGAAAGAAGTACCAGATTGAGTTTAAAGTGATCGGCAGTCAGGTGAGCGGCGATGTCGTCGCCTTGCAGCGGCTGCAAAACGCCTCGGCGCGCTATTTCCAACGTCCCGATGCCGCGCATCTCAATTTTGATTCCACTCGGACGACGCTTGCTGGGTACGGCGGCGAACTCCAGTTCAAGAAGAGTAGTTATGGCCACTGGCGCTACGGTACTGGTCTCGCTTGGAAATCGCCGGCCCTCGAACTCAACGACCTGGGTTACTTGCGATCAGCCGACGAGATCGGTGGAGAGATCGAAGTCGCGTGGGTGGAGAGCGCTCCGGGACGCTTCTTCAGCCGTTATGAGGTGGAAATGGGGATGGGACAGAGGTGGGATTTTGGCTGGACACCGCTCGCACTCGACGGAGATCTCGACGTCTCGTTCACTTTGAATAACCGCTACAGCCTCTGGGGTGGAGTTGAACGCTCAGGCCGTTCCCTGGACACTCGCCTGCTGCGCGGCGGGCCGGCGTTGCACGTGCAGGGGTATTGGGGTGCCAATGGTGGCATCTCGACCGATCCGGGCCGCAGGTTACGGGGATCCCTCCACTACTATACACACCGTTTTGATGATGGTCGTTCCGCCAACACCGGCATCACCCCTGGCCTCAGCTGCAAGATCACCGAGGCGATCCAGTTCACCGCGGAAATGGGCGTCTCGCACGAGAAGGAGATGCTCCATTTCATGGGCGCGCCGCTTTGGCAGGGACGGCCGCGGTATTTACTGGCCGCGCTTGACCGCAGGACCGCGGAAATGACCCTGCGACTGGATTACGCCCTTTCACCGGCCCTGACCATCCAGTATTATGGCAGCCCCTATATCTCCTTTGGCGGTTATCAGTCCTACCGCAGGGTGGCCGATCCGGCGGCGGCCGCGGTCGACCGGATGGCGCCGCGGCTTGCGCCCGGAGAATGGCACAGCAACCGTGCGGCAGGGACAATCGAGATCGATGAAAACCGCGACGGGATTGTGGACTATAATCTCGAACAACCCGATTTTAATTTCCGCGAGTTCCGCTCCAATCTGGTGCTTCGCTGGGAGATACGCCCCGGATCGGCTCTGTACCTGGTCTGGAGCCACGATCGCAGTTCGTACCAGAGTATCGGGCGTCGGGATTGGACCTATAACTGGAACCGTTTGCTGGCGACGTCCGGCGGCAATCTTTTTCTGGCCAAACTGAGCTACTGGTTCGCGATCTGAGGGCGCGCCGACCCGATCGTGCCCGCGCTCACCCAATAAACTCGCGCCCACCCGGCCGCGTTCTGGCAACGGCTGCTCTTTTTCTCTTGACATTCATCGTAAAATTCTGTATTCTTAAATCGGTTCAAAAAAAATTGAACTGATGGCTTCCAGGCAGTGTGAATACTCTTGGTCCATTATTAAGGAATCAACCCCATGGCAAAAACGTATTTCCCCGAAATCACCCAGCCTATCCCCTTCGAGGGCAAGCATTCAAAAAATCCCCTGGCATTCAAATACTATAACAAGGAGCAGATGGTCGCGGGCAAGAGCATGGCCGAACATCTGCGTTTCTCCGTGGCCTATTGGCACACCATGATGGCAGATGGCACAGACATGTTTGGCGGATCGAGTTATGATCGGCTCTGGCGCACCGCAGCTGATCCCATGGATCGCGCCAGGGAGACCATGGATGCGGCCTTTGAGTTTTTCACCAAACTCGGTGTTGACTATTACTGCTTTCATGACCGTGACATCGCGCCGGCCGGCGAGACCTTCGCGGCGTCGTGCCGCAACCTGAAGAGCATAGTCGAGCACGCCAAAGCCCTGCAGAAGCAGACCGGCGTGAAACTGCTCTGGGGAACCGCCAATCTCTTTGGCCATCGCATTTTCACCGCCGGGGCCTCGACCAATCCTGACGCCCACGTCTTCGCCCTGGCCGCCGCCCAGGTCAAGAATGCCCTGGATGCCACACTTGCACTCGGAGGCGAAAATTATGTCTTTTGGGGCGGCCGCGAAGGCTATGAATCTCTGCTCAATACAGACCTGAAGCATGAGCAGGAGCAGCTGGCGCGTTTCTTGCATATGGCGGTCGACTATGCCAAAGAGATCGGCTTCAAGGGGCAGTTTCTCATTGAGCCCAAACCCTGCGAACCCACTAAACATCAGTACGATACCGATACCGCAACCACCCTCGCCTTCCTTCGCCAGTATGGGCTCATCGACCATTTCAAGATCAATGTCGAAGCCAACCATGCCACGCTGGCCGGGCATACCTTTGAGCATGAACTCGCCACCGCCTCCATCGCGGGGAAACTGGGCAGTGTGGATGCCAACCGCGGTGACCTTCTCCTCGGCTGGGACACCGACCAATTCCCAACCGACCTCTATAGCACCACGCTGGCGATGCTGGTCATCCTCAAACAGAACGGTCTCGGCAGCGGCGGCCTTAATTTCGATGCCCATGTGCGCCGCAGCTCGATCGACCCCGTCGACCTCTTTCACGCCCACATCGGCGGCATGGATGCCTTCGCACGCGGCCTGCTGATCGCGGATAAGATTATTCAGGACAAAGTGCTGAGTGACTTTGTCGAAGCACGCTACGCCAGCTGGCATTCAGGGATTGGCGCCCGGATCATGTTGGGCCAGGTGGGATTTGCAGAATTGGAAAAATACATTCTTGAACAGGGCATGCCGGTGATGAAGAGCGGCCGCCTCGAGATGCTGGAAAATATCCTCAACGATTATATCTGATCAGCCACCTGAATCCAAAACGCAATGGGTGAGCTATGGTCCAGTCTCTTCTAGACGGCTGTGAATCCGTTTATTAGTTTGCAATGCTTTATTTATTTTTTTTCTTGATCTTTGCAGGGGGAATGGTTATTTTGCCGGGAATATTCAAGGCATGTCGGGCCGTGTCGTTCAAGTGGACCACTGTGAAGAGTGCGATGGCATGTGAAAGAGCATGAGTAACTCACTGCAATGGGCTTTGAGTGCGCGATTGGAGGAACCCTTATGAGAACATTGCTTGCGGCAGTACTTTTGGTTTGCATGATGGCCACCCTCCTTCTGGCCCAAAATCAAAACACCGTCACATTTAATTTCGATTATGCCTTTAGGACCAAGGGCGAGCCGGTCATCCCAAGCAAACTGGGTGTGGGTGTCGACGTCACCGCCAAGATTGCCACGACCTTTCCGGCCGTGATGATCGCGGTAGGGGGGCGGTACCTCTATTTCCCGGAAAGCAACAAGCCCGGCGCGTCGGGAAATTTCACCCTGAAATCCTATGACCTGGTTACGCCTTTCCTGGGCTTGCATCTCGGTAAGTCGCGCGGGCCCTACTTGATGGTTGTAGAGACCGGTGACTTTACAAACTCGAAAACCCGTTTCGGCATGGACGCCGGGGTAGGCTATCTGGTCCCGAATGACCAGGGCAGGATGAAAGTGGATTTTTCTTTGAAGTATTGCCTCGTCAACCTGATGGGGAAGGAGGAGGGAGAATCCGTCCGCAGCTATCTCCTCTTCGGCATGGGTTTCGCTTTCTGAGTTTTCCTCGTTAAAAATGTTTGCACCTGTCCCTATTCCAGCAAGGGCGGATCGATTGATCCGCCCTTCTCTTTTTCAGGTCCGCAGCAAGTCCCGGAGGGCAAACCGGCCTGGACCCAGCTCGGCGCGGGGTGCGCCTATTTGAGTAGGGTCTTCCTACGGGTCGCGCTATACTTTCCCGTCTTCAGCGTATCGTAATAGCTCGTGGTTTTAAGCGAGGCGGCATCGAATGCAACCTCATGATGCCCCGCCGTCAGTCTGGCATGGACCAGGGTGGTCACCACCTGGCCGAGGAGATCGTAGACCTTGAGACCGGCATTCGCAGTGCCGCGATGCGATCGAGGCTGCCCTTCAGGGTTGTAACGTTGTAAGCATACTGGTAGGCGGCGCGGGTTTCGCTGCGGAATACGAAGAGGCTGGGTGATGAAGGGGGAGGAGGCCTGCGCCCACCAGCCAGAGAACGACCAGGAGCAAAATACTCAGATGCGGCGAAGGGTGCTGCAGAGAAATCGTATGATGCGGCATGGGAGAGACCCTTCTATCAAACTGGTCGGTTGTTCTATCGTGCCGCCGGCCAGGCGCCGGTATACTGGATTTTCAGTTGCGGCGACCGCATCGCCCTGAGAATCGCCGCGGGCGGCTGAATTCCGGATGCCGAACCCGGGAATGCGGGGTCCGGTTCAAAGCGGCGCAGTTCCCGGCTTCTGAAGAGCGGACCGTCCCACTGCTCGAACTCGAGGCTGCCGGTAGCAAATCCGGGCCAGGCCGCTTTCATCTCATCCAGAGAAAAAAAGCGGTCCTGGCACTGGGCATTGCCGGCCGGACTCCACAGGACCAGCGGGGTAGCGCCTTCGGGATTCTCCTGGACGAAGACATTGTGGCTCATCTGCCTCAGCATCGGCTTGCCCAGACGTGCGCACAGATCAGCCGGCTGCCAGACAAAGAGCAGGGGGCGAGGCCAGCCGGCGGTCGAGGTGAAAAGATTATTGACGAGGATATGGCCATCTCTCTGGTCGACATCTGGCCCCGTGCTGGGGTGCCAGCCGAAATGGTCACCCTGGGCGCTGCGTCCGTTGCGGCCGATGCAGGCCGTGCTGTTGACGAAGGTGTTGTTGTATATCTGGACATCGCGACTATTGAGCACCATCAGGCCGTGGTCGCAATTGATAAAAAGGTTGCCGGCGCAGATCGCGCCTTTGGAAATCTCGAAAAAGAAGCCGTTGTCGCTTGGCCAGAGCTGGTCGGTGCGTATTGAACCGCCGGAATGGCCGACACCTTCAACCCAGTTGTTGACAAACACGCCATCCACATTACCAACATCATACCAGATGCCATTCGACCAGGGGAGTTCGGTGACCAGATTGTCGCGGCAGACAACGCGATAACACTGGTTGAAGATCTTAACAGCGGCGGGGTAATAGCCGGTAATCATTTCGATGTTATTACGGGTGAAGATATTCTTTTCAAGGAGAACATCATTCGAAGCGATGATGTAGACTCCTTCCGTGCTGGTGTCACTCACCCGGCAGCGCCGCAGGGTCAAATGGTCGCCGCGTAAATAGCCGGCCACCCGCGAGCAGAAGGAAATCGTGCAATCCTCCAGGGTGGTGCCGGTGACCATCTTGCCATGGTTGGTCTCAGGTGACAAGCCCTCCGGTTCTGTGCCTTCGATTTCGAGGGCGCGATAGGCATACTGGGTGAAGGTGATCCCCCGCAGGGTGTAGCCCTTGCCATCCGACGGGACGCCGTTGATCCCGGCGGTGGTCCGTAACAGGGCGCAGTCCCAGGCGGTGATTTCGATGAGATGTTTCGCGGGATTGGCGCAGATATAGACTGTCTGGTTGTCATAATCGATATAATAGTGGTTATCGTCGACCTCTCCCTCCCAGCTTGCCGCCTGGAGAAACCGGCCGTCCACAAAGACCATATCATTGTTGAACCGCCAGAGTGGCGTGGATTTACCTTCACGGTTACGGCGCCACCAGTCTGCAGGCCTGGCAGGAAAGAGCTGGGTCCATTTCGTGGTCCAGAGGCCATTACCAAGATCTTGCCAATCGGTCGCGATCCTTGTGCCCTTGAGGATCGGCACTTCGTCCGCGTAGGGTTGGAGGAGTATCCCCTGATTAGTCTTGAGGCCGCCCGTGCGGTAGGTACCGCCACGGAGGATGATCGCATCCCCGGTGCGGGCGGCAGCGATCGCCTCCTCCAGGCGCATGGGCACGGTCAAGGATGTCCCCTTCTGCCCGGCCGGGGCCTCCGGCGCGACAAAAAAGATCCGGCCAGATGTGGCCGGCAGGGCATAGTTTTGTCGGATCGGCCCATAAGGCCCGCCGGTGGGCTGGGAAGCGGCGGCCGAAAAACAGCCCCAGATGGTCAGAATCAACGCTGAATGCCATAGCCTTTTCATTTCCGTTCTCCTCTTCGAGCACTTTTTTTTACGGCGTCAAGGCGTTACTAGCGGAGCACAGTCATCCGTCTGGTAAGAACCAGCGATCCAGCCACAAGCTGATAAAAATAGGTTCCAGAATCCAGTCTGTCAGCGCTGATCTGAACGCTGTGCGGTCCGGCGGCGAGCTGAGCATCTACCGGTCGCTGGACTTCGCGGCCTAGCAAATCAAATATCCGCAGTTGGACGTGCGCGACCGCGGGAAGGATGAAATCGACGCGCGTCGAAGGATTGAAGGGATTGGGATAGTTCTGATGGAGCGCGAACTGCTCCGCAGATCCGCTTTCGCTCCATTCGATCGCACTTATGTTCCAAATCAATCCCTTTTCAGCCTTCTGCAGTGAAGTGAAGGCGGCCTTGAGGCTGTCCGCCGCGGCAAGAGAGGCCGAGTAGTTCATGGACTGGGCTGTCTGCGCCGTATTGCGCGCTGCCGTGAAAGCCGCCCAGGTTGGCTCGGTATAGTCGCTGGCCAGTAGCAGCCCGGTCACAGCGAGCAGAGAATCGAGTGCATTATACCAAGTACCCACCTCTGCGACCGCGTAAAAGGCTGGCTTGCACTGGTTTTTCACGTCCCAGAGCGAGCTGGACTGGTTGGTTTTGAAGGTGTACTGGTCGTTGAGGCCGTCCTTGGAGACGCTGATGATCTTGCCGCGGCCGGAGAAATAACTACGCTCGACAAAACATTTAAAAAGCTGTCCGTACTGGCAGGCCTGGGTCTGAAGCATCCTCGCTGTGGGTGTAGCGCTGCCGGTGGTGACGTCCAGTTCGGTGATGGCCATTTCGGTGCAGATCGGATAGAATTTGTCATAACTGGCGATCCACTGCTCGGCGGTCGGGGAGGTATTGCTGTCATGCTCTTGCATGCCGATGCCATCCAGCCACCCGGACTGGAAAATGGGCGTGCATATCCGGACAATCCCATCGGCCTTGGCAGGGAGATGGGTATTATAATCGTTGTAATAGAGTTTGATCTGGCTTTCGCCCAGTGTGAGTGTGTGCTTGCGTGTCAGCTCAAAGGCTTTCAGAATGTAGCGGTTATCGCCAAAGGTCAGATACCATTCACTGTCGGTTCGGTCCAAACCGGCGTCGGTTACCGCCTCATTGACGACATCCAGTGCGCTGAGCAGACCCGGCCAGCTGTTATGAATCAGACGAAGAACGCCGCCGATATAATGGTCCATCCGCTCGGTCATCTTCTCCTTGGAGAGACGTGCTCCGCTGCTGGTGTAGCCGGAGCGGAACAATTCGGCCGGCGTCTGTGAATGCCATATCAGGGTATGGCCGCGAAAGGTGAATCCCTGCCGTTGCGCCCAATCCAACTGGGCAAGGAGGTCGGCGTTGAAACGGATGACTGGATGGGTATCGATGGAATCTTTTTGAGCCGCCGTTGCGGCCTGGTACGCCGCCGCACTGGCTGCAATATCCACGGTATACATAGGTTTCATGTTGTTGCCAGGCGACATGCTGTTCATGTGATAACGGATGAGGTTGCCGCCATTGGGGGCGATGACCGCCGATTGCCCCGGGAGCTGAGGATCACTGGTAAAACCGACATGGCGGTAGGAGAGCAAACAGCCGATATAAAAATCATGGGCATAGACCGTTTTGAGCGCTGGGACATCGGTCTGGATGGCATCCGATTGGGCAAGCAGAAAATTCGCTGTTCCGGAAAGCAAACCGATAACCGCCAGGCTGAAGCAGTGGGTGCGGACGCAAGAGTTCATTTTAAGATCCCTGTTGAGTCGATGCTCCTGAAAAAACAGCCTGCCCGGGATTCCCGGACAGGCCGTTTTCGATCAGTGTGTTATTGGAAGCGATATGCTCTGCAAGACCCCGCGATGAAAAACAGCGTGGTCATTTCAGGAGCATCAGCTTCTTGGTGCTTGTGAACTCGCCTGCCGTCAGCTTGTAGAAGTAGATGCCGGAGGGGAGGTTAACGGCATTGAAGTTGATCTTGTGAACGCCCGCATTGAGCGTGCCATTGACCAATTCTGCAACCGCCTTGCCCAATGCATCGTAAACCACCAGTTTGACCTGGCAGTTCTTTGGCAGAGAGAGTTCCATGGTGGTCGTTGGATTGAAGGGGTTCGGGTAGTTCTGGCCGAGTGCAAACTCGTCCGGAATCACCGCAGTGACCCGCGGCATTTCCACCGCGACCACCCAATCCGGCAGTTCGATAGGAGCACCCAGGTCGATCTGAACCTCTTCGAGCTTCATCGAGGTGGCTGTGGCAGACTTGAGCGCGAAATCGAGTGCGTTGAACTTGGTGGTGACGTTGGGGGCGTGGAAATCGATCGTCTTCGCGGCCCAGGCATAGGTATTGTCGCTCTTGATCAGCTTGACGCGGATCTCTTGCGTGCCATTGCCCAGCGGCTGGACTGAGATTGCAAAATCATAGGTCCCGGCACCGCCCACAGCGGTTGCAGGATTCTGCAGGACGCTGCCGAGGACGTAGTTGTTGGCCCCGCTGGTTTTGTGCCAGAAATCGTTGACGACCGCTCCATAGCTGCCTTTCTGGCTGATCCCACTCCAGTCGGTCACAGCGTTGGTGCCGCTTACGGGGATGAAGAGATAGCCGTTATGCTTGGGATCAGCACCGGACCAGCGTGTGGAATCGGGATTTTTGTTGATAATACTGCCGGAAGCAGTTGCATCCATCAGACCGAACCGCAGACTGCCCGCCGATTCAAAGCCGCCACCCTCAAGCGTGAGCTTACCGGTGATCTTGAGGGCTTTATCGGTCTTGGGCGTTACCGGGGTATCGAAGGCGCCCTCGATGGCGGTCCAGGAAGCCGATGGGGCAGTGCCGGAGATGGTCACATCACCATCAAACTCGCCGGGGGTGTATTTCCAGCCGCCTATATATCCACCGATGAATCCCCAGTTGGAGACGTAATAGGGTTCCCAGGGCGCTTCGGGGACGGTGATGGGCTCGCCCATATCGACCTGGACGGCCATGAGGTTGACCTGCGTGGCTTCGAGATCGTTATTGAAGCCGAAGCAGATGCCGTTGAACTTGGTGGTGACGCCGGAGGTGTCGATGACCGTGCCGCCGAACCAGTACTTGTTGTTCTGCTCGACCAGGTACCAGCGGACTTCATTGTCGCCGTTGGGCAGGGGCTGGACCGAGATGGCCCAGTTATAGAGGCCGGCCTCCATGATGGCGTTGGTCGGAGCCTGCTTGATCGAAGCCAGGGCCGGACCGCCGTTGGAGTTGGTGCTGTTCCAGTTGCCGTTTTTGATGATGCCCATGGTGCCGACGCCCCAGGCGCCGTTGGCGATGGTGCCGGTGCCGGTGCGCGGGCAGAACTCATAGCCATAGTGCTTTTTGGTGCTGACCCAGAGGGCCGAATCGGTATACTGCGAGCTGAGCGTGGCGCTGTCGAGATAGGTCAGGGCATAACGGAGGTGGGTGTAGGCGCTGGCGCCGCCGCCGCCGACGAATTCAATCTGGCCTTTGACGATGAGGGCCTTCTTGGTGGTCGCCGTTACAGGTTCGGTGAAGCCGCCGCGGATGGTCGCCCAGCCGGTGGGCCTGGCGCCGTTGCCGATGCTGGCATCGCCGTCGAGATAGGAGGCGTCATTGAGGATCGGCCAGGCCTTGCCGTTGCTGGTCTTACCCCACTGATTGACGTAATAGGGTTCCCAGGGCGCTTCGGGGACGGTGATGGGCTCGCCCATATCGACCTGGACGGCCATGAGGTTGACCTGCGTGGCTTCGAGATCGTTATTGAAGCCGAAGCAGATGCCGTTGAACTTGGTGGTGACGCCGGAGGTGTCGATGACCGTGCCGCCGAACCAGTACTTGTTGTTCTGCTCGACCAGGTACCAGCGGACTTCATTGTCGCCGTTGGGCAGGGGCTGGACCGAGATGGCCCAGTTATAGAGGCCGGCCTCCATGATGGCGTTGGTCGGAGCCTGCTTGATCGAAGCCAGGGCCGGACCGCCGTTGGAGTTGGTGCTGTTCCAGTTGCCGTTTTTGATGATGCCCATGGTGCCGACGCCCCAGGCGCCGTTGGCGATGGTGCCGGTGCCGGTGCGCGGGCAGAACTCATAGCCATAGTGCTTTTTGGTGCTGACCCAGAGGGCCGAATCGGTATACTGCGAGCTGAGCGTGGCGCTGTCGAGATAGGTCAGGGCATAGCGGAGGTGGGTGTAGGCGCTGGCGCCGCCGCCGCCGACGAATTCAATTTGGCCGCTGATCACCAGCGCTTTGTCCAGGGTCGCTTCGATCGGGCTGAAGCCGCCGCGGATGGTCGCCCAGCCGGTGGGCCTGGCGCCGTTGCCGATGCCTGCAGAGCCAGCCGGAGTGTTGGTGGTATTGAGAATTGGCCAGGCCTTGCCGTTGCTGGTCTTGCCCCAATCTACTACATTGATAGGAACTTGGGCCTGAATCGCAACGGCGCCCAAAAGCACAAAGGCAGTTGCGATTACCCAAAACGTGGATATCTTTTTTCTCATAATTCTCCTTCTCCTGTGAATGGTTCGCCTTAATGAAGTTGAATTATTCCCGTACAGATTGTTCTGGAACCAAACGATAGATGAATGAACCACCTCCTCCTCTTTATTTGGCTCTGGAAAAAGCTGGTTTGCCCCGACGGCGATGGTCGGTTTTTTTCGCTGCCGGGGCAAGTTTCACGTTACAGGATTATTTCATCAAGACAAGTTTTCTGGTAATCGATACATTGCCAGCCTGTAGCCTGTAGAAGTAGACCCCCCCGCTCAGTCTGGCGGCATTGAAGGTGACAATGCCTACGCCGGCTGGTTGCATCCCCTCCAGCAAGGTCGCCACCTCCTGCCCAAGGCTGTTGTAGACCTTCAGGGTCACAGGACCGCTCTGTGGAATGGAAAATTGTATTCTTGTGGTCGGGTTGAAGGGATTCGGGTAATTCTGTCCGAGCGCATATTGGGCTGGCATGGCTGCCACAGGCACACGCTCGATGCCGGTCAACGGATCCTTGCCGGTCTCAAGCCAGGAGGCGATCCGGGCGTGCTCCGCATCGGCTTGCGCCCGCCAGGCTGAATAGCGATCGGTCGCACCTTCCCTTACCGCCGGATTCCACCAGTTGTAGAGATCGCCAAGCGGGAAACCGCCCATGCCCAGTGTCTTGAGGGTATCGTTGGCATACGCGAGATTCTCGGGCAGCGGCCACTGCTGGTTTTGTCCAGCCTCCGGCATATAGGCCCACATCGTATCCTTGTTGGCATCCCATTTTTGATAGAGGAAATACTTGAGTGGATCGACGTTGAGCGGAGGGTTGATGAAGCGGGGATTGACTTTCTCTCTCAGGGTTTCAACCTCATAGAGCTCGGCGCGGTTGATGTAGGGATAGAGTTTGACCTGTTTGCCGTTGCCATCCGTGTACATCGAGTCAAAATAAACCAGCGAAGTGCTGTCAATCATCGGCCGCGGGTAGGGGATGGCGTTGAACAACCGGGCTTTGTATTGAGCCACGCTGAAAGGATTGCCGACCGAAGTGATTCTGGGATTGGGGCGCCAGGCGGTGTTGCTATAGTTCTTATCCCATCCGCCACGCATCCAGTCGATCAGCCAGTTGTCAATGTAATAGGCGCTGTGCGTGAAGAGAATGTGGCGATCCTGGTCGGTGAAGGGAACAGTGAATGCGATCGAGTCCGCCGGCTGAATGGTAACGGTGGCGCTGCTGGCGCCCTGCTGCGGAATATAGCCCATCATCCAGGCATTGACAAAGAGGCAGTTGTTGACATTCAGTCTCCACCACCAGCCTGATTCCAGAGTAAATTGCACGGTGTTATAAAAAGTGCAGTGGTTGAAAGAGACTTTGTCGGAGTAGTTGGTACCTTCCTGCATCAGTACATAGCCCATGTTGGCGAAGGTGCAGTTCTCGAAAGTAACCTCTTCCGTGTGGTAGCCGGGAACGTCATAGGGAAAGGAGACGGCTCGGCCGTAATACATGTAATGTCTGTCGACGCAATTGCGGAAATAGCAATTCTTGAAAGAGCCATGGAAAAATTTGGAACGGACACAAATGGAGCCGGAAGCGGTCTGTGCCGGGCAGGGCATGAACTCAAAGATGCAGTTTTCGAAAGTGCCGAAATCGCCTTTCTCGCCCGGCCCGCTCTCATCGTTGCCTTCGAAGACGATCGGGGTGCCGGTCTGCACTCCAGCCGCATCGGCAAATCGAACCCAGATATTCTTCATGATCAGATCGCCATAAACCGCGATGAGAAAATTCTTGGTCACACTGCTGCTGGCCGTCCAGAGAATCTGCGGCGGCGCCCCTTGCTGGGTAGCGCCAGGATTCGGGGCTACAATCTCGAGGATTTGGCCTTTGGGAACCTCGATGGTGCCGTTGATGACGTACCAGTCGTAGAGGTTCAATTTGAAGACGGTCTGAGAAAGCTTGCCGGCATCGGCGACCGCTTTGATGGCTTCATTGAGGCCGCCTTCAGCACCGCCGCTGTAGAGGCCGTTGACGTACGTCGTGTCTTTTTTCTGTGCATACAGGGAGACCGACAAAAGCAGCACACAGATCAAACAAATTACCAACCGTTTCATGATGCGCTCCTCCTCAAAGAAATGAGTTATGACGCGGGTGAATTATCGCTAATCTGGTCACACTCCCCGGCGCTTGGCAGGGCCGGCCGGGGAGCGTCGTGTGGATGAGTGGGAGGCTGGATTGCCGGGAAAGGCCCCGGCGCAGTCTCCCGCTGCGAATTACCGGAACCGGATGCCGACGTTGGCGGTCATGCCATAGTTTTTGACGTTGGTGAAGCCGTCGATGGATCGTTGTGCGGAAGCGTTCTGCTCGTCGTTAAGATTATTAAGATCGAGGAAAATTTCCATGCCGCGGATCGGCAGGGTCTGACGGACGGAAGCGTCAACCCGGAAGTAATCCCGGGTATAGCCATCCTGCTCCGGGAAAGCGCCGATATAGCTGACGGAATTGCCCTGGAAGAGGAAGGAGACGCGTGCCGAGAAGCCCTTAAAGTCGTAGCCAACGTAGGCGTTCACCAGATCGTTCGGCTGGTAGATCAGACGGCCGGCGCGGGTGCTGTCGTAGGTCGTGGTCACCGGTGGCCGGGTGGTGTAGTTGGTCACGTTGTCGCGCAGGGGGTAAACCGCTTCGGATTTGATCTTGGTATAGTTGATACCAAGCACGATACCGTTCAACCGCCAGGGCAGATACCAGAGACGGGTCTGAAAGTCGACCTCCAACCCCTTGACATAGGCGGGATGGGAGCTGTTGATGTAGGTATAAAGGGTTGCCCCATCCGCCGGTTTGGTCCCCATAATATCAAAATCATTGATCGTTTTGATTTCCTTCGAGGGGGAGGTCTTGTGCAGGGTATAGGTGGTGTAATAGGTGAAACCATCGATTTTTTTGTGGAAACCTCCCACGGAGAAGAGACCCAGCTTGTTGCCATGGAAGGTCAAGGTTACATCGTGGTTATAGGCCTGTGCGGGCTTGAGATCGGGATTGCCGGCGCGGATGTTCATCCTGGGACTGTCATAGGTTATTTTCGGCGACATTTGATGATAATCCGGGCGGGCTAGGGTCTGGGTATAGGCATAACGGAGATCCATCCAGCGCAGCGGCGTGAATTTGGCCTGAACCATCGGCAGCCAGAAATCACTCTTCGGTCGGGCAATCACGGTGTCGCAATTTTGCGAATCCGGATTACGCATGTCGAACATATTGTACGCAGTGAATTTGGATTCCGAATCCTCATAGCGGACGCCACCGGTTACCATTAAGCTCCTGAAATTGATCTCGGACATGACATAGGAGGCGTAATAATCTTCAGAGTAATCGTAGCTATTGGCCAGGGTCTGAAACATGCCATTGTACCAGCCGCCGGTCTGATCCGCACCGCCAGTGGCTTTGCCGCGCCACTCGGGTGCAGCGGTCAGATAATTGGCCATGCCGATCAGAAGGGAGGGGTCACAAGCCCAGTAGATCTGGCCGAACTGATCATCGAGGAAGGAACGGGTGAGAGTCGAACTGCCAGTGAAGTTCGATGCTGCAAATTTGGCCGTTGCGGGATCGACCGCGATGTGGAACCGGTTCGACAGTGCGTTGACCATTGCCGTCTGAAAGGCGCCGCTCGAACGGATGCTGGCGTAAGGGGTCTTCTGGTCGTTGCTGTTCTTTTGATACCGGTAGACACCGCCAAGTTTGAGAAAGCCGGTGAATGAGGAGCCAAGACGGAACGGAAAATTGATAAACGGTGTGACCGTCTTGTTGCTTTCCTTGTAGATGGAGCTGAAAAGGCTGATATCGTCGAGATAAACCTGGTTGGCGCCAGGATACGCCCACAGTTTTTTCAGGCTGTCGGGGATGGTATCATCGGTGACCGGACCGGTGGTCACCTGGCCGGTTTTGAGCGTGACAAACGGGGATTTGGGTAGATTGTTTTTCGACGTGGTACTGGCGAGTTTGAGGCCGAATTGCACCCACTGGAAATCGTTCTTCCATTCCAACGAATTCACGGTCAGGTCGGTATTGTTGACGCCCTCGCGGTATTGGAAGTTCAGCTGTTTATCGAAATAGTTGAGGATGGTGGTGTTGTCCTGATAATCTGAGCTCAGGCGGGTAAACATGTTCACCGATTTGATCGAACCGAAGGGCAGTTTGTAATCGAGGATGAGGTTGCCGCCGAACCGCTGCCGGGTTTCGATATGCCGCAGCAGCTGGACATTCCTGACCTTGACCGGTCGATAGACCCCTGAGGCGTTGAGCTTCGTGCTCGTTGTGTAATAGTTGGCATTCATGTTGTCGGCGTCGCGGTCGTACTGCTCAACATTGGCCAGCGCATAGACGCCGAGTTTTTCGTTGAAGAAACGCCGGCTGATCGAGGCCACGCCGCGGTAATTAGCGCTGTTCTTGGTCTTGGCCGTGTAACCCTGCTGCCAGAGCAGATCGTAGTGAAGTTCGGCGGGGGCCTCGCGCAGTTCCATATTCACGGTTCCGCCGATCGCATTAGCGTCGAGGTCCGGGGTCAGCGCCTTGTAGACCGAGATCGATTTGATCATATAGGGGGAGACCATCGAGAGGTCAACACTGCGATCATTGTTGATGGAACCGGAGGTGTTGCCCAGTGCGGATACGCCGATCTGGGAGCTGCCGGTCGATGCCAGCTTGACTCCTTCAACGGAGACCATATTGAACTGGGGCGCCAGGCCGCGGATGACAATCTTGTTGGCCTCTCCCGAGCTTTCGAGGCTGGAAACGCCGGGCAGCCTGCTTATGGCGGCGGCGGCGTTGAAATCGGGCAGTTCCTGGATCTTGGCCTCCGAGACGACACTGGAGATCCTCGTCTCCGCCAACTGCTGGTTGATAGCCTGAACCTGGCCCATGGCCTGCGCGGTGATGATATACTCCTTGCCTTTGATGGCCTCGGCCTTGAGGGCAAAATCGCGCTTGGTGACAACATCTTCCTTGACTGTCAGGGGCACGCTCACCGAGCCATAACCGATATAGCTGACCGTCAGGGTCAATTCGCCGCTCGGCGCGTTAGGGATCGAAAAGTTGCCGTTCAGGTCCGCGGTGGTTCCGATCCGGGTACCCTTGATGATGATGTTGGCAGAGGGCAGCCCCTCCTTGGTGTCCTTGTCAAAAACCTTGCCTTTGATAACGCCGGTCCCCGCCAGGAGCAGGCCGGGTATCAATAGGAATAGAGTGGCTGCCGCAAGAAGAGGCCTACAGCCGCGCGATGGCAGGGCGGATTGAGCCTTGCCCTTGGGAACCATACCATGTTTCATAGGCGCTTCCTTCCTTCTTCGAGGGTGAGGTGGCAGATTCCGCACCAGGATGTAAGGACCCGGGATCGCGGTCTGCCCGGTGATTGTCTTCGAGCTGCGAACAGAGCATGTTACAGAGAGGGCGGGGGATTATTAAGAAAAGCGCATCTCCAATGATGGACCCCGTCATCCGGGGTGAAAGACCATCCTTGGAGAGCGCTTTTGGACGGCGAGATATCATCCTAATCTTCTCAAGTAAACGGTTAAACCAAATCGATTGATTTTGCTGAGAAGATTGATTCAATGAAAAATTGAATCAATTCAATATTACATAAAATCGCCGCAATTGTCAAGCAAAAAGCATGGCACCAAGGAAGTGGCTCTCGCTGAGCGCAGTATATTAGTACTGATAGCTTTAGTATTGATAGCTTTTACGCCGTTCCACCAGCTCATCCTGAATCTGCAGGCTCAGCTTTTTGCTGATGCTGTAGAAGGAGAGCGCGACGGCGCCGATGGCAAAAGTGATCGCCGGGTAAATACTCGCGGTCATCTTGATGCCGAATAGGGCATGACTGTTCTGGGCGGCGTTGGGCACATAACCATAAAGGGAGAGCAGCCAGCCGCAGATGGCTCCGCCAAATCCCAAACCAGCCTTCAAAGCGAATACAATACCGGCAAAGATGAATCCCGTCGATCGACGGGCCGTCTTCCATTCGGAATAGTCCGCCACATCGGCCATCATCGCCCAGAGCAGCGGGATGGTGAAGCTGTAGGCAAGGGATTTGAGAATATTCAGGACGAAAGTGGCGCCGATTGCGGTTGGCGATAGCACGAAGAATAGGGCTGTGAAAAGGACCGTCAGTAGCAAACCGGTCATAAAGACGCTTTTCTTGCTGAAGCGAATGGTCAGCCGCTTGGAGAGCACGATGCCAATCAGGCTGAGGATCGTGCCAATCATATTAAAAAGGCTGAAGCCGATAATCGCAGTATTGCTGAGATCCGGTTTGGCCAGGAGGCCCATGGCATCCAGAATCTTTTGTCCGCCGCTCAAGACTAAGCTGCCGTCTGCTGCGGGAGTGGCCGCCATGCCCAGCCACTGCAGGAAGGTGAAGAGGTGGGCTTTGCTGATGAAGTAGTTGAAATAATAGTACATCGCGCTGCCCCATAGGGCCAACGTGATGAAGACAAAGAGCGTGAGGCCGAACATCGCCAGCCAGGGGCCATTTTTCGCTAGGCCGGAGATATCCTCCTTCAACGAAGCCTTCTGCTCGGGATTGGGTTTGATACGTTCCTTGACGCTCAGGAACGTGATGATGAAAAAGACGATGCACAGCACAGAAAGAAGGCCGATGCTCCGGGCCCAGCCCGCCTGGGCATTCCCCCTGCCCAGGGAAGCGACCATCAGCAGCAAAAAGCCTTGCACAAGGATCGTGGCACTCTGAGCGAAGATGAATCGCCAGGAGGAAAGGCTGGTACGCTCGTTGACATCCCCGGTCATCACCCCGTTGAGGGCTGAGTAGGGTGTATTGTTCATTGAATAGACCGTCATCAGCAGGATATAAGTGAGATAAGCGTAGACCAGTTTGCCGGACGGGGAGAAATTGGGGGTGTAGAAGGTAAGGAAGAACATCAGCGCAAAGGGAACTGCGGTCCAGAGCAACCAGGGCCGGAATTTTCCCCAGCGGGTATTGGTGCGATCGGCGAGCGAGCCCATGATGGGATCGAAGATGGCATCCCAGAAGCGGCCGACCAGCAGCAGAGTCCCCGCCGCGGCAGCCGTAATACCGAAAACATCGGTATAGAACCCCACCTGAAACATCACCATGATCTGGAACACGAAATTGGCTGAGGCGTCGGAAAAACCGTAGCCGATTTTTTCGAGCAAGGGCAGTTTGCCGATCTGGTCATTCTTCATCTTGTTTTCTCCCAACAGCTTGCGAATGTCTGGCCGTCGCCGGGTTCCAGGGCGGCCTTTTTATTTTACGGTCAGTTTTACCCTCGTCAAATCCTCATCGCGGGAGGAACTGCCCACCATAATCTCGAATTCGCCCGGTTCCACCTTGTGTACTTTGTCGACTGCCGTGAACGCGAGATCGTCAGGGGTGATTGGCAGGGCAACCGACCTGGACTCTCCCGGCGCCAGTTCCAGTTTGCAGAATCCTCGTAATTCCTTGACCGGACGGGTGACTGAGCTGAAGAGATCACGGATGTACATCTGCACCACTTCAGTTCCCGTCCGCTTCCCGGTATTCCGGATATCGACATGTAGGGTCGTGCTTTCTCCCACCTGGATCACCGGTTTTTCGAGGCGGATATTGCTGAAGGCAAAGGTGGTATAGCTTTTGCCAAATCCGAAGGGGTAGAGGGGCGAGATATCATCAAAGACGTAGCCGCGGCGGGCGGAGGGCTTGTGGTTGTAGAAACAGGGGATATGGCCGACCGAACGCGGGATGGATACCGGCAGCTTGCCGCCAGGATTATAGTCACCGAAGAGCACATCGGCTACGGCATATCCGGTCTCCTGCCCCAGATACCAGCATTCGAGGATGGCCGGGATCTCTTTGGCTGCCGCAATTGCCGTGATGGAATTGGGCCGGCCGTTGAAAAGCAGCAACACGATCGGTTTGCCAGTGGCTTGAATTGCTTTCACCAGGTCGTTCTGCTGGCCAATAAGGTCGAGGCTGGTCCGGTCGCCGAGATGATTGGTCGCCCAGGCCTCGCGCGAAGTCTGTTCGTTGCCGCCAAGGGCCATGATCACCAAATCCGCCTGCTGCGCTACCCGGGCAGCCTCTGCGATTGCCTTGCGGTTCTCCTCGGGATCGGGCAGGACGATTTCATCCTGGTTCCAGGAGCCACCCACGGTGATCTTGCAGCCTTCGCTGTAGAGAATGCGGGTGGTCTTGCCGGCTTTTTCGATAATGCCCTCGAGCACCGAGCGGTAATACTTGGGCTCGCCACTGTATCCGCCCAGCAACTTGCGGTCCGCATTGGGCCCGATCACCGCCAGGGTGGTCGCCCTGGTAGAATCGAGTGGCAAGAAATCGCCCTCATTTTTTAACAGGATGATGGTTTCGCGGGCGGCGCGCAGCGCCAGGCTCCGCTCCCGCAGCAGACGCTCTTCGTTGCGAATCTGCGCCGGATCGACATAGGGATCCTCGAAAAGACCCAGCTTGAATTTGTAATAGAGCAGGGGGCGGACGAGGGTATCAATTTCTTTTTCGGCGAGCCGGCCGGAGTGCACAAGCTCGACGAGATGGGGGTAACAGTCCATGTCCGGCAGCTCGATATTGACACCGGCTCTGGCTGCCAACAAAGCCGCCTCCGTCTTGTTCTCGGCGACCCCGTGGCTGACGCTGATGGGATTCATATAGAGCTCGGTGATCGCGAAATAATCGGACACCAGCATCCCGGTATAGCCCCATTCCTCGCGCAGCACCTGTTGCAGTAGCCAGACATTGGCATGGGAGGGCAGACCGTCGATTTCGTTGTAAGAGGGCATGATGGCCGCGGGCTGCGCCTTTTTGATCACCTGTCGGAAGGGATAGAAAAAGATATCACGCAGGACGCGTTCGGAGATGTTCGCCGGGCCAATGTTCGAACCCGATTCCGGCTCGCCATGACCGGTGAAATGCTTGAGAGTGGCCAGCACATGCTTTTTGTCCTTGAACTCACCATCCCCCTGAAAGCCTTTGACCGCTGCCGTGCCGAGCTGGGCTGCCAAGTAGGGATCTTCGCCGTAGGTCTCCTCGACACGCCCCCAGCGCGGCTCGCGCATGACATCGACAACCGGCGTCAGGGCCAAATGAATGCCCCGGCTGCGCGCAGCTTCGGCAGTGGCGCTGTAGATCTCTTCAACCAGATGGGGATTAAATGTGGAAGCGAGGCCGATCGGCTGGGGATAGCTGGTCGCTTCCTTGGCGGCAAGTCCGTGGAGGCACTCTTCGTGGAAAATGACCGGGATGCCGAGACGGGTGTTTTCAATGAACCATTTTTGCAGGGTATTAGTCAGCTCTGCGGTCGCTTCGGGGGAGAGGCCGCCATTCAGGTCGCTCGGCCGGGTGATTTGACCCATGCCCCTGCCGCACAGCTCCTCGATCCCCTGGGGATTCAGTTGCGTGGAGCCCGGGATCAGTATCTTTTCCCGCAGCTTCCAAAGGGAGAGCATCTGCGCGACCTTCTCCTCCAGAGTCATCCGTCCCAGGAGGTCGGCCACCCGCTTCTCGATCGGGAGCCGGGCATTTTTATAATCAGGTAGCGGGTTTGAATCAATGGGGGCAGCCGCGGCGGCTGTTCCCGTTTTGGGACTGTCCATGGGGAGGCCTCGTTGCAGGGTGAAGAGCGAGTTGTGGACAATGTTAAGAGTTTTGATTCTATTGAACCGTTTCAAATATAAAGAGTACCTCTTTCAAAATCAAGGAAAAAAAAAGAAATTATCTATCATTTTAAACCGGCCCATCCGTTCATTTGAGCAGGGTCAGCCGCTGTATCCGGTAAACACTGCCGGACTCGAGTCGGCCGATATGGATTCCGGAGGGAAACGCGAAGGTTTGCCAGAGGATGCGGTGTCCACCGGCCTCGAAACGCTGATGGAAAAGGGTATCGACGCAGTGCCCGCGGATATCAAAAATCCGGAGCGGATTCATACCGCCGCGATCCAGCGAGAAGGGTATCGGCGTCGCGGCGTTGTATTCATCAAAGTGCTCGGCATAGACGGTCCGGTATTTTCCGTCGGGCCGCAGATGAAAGCCCGGCGCATCGTGATCGTCGGTAAAGCCGGCTGTATAGAGGCGGTTTTTTGCACGCTACCACTCCCGTTAGGCTAAGCGATCAAACACGCCCGCGCAAAAAGGCGGCAATATTAGCCGAGCGAACCCCTGGGGGCATGCCGCCGCCGCAAGAGAGGATGACGTGCCGGCGATCGGTCAGGGCCGCAACCAGGTCACGGGTGGCCGCTTCGACGGCCTCGGGGGTCCCGGCCGCCAGGACATCCCGCGGCGGCAGATTGCCGAGCAGGGTGACCTGGTTCTGCGTCAGACTTTTAAGTTCATTCAGGGGGATGTCGAATCCCATGTTGAAAAGATTGACCCCCATTTCCGGCAGGTAGGGAGCAGAAACCCGGCAAGCCGCGTCGTTGTGGAGGAATTTGACGGTAACCGGCAGACTGTAGAGCGCCTTGAAGCAGGGGAGCCCGAAGGTCTTGAACTCGTTTTCGCCGATGAAGCCGATGATGTCATCGAGCAGAAAAATGCCGTCGATGGTCGGAAAGGTGGCCATCTGCAGCTGCAACCAGGACTGCAAAAAACGGGTGATTTTTTGCAGCAGCAGCTCGACCTTCTCGGGCTCGAGCATCATCGCCATGAGAAATTCGGTGGATCCCATGAGGTAGCTGGCGATGTTGAGCGGGCCGCGCGCCACCGCGAAACGGATCTTGTGCCCTGCCGCTTCGATCTCCGGTTGTGCGAGCTTGAGCCGGTTAAGGACGAAGGGCAGTAAGCCGTCGGTGGAGGGATCGGGGAGCAGCAATTCATCAATTTCGGCGGTCGAATGGAGGAGCCGGTGTGCATGTGGAAACTCGTTGGCCGGGAAATAGGTGCGCACTCCGAAGGCCGAGGGCTCGGTGCACATGCCATACTCGGACCAGAAACCCGGGAGGAAGAGTATCTCGGGGAAATCCTGCATCGCCTTGAGATTGGCATCGAGCCAGAGCCGGTCATTGCTGAAGTAATCCAGAATGGAGATGCCGTACCAGTTCGGCAGCCACGGAGAATCGATGATGAAACCGGCGGGAAGGGGTTCGATGATTTCGCCCCGGATCACCTTCAGCAAAAGTTCCCATTGCGGATCGGTCATGCGTATTGCCTTTCGCTTGGATAAGAGTCATCACCGGTGCTCGGAGCGGTCGGGAATATAGCGAGTTTCGGGCGGGCCGAGATAGCTGGGCCTGGCGCCGCTGGTCTCGACCACCAGGCGTTGCAGCACCACGCCGGGATCGACGGCCCAGAATTTGAGCACCTGCGCCCCCGTGTCTACTAGGGTGTGGGAGGTGGCTTGAACGGCGACCGCATTGCTCACCCATTCTTCCCACGCCATCTGGTCGTGCATGTTGACGATTTGCGGTGGTTCATCATTGAAGGAAACCGCATAGCGCAATCCGCCGCTGTTGTGAAAATCCAGGGTGGGCGAAAGATAGACTTTGACTTTGGCCAGGCCCGCGCTGAAGAGGTGAAGGTGATACTCCAGATGGGGCAGGGAATCCAGAGGAATCGTCCGCGGTTGCAGGGTCTCGGGCTCAAGCGCCCGCAGTGCGCCCTTGCCGTCGATGAGAACGGCGCCATTCCGCAGCAGGTCCGCTGCCATCGACCGGGCGGTGACCGGGAAAGGGGTCATCCCAGAAAGGGTGCGCCCCAGACCGGGGATTTCACTCCAGTACATTTCGGCTGAATTTACAGCGTGGCTATAGTGCCCGGCCTCCATGGAAACGCAGCCATCGCTCTCGATGAAGCAGTTGCGCAGGTCGCTTGCAGATGCGGCTGGTTGGTGGAAGGGTACGGTGATGGTCACGCGGCGGCCGTCAGGGGCTGTAATGGTGAGGGGGATGCGGTGGTGTCCGGGGGGGACCTTGCGCCAGTCGGCCGAGACCAGGATCCGCATTTCCTCGGTGACGGATCCGCGCGGGGCATCGAGCTTCAGCCACTTTTTGCCGGGCTTGATGGTGTATTTGAAGGGCGCTTCCCCGCGGTTGAATAGTTCGATATAGCTGTAAGGTTTGATGTGAGGATCGAGTTCGGGGAGCACAGCGGCCTCTGAAGCATGCGGCCACCATTGCGTCGAGCCCTCAACGGCCACTCCCATCTCCGCTGCCACTGGAAGGCTAATCCGCTGCACGGCCGGCATGATGTTCGCGTCGGGCTGCTGCCAGTACGTGTAGCCGATGTGCGTCTGGTCCATCATATGGCTCCACTTACCACCGGCCAGTTCGGTGTTGTAGTAGCGGGAGATCCGGGCATCCTCCGCGAAGAGCACTTCGGCGCGGTCCGCCAAAGCATTGGTCAGGGCGCGGCCCTGCGCCGCGTAGAGGCGATTTCTGGCGACGGTGAAATAGAGCGCGTTAAGGTTGGCACAAGCGGTGACAGGGTGGAGGACGATCTGATAAAAGGCGTCACGCTGTTCCGGCGCAAGCCCGTCGTACAACTTTTGCGCCTTGTCGGCCAGCGCGGTGTACTCGGCCACCACACGCTCCCATTCCTGATAGTTGCTCAGACTATAGGTGCCCGGCTCGAGCAGCTCGGGCTTGCGGCGGCTGTTGAAACGGGTGTAAGCCTCAAGGAGCGCGGCGATTTCGGTGCTGTATTCGGGACCGAACTGGCGGGCGGCCCAATCCAGGGTGTAGTGCGGTAGACGTTCAATCGGCCAGGCCTCGGGATTCCAGGCATAGTCCAAGAAGAACTCGGTGGGCAGTTCCATCGGTTTGATGTCACCGACATTGACGATCCAGATCTGCCGGGCTCCCATCTCATAGGCCAGGTGCATCTGTTCCCAGATGCGGGAAACCTGATTGGTATTGAGCCACTTGTAGTTGCGCGGACCACCGACGTAGTCGAAATGGTAGTAGACGCCATAGCCGCCGCGGCGCGGCGGATCGCCCGGCCGCGGCAACTTGCGGATATTGCCCCAATTGTCATCGCAGAGCAGTAGGGTGACATCCTCCGGCACCTTCATCCCCTTGTCGTAATACTCTTGAACCTCTTTGTACAACGCCCAGACCTGCGGCGTCTCTTCCGCCGGCCTGCCTGTCTCTTCTGCAATGATGCGGCGCTGGTCGGCGACGATGCGCTCAAGTAGGGCGATGTTGGCCGCTTCGCTCATCGGCTCATCGCCATCGCCGCGCATGCCGATGGTCACCACGCTCTCGTGCCGGCCCATCCGCCGGATACCCTCGCGCCAGAATTGCTGTAGGGCCATCGCATTGGACTCATAGTTCCACGGCCCGGTGCCGTAACGCGCCCACTCGGCGTGTGCACGCATCATCGGTTCATGATGGGAGGTGGCGATGACCACACCATACTCGTCCGCCTGGGTGGGATTCAAGGTATCTTCAACACAGAACATGCGTCCCCACATCGCCGGCCAGAGATAGTTACCCTTCATGCGCAGAATGAGATCGAAGACGTGCTCATACATCCGGCTGTTGAAGCCGCCGAACTTCTCAAAGGCCCAGCCGCTGAGAGCGGGGGCTTCATCATTGATAAAAATGCCGCGGTATTTGACTTTGGGCTCGCCGAGGGTGTGGAGGCCCGGGGTCACGTAGAGGGCGTCGCGATGCCGGGGAGTCACGTCGCTCCAGAAATGCCAGGCCGAGACGCCGATCTGGTTGGAGAGGTCGTACAGCCCGTAGATCGTGCCGCGCTTGTCGCTTCCGGCGATCACCAGGGCGCGACTGATTCCAGGGAGAGGATTTTCGATAATCTGGGTGACAAAGGTCTCCCATTTCCCCGCCAGCCCGGTGGGATCCAGTCGCTTCTCCGCCACTATCCGGTCGATGAGCGGGCTTTTGCCCAGCGTGCCAATCAGAATCGGAGTCCCGGAGTGCGGCACCTCGTCGAGGACGATCTCCGGCGCTGCGCCGGTCACCTTGCGCAAATCCTCCTGGAGGCTGGACATCACCCTCAAAACACCAGGATACTCCGCGCTGCTGGCAAAAAACGGGGTGCATTTGCCGGCTTCCACGAGCGTGAAATCGCCGGGCCCTTTGTCAAAGCGGACATACTTCGGATCCGACGCTAGGGCGCAGGTGCAGGAGAGGAAAAGCAGGAGGGCAGCCAGAGATTTGATACAGCGAGCAAGCGAATCGATCATGGTCTCCTCGATGAGTCAATCGTGTGGTTGGTGCAGGCTGTCGGCACCCGACGTGCCGGAACAAGGGAAAAATGTGCGCGCTGCGCCCGTGCCGCAGCAGGTGGGCTATCGCTTTGTGTCCACGGATCAGGGTGCGAGAACGCGGAAGTGACCGCTGATCTGGAGGAGCGCGAGCAAATAGAGCAGGCCGTCATAATAGCGGCCGGGGCCGGAGGGGATCGGCATCTCCCAGACCGCCCCGACAAAGTCGCCTCTCAGCGGGGTCGTCGCAGCCAGGGCTGCAGTGCCATTCATGGCCACCAGACCGGGATTTTGCTCGTCGGCGAGCTTGCGGCCCTCCAGGGTGTAAAGGCCGCCGTAGGATTTCATCCCTTCCCCATGAAAGAATTCGAGCAGCCGGTTGGATTGAGTCACCGCCCAGCCATCCCGGCCGAACCAGATCCAGTCGACCGCGATGTTGGCCGCCGTGCGCCAGGCATCATAGCGGAAATCGGCGTGGCCGCCACCCCACGGGGCATCCATAGCGCTCCCGTCAAAGCGGGCATAATCCGGGGCCAGGCCGGTTCGAGGGTGGACAGCCCGTTTGAGGAAGGCTCGGCTGCTGTCCGCGGCTGCCCGCCAGAAGTCCTTCTCTTTATCGGCCCACATCGCCCACAGCTCATAATAGTGCGGCAAATGGTAGGAGGGATCGGTGAAATCGTCCGCCTCACCGTTGGGTACAAAGACAACCATCTTGTGATCGCGATTGAACATGTTGGTGATCACGCGCTGTTCATCGGACTTGGCCGTTTTATTGAGCATGGCATCGAGAATGAACTGGGCCTGTTGCCGATAATTGTAGGGGCTCTCACCGCTGCCCCAACGGTTATGGGCGAAGAGCAGGGCGGTGACAATCCACTCCTCACCGTCCGATGCCGAGCTGTAGCTGAGCTTTTCGCCATTGGTGCGACAGTGCCAGGCGAAGAGACCTGCGCCGGGACCGTTGTGGTGCTGCATGTAGGTCCTGGCCCAGTTCCACAGACAATCAAACTCTTTTTTCTTGTCGAGCTGGACAGCGATCATCATGCCGTACGAGATGCCTTCGGTGCGCACATCATTATTGAGGATATCCTCGATATAGGCCTTATCGGGACCGGCCGGATAATAGACGCGTTGCGTGCTGTCGTCGCCATAGAAGAGCTGGTTGAAGGCGGCGTCGATGCGCGCCTGCACCTGGGCGGGTTCGATCCGGAGCAAATCGGTGAAGAGATTGGGGTACGTCACAGGCCGGGGGCGGATGGCTGGGGTATGGCAGGCCAGGAGGCAAAGAAGAAGGCTGATCAGGAGGGTAATCCTGAGACAGCGGCTCGATCGTATCATCGGCGCCCTCGTCGCTAAAGGGTGATTATGGTTTTGAACCGATTCAAATATACAGAAGGGGGTGAAAAAAGTCAAGGGAAAACTCCATCCGGGGCGTATCCAGACGCGACGCGAGCCCCGACGGGTGGGAGCGAGAGGCACGGGGAGCGCTGGTGGAGAAAATGCCCTGTGATAAGAATTTAGTTGATTTTACGTGCAAAAAAAAGTATATTTGCGAATAAAAATCGAACCGTTTCAATTTATGAGCTTGCATCTGTATCAGCGGGAAACGCCGGAGAAAAGATGAAGAGAATTACTATCGAGGATGTTGCCACGCGCGCTGGAGTCTCGAAGGGCACCGTCTCTGCGGTCCTCAATGGCAAAAACTCGGTCAAACCGCGCACGCGCGAACGCATCCTTGAGGTAATGAAGGAACTCAATTTCCGCCCGCGCGGGATGGCGCGAATCCTCAAGAACGGCAGCGAGGACCGTACCATCGGCGTCATCATCAAGGATTTGAATTATCCCTTCTATACCTCCATTGCCACCGGCGTGCGCGAATACGCCATCAACCGGGGTTACCAAGTCCTGATCACCAGCTCCGAGAACGATCACGAGTGCGAGAAACGCTTCACCCACCTCTTTTCCACCAAGGATATCAAGGGCGCCATCATCGCCCCCATTGTCGAGGGTGAGGCGGAGATCGAACACCTCTTCAAGCTCAAGATGATCAATTATCCCTTTGTCCTGCTCGAGGAGGTCAAGGGGATCCAAGCCAATGCAGTGATGATCGACAACATAAAGGCGATACGCCAGGCGGTCAGCTACCTGATTGAGGGCGGTCATCGCCGGATCGTCCATTTTGCTGGTCCCCCCCAATCCGCTCACACCCAGGAGCGCATCGAGGGTTTCCGCTATGCCTTCAGCGAGACTACGCTGGCCTTCAATCCGGCAATGATTGTTTCCATCGGTTCCCGGCATGAGGAGAGCTTTCACAATACCCTCGTCTGGTTCAAAAAATTGCGCCGGGAGGAGTACCCGACGGCGATTGTTTGCTTCAACGATCAACAGGCCATGGCCGTGCTGTCGGCCCTGCGTGAGCTCGGCATTCGGGTACCTGATGATATCTCCATTATTGGCAACGATGACATCGATTATGCCAAACTCTATCCGGTACCGCTGACGACCATCCGGGCGCCGCAGAAGGAGATCGGCCGTCGTGCTGCAGAGATCCTCATCCGCAACATCGAATCCCCGGCCCTGCTGCCGCCCGAGCAGATTCTGCTGCCAACGGAGTTGGTCGTCCGGGAGTCTTCAAAAACCCTCTAGAATCCGCAGGCGTCAGCGCTACCAAAACAGGAATTCCGTTATGTTCAGCATGCGCAAGGAGTCCAGCCCCTCCATCCGCAGGGGCGCTTGCAGGGTGATTCGCCGTTTGATCGCAACCGGCGGCGGATCTGCCTGGGTTTGGGTGACAGGCCTTGCCCTTCTGACTTTTTCGTCCCTCAGCGCCCAGACGACCGGGGTGGCATTCACCAGTTCCAACCTTCCCATCATCCGGATCGACACCGGCGGCAAGGAGATTCCCGATCTGACCCGTATCCGAGCCACGATGAAGATTACTTACAACGGCAAAAGCAAGCGTAACGCCATCACCGATCCTGCCAACCAATACGACGGCCTCATCGATATCGAATTGCGCGGCAGCTCCTCCATGGCCTATCCCAAAAAGGGCTACCGGCTCGAGACCGTCGACGCCAGCGGCAATAATCGCAATGTATCCCTCCTGGGCATGCCGAAAGAGAACGACTGGATCCTATATGCCTCTTATGATGATCAATCGCTGATGCGCAATGTTCTCGCCTATCGCATCTCCAATGAAATCGGCCGTTATGCGCCCCGTGTCCAATACTGCGAACTGGTGCTCAACAACAACTACCGCGGTGTCTATGTTTTCATGGAAAAGATCAAGCAAGATAAAAACCGGGTTGCCATCACCGAGATGAGCACAGCGGATGTGACCGGCGATGCCCTGACCGGCGGTTATATCTGGAAGTTTGATAAGGAGGAGGGCGAGCAGACCGCGGGCTGGACCTCGATGCAGGGTCTCTTTTATCAGTATCATGATCCCAAAGCCGATGATCTGGTGGCCGCCCAGAAAGGCTACCTCAAGGGCTGGATGAATGTCTTCGAATCGGTGATGCTGATGCCTACACGTGGTGATACCTCGTTTGGTTATCCCCGTTACATCGATATTTCTTCCTTTGTCGATCATTTTATTCTCAGTGAATTCTTCAAGAATGTCGATGCCTATCGCATCAGCACCTTTATGTATAAGGATCGGGACAGCAAGGGCGGCAAACTCAACGCCGGGCCGATCTGGGATTTCAATCTTACCCTCGGCAAGGCATGGTATGCGGAGGACGCCGGCCGCGTCGATGAATGGGAGATCGATCACGATGCCTATCACCCGGGCGATTGGCCTAAGGTGCCATTCTGGTGGAATCTTCTTGGCCATGACCGCTATTTCGCCGAAAAGGTCAAGATCCGCTGGGCGGCGCTAAGTCGCACTGTTCTACATCCGGATACGCTTGACCGGCGGATCGATCTGATCGCCGACACGCTGGCTGAGGCCCGCGCCCGGGATCTAAAACGCTGGCCCGAACCCTCGATGGACCACAGCTATGCCGAGGAACTGAGCCGGATCAAATCCTGGATTCGCGGTCGCACACTCTGGATCAATAACCACCTCTGGAACCTCGCAGCGGTCGACGGGGCGGAAGCAGTGGAGAAGGGCCTCGAATTCGTCCTTTGCCAGAATTACCCCAATCCCTTCAACCAGGGCACTTCGATCCGGTACTGCTTGCCCGGGCGGGGACGAGTCTGGCTGCGGCTCTTCAATTTAGCCGGTCAGGAGGTGGCGACGCTGGCTGAAGGCTTGCAGCCAGCGGGCGAATATCGTGTCGCCCTGGATGGCGCTGGGATGGCCAGTGGCGTCTATTTCTACCGGCTCGAATGGGAGCGGCGGGTGGAGACACGGCGCCTCATCCTGCTGCGCTGAGGCTGTTTTTTGTTCAATAGTTGAACAAGGCCCCCGCATTTCTATCTATTGTGATCTGCTTCATAAAAAACATCTATATTTGCCGGAATAGCAAAAAAAAGCTTGTCTTGTTGCGCTGGAATGACTAAATTATTAACAGTATATGCGCCCATAGCTCAGCTGGATAGAGCAACGGACTTCTAATCCGTAGGTCGAGCGTTCGAATCGCTCTGGGCGTGCCCAGGGTCTTCGGCACGGCGCATGTAAGAGACCCATTCTGCCAAGACTTCATCAGCCCGGCTTCAAAGTAGCGAACTCTCCAGGGTATAGCGTGAAGGAAGATTGATGGTACGATTCAGACTGTGGTGGGTGGTTGTGGCGGTGGGGCTGGTCTGTGGTGTTTCTGCTGGTTTTGCTGCAAGTGAATCCGCTCTCGCTGCGAAATTCCTCAAACGTTCCCATACGTACAAGACTACGCTCCCGTACCGGCTGTTCATTCCGGAGCGGTACGATGCGAGCAGGACCTATCCGCTGATCCTGGCGCTGCATGGCGCCGGCGAACGCGGCAAGGATAATGAGCTTCAGCTCAAGGCCAACGCCTTGGGAACAGTTTGGGCCGATAGCGCCCTGCAGGCCCGGAATCCCTGTTTTATCGTTGTGCCGCAGTGTCCCGCCGACCGCCAGTGGGTGAATACCGACTGGAGCAAGGGTAGCTACAGTATCGGAGCCGTCGGCATCAGCGATGAACTGCTGACGGTGAGCAATCTGCTCGACTCGCTGACGCGCGAGTTCCCCATCAATACCGACCGTCTCTATGTAATCGGTCTCTCTATGGGCGGTTACGGGACCTGGGATCTGATCTCGCGATATCCCGCCCGTTTTGCGGCAGCGGTGCCGATGTGCGGCGGGGCCGATTCCTCATGTGCCTGCGCCCTGCGCAACATGCCCCTGTGGATCTTTCATGGCAGCGAGGATGCCACGGTGCCGGTGCGCGCCTCTCGAGAGATGGTCGAGGCCCTGATCCACTCCGATCGCGCCTGCGTTTTCACCGAATTCAATTACCGTTACGGAACCAATGCCCGTATGACGGACAGCGTGCTCACCGACAAGGTCAACCTCAACGCCCCGCTGCTCTATACCGAGTATGCCGGCAAGGGACATGCCATCTGGTCACAGAGCCTGGCTCTGCCCCAACTGGCGAAATGGCTCTTCGCTCAGAAACGAACCGTCGAGGTAATCCAGCCCAAGGTGCCGCAGATCGATATCATGGAAATCGCCTTCAATTACCCCAATCCCTTCAACCCCTCGACAACGATCGAGTACTCGCTGAAAAAATCGACGCTGGTCGCGATCGATATCCTTAATCTGGCGGGGCAAAAAATTGTACAACTGGCCTCGGGGCGGCAGGAGGCGGGGCGTCATTTTGTGCGATTTGATGCCAAGGATTTGCCTTCGGGCAACTATTTCTTCCGCATCATCACGCCCGACTGGGTCCAGCACGGTAACATGATCTTGCTCAAGTAGACCAAAGATCAGGGTGACGATCAGAGTATCCCATCCCGCATTTTGGCGGGGTGGGATTTTTTTCTATCAGGTGCACCCGCCCGGGCGCGGGATGGCGCGTGCAAGGTCTTGTCCAGTTTTTATGTATGGCAGAGACAACTGCCAGCCCTGACGGCTATAAACGCCTCGATGTTTTCCCCATCCGCCTTGAAGGATCTAAAATAAACGATTTTCCTGTTGATTTTTCCGCAAATAATCCTTAGCTTAACCCCGGTAAGTTTTTATACAAAAAAAACCAAGCGCGGCCGGTCCAGCCCGCCGGGATGCCCTGACCGCAGCTGTTCCTCCCCCGCGCCGGCACCCTGCATAGGCCGCCCTCTCCCCCGAGAGCGTGTATCGCATGCCTGTGAAAATCCAGTTCCCACTCCTTGTTCACCCGAATGTGAGGTAAGGTCATGGGTTTCCGCAAATTCCCGCTGCTCCTGCTCCTTCTGCTCATCACGACGTCCGCCTGGACACAAACAACCGGCAAAATAACCGGCCGCATAACCGACGCGGTCAAGGGTGAGCCCCTCTATGGCGCCAACATCATCCTCGAAGGCACCAGCCTTGGCGCAGTGAGCGACCTCAATGGCGATTTCTATATCATCAACGTCAGCCCGGGCAAATACACCATGCTTGTGCGTATGGTGGGCTATGAATCGGCACGCGTCGAAGCCCAGGTCTCGACAAACCGCACCTTTGATGTCCCCATCCGCCTGCACGAAACCGTGATCCAGGGGCAGGAGGTGGTGGTCACAGCCTCCAAGATTTCGATCAAGAAAGACCAGACCAGCTCGATCAAGAATGTCTCCTCGGACCAGATCTCCATGATGCCGGTCCAGGAGGTCTCCCAGGTCATCGAACTGCAGGCCGGCGTCGTCGGCGGCCATTTCCGCGGTGGCCGCTCCAATGAAGTTTCCTATCTCATCGACGGCATGCAGGTCGATGAGACCCTCTATGGTGAAGGCAGCACCATCCAGTTGGAAAAGGAAGTGGTCCAGGACCTCGAGGTCATCACCGGCACCTTCAACGCCGAGTATGGCAAGGCCATGAGTGGTATCGTCAACATGGTCACCAAGGACGGTGCCGACCAGTTCCACGGTTCGGTCAGCGCCAACCTCGGCAACTACTTGCCCAAGTCCGATGGCGTCTATATCGGCCTCAAAGCCTCCGAAGTAAACCGGATTCAGGATTACAAGGCCCAGCTCGAGGGACCGGTGTGGAGAGGCAAGATCAACTTCCTTGCCAACCTCCGCTATCAGAACGATCAGGGTTATCTCAATGGTATCCGCCGATTCGATGTGACCAACTACAGCAATATGGCCGAGAGTAACATTGCCGGCGCCGATATCACGCCCTGGGACGTCTGGATCAACGGCGTGCGCTTTTACTCCGAGCACACCGGCGACAGCGCCGTCGTTCCGATGAGCGAAAGCGAGAACTACTCCCTCTTTGGCAAGCTCTCCTTCAATCTGATTAAAAATATGCGCATGGCGGCCACCTACACCCTGGAAAAGTCCGAGGGCCAGGGCTACAGGCACAGCTACAAATACAATCCCGACGCCTATGGCAAGAGCCACAACCGCAACGCGATGTACTCCTTCAAGATCAACCACGCCATCAGCCGCAGCGCCTTTCAGGAACTCAAATTTTCCTATACCGATAACTGGAACGGCTATTATCTTTACAAGGATCCCTTCGATCCGCGTTACGTCAGCACCCAGTATGGCGGCAGTGTCGGCGGCTTTTCTGCCGGTGGGCAGGATCGCAGCCACTCCGAATATTTCACCCATCTTATGACGACCAAGTACGACCTGACCTGGCAGGCGACCAAGCACCACAGCCTTAAAAGCGGCGTCCAGTATACCCAGCAGTACATCAAGAACTGGCCGGTACCGACTCGCGATGTCAAATGGGATTCGCCCCTGCTTCAGGCGCGCTGGTATGATCCTGTCAAGCAGCGCATGCAGTTCTATCCCTATGAAGCGGAGTATGTGCCCAACGAGTCCATCTCCATGGACCGCTATATCAAGCAGCCCTGGGACTATTCGCTTTACATCCAGGACAAGATGGAATACGAGAGCCTGGTGATGAACTTCGGCTTGCGTTATGATTACTTTAATTCCAACACCTTCTACCCCTCCAACCGCCGTAATCCCTCGAACCAGGGGCTCTATGAAGATCCAAACATGATGTCGCATATGATCAAGGCACCGGCGCAAACCCAGCTCAGCCCGCGTTTCGGGCTCTCCTACACCCTGGGCAGCGCGGCCGTACTGCATTTCAGTTACGGCCACTTTTTCCAGATGCCGCCGATGTACTCGCTCTATACCAACTATCGGTTCATCGTACCGACCACCGATTTTGGCACGACTCATGGCAATCCCCTGATGAAAGCCCAGAAGACGGTCAAGTATGAGATGGGCCTCTGGCAGCAACTGATGCCTGGACTGGGGATGGATGTTTCGGTCTACTACAGCGATATCTACGATTTGCAGAGCGCCGTGGTCTGGACCACCTACAACGAGACCCGTTACGGCGTTTACGACAACAAGGATTACGGCAACACCAAGGGCCTGGAGCTCAAGTTCGACTACCAGTCAGGGCCGCTATTCGCCAATCTCAACTATACGCTGCAATATACGCGTGGCAATGCGGACAATCCCAGCTCCACCTACAGCCGCCTGGCGGTCAACATCGACCCCGTCCCGAAGCTGATCCCCATGAGCTGGGATCAGCGCCATACCCTCAACACAACCATCGGCCTCAACCGGCGCAACCTCTCGGTCAGTGTGACGGGTGCCTTCAATTCGGGATTCCCCTATGATTACACGCCAATTCCGACCAGCCGGTTGGCGCGGCAGAGTCTGCTTCCCAACAACGGCAAGAAGCCGGCCAACGTGAATTTCGATCTGCAGGGGCAGTATGACATCCTGCTCCAGGGCTCCGCCAAGCTGCGTCTTTTTGCCTATGTTCGCAATCTCTTCGATACCCGCAACGAGATGTATGTATACGGCTACACCGGCCATGCCTATGAGACGATCATCTACCCGGCCCAGTACCTCTCGTTCCGTTCCAATTTCAACACGATCGAAGACCAGTATCAAAATCCGGCGATGTACTCCGCCCCGCGCGAGGTCAAGCTGGGCGTCGGGTTCATGTTCTAAACCTTATGCGGAGAATAGTCATGATCAGCCGAAATATCCCCTTATTTGCCTTGATCCTGTTGCTGCTGGCTGCGCCTTTGTATGCCCAATCCGACTCGCGCGTGGGCACCACGGCCGCCAATTTCCTCGAAATGGGCTTCGGCGGCGCCGGCAATGCTATGGGAGACGCCTATGTCAGCATGGGGCGTGATCTCAGCTCGGTCTACTGGAATCCGGCTGGCCTGGGCTACATGGAGCGCAATCAGGTCATCCTCAACTACCAGCCCTGGATCCTCGACATCAATACCTCCGCGGTGAGTGCGGCCTTTGCCAACGATCGCCTGGGTGCTATCGCCTTGACCCTCTATCAGACCTCCTATGGCGAGGAGAAGGTGACCAACACCGATATGCAGACCGGCACAGGCGAAACCTTCGACGGTCAGGATATTGCGGTCAGCGCGACCTACGGACGCAAGCTGGCGCAGTGGTTCTCCTTCGGCGCCTCGGCCAAATATGTCACCTCGCGGATCTGGCACGAGCGTGCTGGCGCCGTAGCGTTGGATCTGGGCGCGATCGTCAATACGCCCTTTTTTGCCTGGTCGGACAAGCCCGGTGACGGATTGAATATCGGCATGAGCATCAGCAATTACGGCACGAAGATGTCCTACAATGGCATCGATCTCAAGGAGACGGTGGACATCAATCCCGACGAGAACGGCAATTACGCCTATATCCCGACCCGGTTCGAGACCGAAGGCTGGGAACTGCCCCTGGTGGCGCGCATCGGCGCTTCCATTAATCCTCTGATCAGCGGCGGTCATCGCCTGACCGTGGCGGTGGATTTCCTGCACGCCAACAACAATTCGGAATCCATGAATGTCGGCGCCCAGTACAGCCTGGCTATCCCTGCCGTCGGTGAATTCTATCTTCGCGGCGGCTACAAGGGGGCCTTTATGACAGATTCACACTACGGGCTGACCGCTGGCGGCGGAATGCGCCTGGACTACCTGCGCAATCAGAGCTTGATGATCGATTATGCTTTCCGCAATGTCGATCTCCTCGGCGGGATGCATACCTATACCCTGAGTTTTCTCTTTTAACCGGTCACTATCGTGGAGAGTATGGCATGAGACGGATCGTATCTCTGCTTTTTATTATCGTCCTGCTGGCAGGCTTGGCAAGCGGCGTATGGGCCCAATATGGCAAGCAATATGAGGGTCCTGATGATCCGGCCGGCGACAAGGAAGCGGAAAGAACCGGCATAATGAACGGCAATAATGTGCTCCTCTTTTTCCGCAATACAACGGAGCTCTCGGATTGCTGCAACCTTGGCTATTGGGTTTCGCACTGGCCCAACGATTACAGCGGCTCCAAGATGACCGATGGCATCTGCTGCCTCTTTGGCGCCCGGGTTTATGTGGAAAAGGACTCCATCCCGGTGACGGACATCAACCAGATCCGCACCCGTAAGGATCTCGACACCCTCTATTTCTGCCAGGGCAGTTACCGCGAATACATGGATACGAGTCCCGACGGCAACGTCGAATGGGGCCTCTATCCGGTCTTCGGTTATTTCAATATCTCGGAAGACAATCCCAATCCGGCCATGAGCAACAAGCCCAACTCCTGGCCACCTGCCGGTTGGCCGGCGAGTGGCGATAAGCTCAAGTGGCCCGGTGTCTGGAACGGCCGCTTTGGTCTGGGCATCATGAAAGCCGATCTGGAAAGCTACTTTGTCGCCAATGATGCACAGGATCAGGAATATCTTGGCCCGGAGGACAAGGTCCGATATTATCCCCGGCCAGGCCGCTGGATCGGCGACAAGGGGCCCATGCCCTCCATCCAGTATGGCCTGCCCTGGGGCGGCATCGGCCTGAGGGTCGAGGTCCGCGGATTCCAGTGGAAGAATCCTGAGGCCGCTGATTGTATCTTTTGGGAATATACCATCGCCAATACTTCGAATTATGACCTGCCCGAGATGTACTTTGGCTATCATATTGATATGGCGGTCGGCGGCGAAGAGTCCGAGCCGGCCGACGATGTTGCCTACTACAACACCGATCTGGACATGGCCTTCACCTGGGACTATGACGGCGAGATGGTTGGCGGCGGCGGCGTCCCCGGCTGCATGGGCATCGCCTTCCTCGAAAGCCCGGGCGTTTCGACCGACGGCAAGGACAATGATAGCGACGGTCTGATCGATGAGCAGCGCGACAATGTCGCCACCCGCCTTATCGGTCCGCGTGAAGGGATTGCCAACATCAACGATTTCATCGCCTTTTTCGGCAGCGATGAAGATGGTGACGGCGTCCTGACCTATGATTTCCATGAGCACTGGGACGCCGATGAGGACGGCGATTGGCGCGACGGTGTGGATACCAATGGCGATGGCATCTACCAGAAGAACGAGTTCCCGGGTGATGATGTCGGCACCGATGGTTCCGGCCCCTTTGATCTCGACTATCCCGGCCCTGATGCCAATGGCACCGAATGCAACCACCGCCCCGACCTCATCGAAGGCCTGGGCAGTGAACCCAACTTTGGCTTCACCGACGTCGGCGAATCGGACATGCTCGGCTTGACCAGTTTCCGCTATAATATGAATTGGTCCATCTACCTTTTGCGCAACGATAAAGCGGAATGGGACTTCCTCACCCAGGGCATCTTCGATGAAGCCCAAACCACGCCGACCAACTTTTGCGAACAGTTCGCCACCGGTGTTTTCACCCTCTACCAGGGACGTACCGAACGCATCTCCATGTCCGAGCTGCACGCTATGGAGCGCCTGCACGAACAGAGCGCCCCACCCTATGACGCGCCAGCCCTTTTCAAGCTGAAGGAGGTCGTCCAGTTCATCTACGAGACCGACTATCAATTTGCTCAGCCGCCGCTGATGCCGACGCTCAAAGCCCTCCCCGGTGACGGCAAGGTCTTCCTTTCCTGGGATGATATCGCCCAGAAATATACCTATGAGCCGCTTCTGAACAACGTCAACGACTTTGAAGGCTACAAGCTCTACAAGTCGACCGATCCCTATATGTCGGACGACAAGATCATCACCGACGGCTTCGGCACCCCGATGCTGATCAAGCCGGTCTTCGAATGCGACGTCGTGGATGGCAAAAAGAACTTTACCGATTTTGGACTGGTCAATGGCGCCGGCTATTACCTGGGCTCGGACAAGGGCATCACCAATTATTTCACCGATACCGATGTCATCAATGGCCAAACCTACTATTACGTTTTGGTCGCCTATGATTACGGCATCAAGACCGGAGACGTCAAGGTCGGCCCCTCTTTCAATACCTATACCCTCAACGTCGGCCGCGACGAAACGGTGGAAGAGGTCTCCAAAAACGTGGCGATCGTCACCCCGCACCAGAATGCTGCGGGCTATGCCTCCCCGTCGATCAAGGATGTCAGTGCCAACAACGCCTTTGGCAAGAATGTCATCATTCCGAATGTGGTCTTCCCACCTTTTGTCAAACCAGACAACGCCTACAAGGTGAAATTCGGTTCCGCAATCACCCTCAAGCGGCCGGCCAATACCAGCCATGGCCTCTGCTATGTCAATAACAGCATCAGTATCTACGATGTCACCGGCGGCGGTAAGCTGATCTACACCGAAAACGACAGCAATTTTGCCGGCGATAATTTTGAGTTCTGGCGCCTCGATACCCAGTTCGGAGAATACAAGGAGGGTTACCGTTTCCGTATCGATGATGATCTCAGCACGGCGGAGTTCGACGGCCTGACCCTGACCTTCCGGCTGCCGGCGCGCGAGCCGGAGATCAATTACGTCGAATCGGGCTGGATCAAGGGCAGCGCTCCGATCCGGCTCACCGAGCCCTCCGATTCAACCACCCGGGTTTTCCCCTACGATTACAACATCGTCTGGACGGATAATCCCGCCGCCTATACCGGCAAGGCCAAGGCGGCGACGATGAAGGACGAGAACTTTGGCCGGCTGGATCCCAAGGAGCTCCTCCTCAAACACAATTTCAATTTTTACGTGGAGACGCCCAATCTCAAGGATTCCACTGGAGCGAATCTCAAGGCCGATCTGGTGGTGCACGATATCGATCGCGATGGCGTGTTCAACTGGTTGGTCGACCGGGTCCTGGTAGGCTTCGTGACAGATCAGGGCGCAGCCAACCGCCGTAACCTCTGGGCCGGCCTTGCCTTCATCATCGATTTCCAGCAGGCCACTACCGAAAGCCAGCTTCCCAAGGCCGGCGACATCTTTCACATCGCCTATGATCGCGGATACCTGCCCAGCGACTCGCTGACGTTCAGCACGGTCGGTGAACAGATGGTTGAGAAAAGCCGGATCAAGGAGGATATGAAAAAAATCATGGTGGTCCCCAATCCTTATGTGGTCACGAATGTGATGGAACCGGCGATCGGCAACTGGGAGCGCAATCAGCCCAGACGGATCATGTTCACTAACGTTCCAGCGCAGTGTTCGATCAAGATTTTCACGGTCAGCGGCCTGCTGGTCGATGAGATCGTGGTCAACAATGCCGTGAATGCGCGCACTTCCGCCTTTGATTCCAACAGTGAATCCAATGGCACCGCGTTCTGGGATTTGCGCAGCAAGGAGGGACTCGATATCGCCGCGGGATATTACCTCTACCGCGTTGAATCGAATCTCACCGGCGACGTCAAGATGGGTAAATTTGCCATCATCAAATGACTCGAGAGGACGGTACTGCACACGACCGTCCCCAGAATGTCATGGAATGGGCCCGGCTGCGAAAGTCAGGCCCATCTCCATTTTATTAGGAAATGTCATGAAAAAACTGGTTTTATCCCTGGTTGTGTCTGGCCTGATCATCGCATCGGGCTGCCATCGCAACCGGGACCTCCAGCCGCCGCAAGCGATTCTGGCCAGGGTGGACGGCAAGACCATCACGGTCAATGAATTCATCCGCCGTGCCGAATATACTCCGCGGCCGGCCTGGTGTAGCGGCGCGAGCTATACCCATAAAAAGATCATCCTCAATTCCTTGATCGGTGAGAAGCTCTTTGCACTTGAAGCGGGCGAGAAAAATGCCCTGATTACCTCGCCCAAAGTAAAGAACTTTCTCAAGGGCCGCAAAGAGCAGGCCATGCGCGAGTACCTCTTCATCAAGGAGGGCTACTCCGGAGTTGAAATCGACACGACCCTGCTGAAAAAGAGCGTCGTCAACGCCGCACGACGTTACCATATCGCCTATTTCAATGCCACCGACAGCGCGACCGCGCATCTGCTCAACGAACGCATGCGCATTCAGCACGAGCCGATGCTGATCGCGATGCGCTCCTTCGCCCCCCTCGACACCCTGCCGCAACGCGAAGTGAGCTGGGCTAAATCGGAGAATGACGCCGTCATCGACTCGCTCTTTATCACCCGCCGCGAGGTGGGCGACTTGATCGGCCCGGTCCAGACCGCGCCCGGCCAATATCTCTTCATGCAGGTGCTTGAGATTATCCCGGAGCCGGTTGTCACCAACGAAAAACTTCGCGAACTCTGGAACTCGGTGAAGGAACGCCTCATCGACAAGGAGGCCCGAGAGAATTGGGACCGTTATATTCTTTCGGTTATGAAAGGCCGGCGTATTGAATTCAACCGGGCGGTCTTTTTCAAATTGACCGACCTCTTGGGGCCGCTCTATCTGCGCAGCCGGGAAGAGGAGAGAGCCTCATTTGAACAGCGGTACTGGGACCAGCCGCAAAAGGATGTCAATTGGGATGATTATCTCAGCCAGGTCAAGGCTATGGCCGGCGAGCCGCTCTTTACTGTCGATGGCGAAGTCTGGAACGTCGAACGCTTCTTTCATGAGATGCAAAGCCATCCCCTGGTCTTTCGCGAAAAACGTATGCAGAACCGCGAGTTTGGACGGCAACTGCAGTTGGCGATCATAGACATGGTCCGAGACCGGTATCTGACCCAGCGCGCCTACAAGCGAGGTTATGATCGGCTGGAGGGCGTTGAACGCGAGGTTGCCATGTGGCGGGATTATTACAATGCGCTCTTTTATCGCGACGCTTACCTGCGGGCGATAGGCGACAGCATCGCCGATAATCCCCGCTCCCTGCAGGCGATCGAGCGCCATCTCAACGCCAAGGTTGATTCGCTGCAGCGGAAATACAGCGACCGCATCGCCATCGATATGCAGGCCTTCGACGCTGTCAGACTGACCGCCATCCCGATGACCGTCGCACAGGAGAACGTGCCCTATCCCAAGGTGGTCCCTGCGTTCCCCCAGGTGACCACCAGTTTCCGGCTGGATTACGGCAGGAAGATGGAGTAAGCAATAGCGCTTGACATTGGCCTTGAATCCCTTTATATTTTATCAGCCGGATTTTTAAAGGGAGGGGTGGTATGAATAAAACCGGGGCAGGGCTGGGGAGCATTATTGATGTGATCATCAACAAGCTCACGCCGAAGGTTCTCGGCTTGCTGGTCGCCATGGGGATGCTGTTGCTGGCGATCATCATCGGGATTGCTGTGTTCCAGGACAAGGATGTAGACCTTTTCGGGATCAAGATCTCCCAACCCTCCAGGGAATGTCAGGAGGAGCTGGCCCGCTGCCAGCAGGAACTGGCCCAGTCACTGCCGCTCTCACAGCTGCAGGAGATCATCGGCAAGCCGCTGGCGCATCCTCAGGTTGTGGACACGCTACGCGCCCTGGTCAAGTTCGCCGGCGAGGCCGCTGAATGGCGCAACAATTTTAATTACCGGCTCTTTGAGCTGGAACAGCAGCTGCATCGATTTGGCGGTTTTATTTCGACCCGCATTCAGGATGCCAGCCGTACCGCAGCCTACCGCATGATCCAGGGTGTGCTCAGCGAGGTGGGATTCTATTCAGGCGTGCTGAACGGCGAACAAAAGGCGACCTATGACGCCCTGGTCGCTTTCCAGAAGGATTATAATCAGCAGGTCGCCGAAAACGAGCAAATCACCTCCTTGGGCTCGTTCGGCTACAGGACACTCGAAGCCCTGCGCAGCCGGTACCGGTTGGGCCGGGAATAGACCGGCTCTTCGTATCCTGCGGAAAGGCAATGGTTTTACCTCCCAGGCCAAGCGCGGGCATCGCCGCATCGGTCCGTATCAGAGCAAGAACCAGTAGTTGCATTTCACCAGAAAGACATTCTCCGGGTAGACCCTGAAGAGGGCATGCATGTCCCGGCGCCCTGCAAAGCTTCCCTCCCCCATTTCACCGGTCCGCCCCTGGGACCAGACAAAGTATAGCGTTGAGCCCGGGCGATACTCCCATCGCACCACCAGATTTGAACGGAACTGCCTGAAATTAAAGTCGGGCTTGTCGAATCGGTACAGACCTGCCGGGCTGTTGCTTTCTCTGACAATGTACTGTTCATTCTCCTGATCGTAGCGGATCTCATCGGCGGCAAAGCGATGAAAGCGATCCTCATAGCGCGCTGCTCTCGCCTGGGTGATGGCTTTGAACTGGCTGTAGGCGCCGGCAGCGACGAAGGGCTGACCGTAGTACTGGATCGACAACTCGGGCGTCAGACTGTAATTGAGCCGCATAACGATCACCAGATTCTTTTGCTCGAGCCGGCCCATGACATACCTCGGGCCGGCGGGGGTTTCTACCGTTTCTACATATTGCAGGTTGGATGTGCCTGTATTCCACTCCGGCTGGAAGGCAAAACTCAGGGATGGCGAGGGGCGCCAATCCAGCTTCACGCCCCAATGGCGGGAGCGGGAGCTGCTGCAGCTGGTCTGGTAGCGAGAATGTTCGATCCCTGCCGTAATTTTTTTTCTTGAATCGGTGGAGAGATAGAACCAGAGATTGGTGCCGGCCGGTCCGAGCAGGGCGGGGCCGCCGCGAAGGGTCGAGATGCCGAGCCATTCACTTTCGTGGTTGATTCCGCCGTTCAGGCTCCAGTTGTTGGCAAAGCCGATATAGCCATTGATGTTCCCGCCATAGCCGAGATGTTCCCGGGTGCAGGTGGCAAAATTCCAGTAATTGACGTTGAATTGCGATTCGCGGATGCTGTGCCATGGCTTGAGCTGGCGCCAGGCTCCCCAGAAGACCTGGATGGCTTGATCCGCCTGGCGCATGAAGCCGAGGTCGTTCAGCTCCAGGCCCGGGCTGCGCCAGAGGGTCATCGAGAGGAATCGCCAGTGTCCGCCGCCAATCTTGCCGAAGGATAGGGCGCCGCCGGTGCCGGAGAGGGAACTGGCGCTGGAGTCGACACCGAGGCCTGGGGCATCCGGGCGCTGGAAGTAGTGAGCTGGGGCCGTCTGGATTTCGAGCAGGGCATCGTGGCTGCCACGGACGTGGCTGAAGGCGGTGCGCACATCCAGGATCCAGTTCTGATTGTCCCAACTGTGGCGGAAATCGAGGCCGCCGGAGTAGGCGGCACGGTCAAGGAATTCGAGATGCGCCGCCTCGATCCTGCGGTGGGTTGCGGTGACCATCGTGCCCAGTGAAGTGCGGCCGCTATGGTAATCCTTCTGCAGCCGGCCGACGAAATAATTGCTGAGCGGCTCGGTAACTTTATGACGCCGGACCGTGCCGGAGCGGATCTCCGCCTGTTCGCGCTCGGTGATGGCATCGAGCAAACCGATGGAGAGCCCGCGCGCGGTCTTGCCGCTGATTTTGAAAGCGCCGAGGATAGAAGTGAATTGGGGTGCCTTGAGATATTCGCCATCGGCGGTTTCAACCTCATACTGCGGCGGCCGGCCGATCCGGCGGGAATAGAAGAGGCGATCCATAGTCAGGTCGCCGTCGCCCATAGCGAGTTTGTACTCAAAGATGTTCTGCCCTTCGATGAAGAAGGGCCGCTTTTCCTGGAAGAAGGTTTCGAAGGCCGAGAGATTGACTTCGGAGGGATCCGCCTCCACCTGCCCGAAATCGGGATTGACCGTAAAATCCATGGTGAGATTGCTGGAGAGACCGATTTTGCCATCCAGGCCGTTTTTGAAATGGCTGGCGCGGCCTGTCATGAAAGGATTGCCCTTCTCGGGCCGTGCAGTGGTCAGGTCGGCCGAGCTGTAGGGCAAAAGCTCGATCCGGCTGGGTTGGCGAAGACCGGACAATCCATGCAACTCGCCGAAAAAATGTACAAGGCCTGAGGCATCTTTGGGGATCGGCTGCCAGAGGCTCAATTCGTCATTACGTGAGAGCTGACGATAGACTTCCAGACCCCAGATCTGCTCAGGGGCTTTCCCAAAACGCAACTGGCTCAAGGGGATGCGCATCTCTGCGGTCCATCCTGAATCATCGGCGGATGTCTTGACTTCCCAAACCGGATCCCAGCTATTGTCCTCGTTATCACCGTCATTGCTGAAAACAAGATCCTGCTTTACACCAGCGAGGGTAACACCAAACTGAAAGGCCGTGCGACGGTCGTGATAACTGTCGATGACAACGCCCACCTGTTCGCTTTCATCCCCGGAATCACGACGAGCCAGCCGCGAAAGCCGCTTCTCCGCGTGGGCATCGTGTGCCCGGATGAGGACGAAAAGGTTATCCGGGTTATAGAGTATGCGAAATTCTGTCGGCTCGCTGGCTGATTCCCCGTTGTGGGGTTCAAACTGAGAAAAAGCGTCTCCGACAGGGGCGTTGAGCCAGGCGGGATCATCGCCGTGGCCATCAATGAAGGGGAGATCCGATGTACAGGGTACAGTTGTATAAATTTTGTATGCGGAATCCTCAGCAGCCCCTGCCAGTGAAAGGCCGCAAAGGAGGAGCAGAAGAATAGCGCGCTGCATGGATAAACGCTCCTGGAAGAGAGAAGAAGGGGAGCCCCGCCGTCTGATTGTATTATTGAAAACGGATTACCGCCGTAAATGTTACATGGTTTTCTGATCATTGGGTGTCTTGCGCCATTGGAGCAGGAGAGGTCGGCTGACAGTAACGAGATAGCGCACGCTGCCGCCGGAATGATGGAGGGAGTTGGGGAAACGGCGGCAGGATCAGGGGAGCTTTTAACTTATCCAGGGCGGATGGGGTTAGTGTTGGATTCTTCCATCCGGTTGAGGGATGGCCATTTGAGCCCCGCCCCCCTGCTGATGATGCTCCTTTTCCCGTTGGTGAAGATCTTGACCAGGGGCCTGCCGCGCTTCTCGGCATAAGCGATAATCTCAGCGGTCCCGCCGATGCCACGGGCTTTCTGACCGTCCCAGACTGCAATCAGGAGGTCGCACTTCTCGACCACCAGCACCCCTGCGGCTCGATAGGCCTTGCTGCGCTCCTGCTCCCGTTTTTTATCATTCATGCCCTCGAAGGAGATAGCGCTCAGCGGCGGTAAGGGTTCGGGATCCATTTGATAGAGAGATTCAAACTCCCTACGCGAGGCTTCCGAGGAAAAGTCCTTGAGATACTCCGGTTTCGCAAAGGGGAGCATCACACACAGGCGACTTGATGGCGCGATGCGCAGGATGGAGCGGGTGACCAGTCGGTCGGCGCCCTCGGCGAGGGGCGTGATGATGGTGAAAGCGATTTCTGCCCGGCGGGCGGGGTCCTCCAGGTGGGCTTTTACGGCCGCGGGATCATCAAAAAGCTCGGGCAGGCTGTTGTTGATGAAATCCTCCACCTCTAGCGCGATAGCATCCGGATCTGCGATGGTTCTGTGGCCGGTGACGCCGATGCGGAGGGGAATGGCGTCCTCCGGCTTCATGGCGTCCCTCCGAAAATGTCTCTGGCAAAGGCTCTTTTCAGTTCGGCCTGAAGCGGAAAAAGGATGACATCCCGGCTCTGGCTGAGGGTGAGGCGATGATCAAGCATATCGTTCAATTCCCTGACCGTCTCGGCGTACATCCGGCAGATGAAGGTGGCCTTCTTGAGGCTCTCGGGCCCTTTCAGCTTGATAGAAATGGCGAGGTCGAGGTTGGCGATGTCATTATCGCGGCAGAGGAAGACCAGCACCGGACGCATATTCCCCCCCAGTAGTTGATCCACCTTCGCCCAGGCGGCGGGATGATGCATGTCCATGATAAGGGGAGGGTGAACCGTGCAGGGCGGGGATTGATCTTGCCGTGCGCGGCCGGAAATCATGTGCTCGATCTCGTATTCGGGCGCCATTCGCTGCGTGACGATGATGACCTCGTCGGCTGCTCCACCGCGGGCATCCCCGCTGATATGGCAGAAGAGCATGTGCGCGAACCGGCCGTAGCCGAAGAGGATAAACACCGTCCCCTGCGCGCCGAAGAAGGGGCCGGTGTGCAGCATCTGGTAGAGCTGACGGGTCGCGCACTGATAGCCGTTGAAGACATGAACCCTTTTGTAGGCCTCCTCCTTGAAGAGGGTCTGCTGCAGGTTGTCCAGCATCTCCAGATCGCCAAGATGGCAATGGATGGTTTGGCCCGGGACGGCCAATCCGCTAGACTGCAGCTCCATGAGGGCGTTGAGGTTGTCGAGATCCAAATTGGTGGAGAAGATGATATGCCGAGCTCTTCTGATGCGCGCGGACTCGAGCACCGGCAAACGCGAAAAATCATTCTGGACCAGCCAGGCATAGGGATCCTTGCGGACGGCAGCGAGATAGGGATTGCTCTCGTTCTTCTCGATGACAACCAGTTTGTGACCTTTAGGCAAGGTCTCCCGGATCAGCTCGTAGATGAGGTGGCCGTTGCGCCCCAGTCCGCAGAGGATGGTATGCCCTTTGAGACCGCGGGGGATGCGGCCGAGGAGTTTTTTCTGGATGAAGTCATAAACGAAGCCCGCTGTGAGCATCGGGGCGAGGAAGTAGAGGATCCAAAGCAGGATCCTCACTGGGGTGGAGGGCGCGCCGGGCAGCCCGATATCGAGGCCGCCGAGAATGAAAAGGGAGAGGGCGTAGTAAAGAGCCTTGAGCACACGGTGAGGAGGATCCCCTGCGGCCATGCCGCTGTGCAGAAAGGCGGCAAATCCGAGGAGAAAGACCAGGGAGATCATCACGGGTTTCCAGTATGGGCCCAGTCGGCGCATCGTATGATCCGGCTATTTCTTCTTTTCGATCCTGAACCCGGCGTCGGCCAGGGCTTTGGGTATGCCCTGCACCGCCTCGCGGTCCCACACCTTGACCTCCTCGGGTAGCTGCTCCCACGGCACCAGATAGGGGGTGGTATGTTCTGCGTGATTGCGCTCGCCCAGGGTCCATCCGGCCGCAATTCGCTGCCGGTTCCAGCGCTCGTGTTCCATGATGGCGAGCCGTTCAACCTCAGCCGCGTTGAATTCGATGGGCTTGATCACGCCCCGTTCCGGCACAATGGTATAGCCCAGCGCCTCCAGTTTGAGCGGGATATCCGCGGCCGCGTCGAGATTGGATTGGATCAGGTCGGGGGTGAGTTTTTCCCAGGACTGCATGGCCGGATCCGAGGCGGATTTGCGTCCCGCCTGAGAAGTCCGATACTGTTCATGGATTGCCAGCGCCATTTTTTCGATCTGGCTGCAGAGCAGGGTATCTTGCAGGACGAGATCATAAAAGGCATCGGCATCGACATGCAGGCTCAGCTGCGTTCTGGAGGGAAGGGCGGCCGGCTCGAAGGATCTGCGGTTGGCCAGCATGCTCATCTCCAGGATGGCGAGCATGGAGCGGACGCCGTGCTTGTAACAGGGCACGCTCAACAGGGCGCGCAGCACGCCGCGATCGATGGCGAGCTTTTTATCGGGACCGAGCAGATGCCTGGCGTTGCTGCTGATGAGGAAACGCCAGAGCAGCGCCCGACGGATGATGTAATAAGGATCATCTGCTCCGGTCGGATTGGGCCCCTTGATGTCGATGAAGCCGCGCAACCGGCTGATGAAATCGGGCAGCTTGGCCGCCTTTTCCGCCGCGCTGAATGCCGCGCCGTCGTCGCTTCCTGCCGCTTTACCCCCCGCGGCAAAGTCAGCGAAGGTGTGATGGATGCCGCCGGCAAAGACGAAGATGGACTTGGGGAGAGGATGCACCGTCTCACCCTCGCGAAAGGAACCGTCCTGGATGGGACTGAGGAAGAACTTGAGCCAGCCGTTGGCGCCCCCGAATTCAGAATCGAACTCGTCGAAGAAGACCAGAGGAATGCGGCCGCCCAGGGCAATATCCCTGATCTTGTGAAATGCGGAGATCAAATCCTGCACGGAGGTGAACTGGGAAAGATTGAATTCGATCTTCAGGATTCGGCCGGGTGCGACGCTCTCAGCGATCTCGCCAATGCCAAAAGACTTGCCGGAGCCGGGAGCGCCGAAGACCGCCACAGCGAGCGGCTTGCTCTTCTTTTCCGAATTCAGGTATTCATGGATGAGGTTATGGATGCTGCGATAGCTCTCGATCTCGGAGCGGTCGATGCTGTACAGGTCCCGGTATCTCGCAGCGGGCACCCGGTTGAGAGCGGTGTCCCGGCCGTGTACCACATAAAAATGCGCCGCCTGTTCGAGGCCCCGGGTGGCCAGATCGTGGAGAAGCGACCAGGACTCGGCCTGCAGGCCCTCCTGGCAGAGGAAGCCGGGGATCGGGACCTCTTCGATGGCCGTCTCTCGGAGCGGGGTAGGGGCGAAGACATCGCGAGCATACCCGAAGCGACGTTCATCAGGGCCAAATCCCTTTTTCCAGATCTCGCGGGCGCACAAGAGTCCGTGATGGATCCCCCGACGAATCTCCGCCTCTCCGGCATGGCTGACGCAAGCAGCCAGGGCGGCGGTGAAGGCACTGCCCATGCCCGGCATGAATCCCTTGTAGAGCTGTCGAAAACTCTCCTCGCCGATGCTGGGATCGAAGTAGAGGTAGCCCCGCCATTCCGTCCCGCCGTTGCAGAGCAGGACGACGCCTTCCACGCCGAAACGGACGATCAGAAAAGCGCTCTGCTTCAGGGCGCGAAAAGCGGGATGATTCTGATACTGCCACATCAGATCCTTGACCGTGCGTTCCCAGGAAAGACGCCGGGAGATGTGCACCCCTTCGAGCCGCAGATCATCCGCCTTGACGATGGTAATCAGCCTGTCGGCGAAATGGGCGATGAGGTGGTCCCAAAGCGGACCCCGGGCGATGGGCGAGCAGGTCTTGAGGATGATCGTCGCAGCCTTTTTCCGGGTGACAGCCAGCGGCCAAGCATCGGGGTGGTTCCGGAAGCCGTTGTTATTATCATCCAGAACGACCAGATCGGCGTTGGACTCGTCGCCCTGGATTGGCAGCTGGGCTGGCTCATCCTGTCTGGGGCCGCTATAGCCGTTGAAAGCCTTGACACGGTAGCTTTTTTCATCGCGCTCGAGGTCGCCACTGCCAAGCGGAAAAAGCTCGACGTCGGCGTAGGAGTGGATGATTCTGCTGCAGGGGATCTGCCGCAAGCCGCGTACGGCTGGACTTATGATCCGGCGTGTCTCCGCCGCCTTCAAGAAATCGGCCACCAGCAGCGACCCTCCCGGCTGCACCCACTGCTCAACCCGGGGCTGGCTGGCCCAGTGCAACGCAGTGGCTCCGGCGTCCATGCGCGCCTGTCCGCCCGTACTGCTGGCTTCAAACCAGTCGACCAGGGCGTCTCCAGCCACAACGGCCAGAGGTTTTGCTTTTGCCATAGCTTCTCCTTCCCAAAGGTCCATGAAGCTCAGGAACTCTCAGTGTGATTTCTCTGGCGTTGCTGAAAGCGGACGACTCGCTCGCAGTGCGGCATAGAGGTGGTGCAGCAGCAGCCGGTTGTCGGCTGCGATATAGCGTACGCTTCCACCCATCCGATGAAAGGATTTGAGAAAGCGCAGATAATAATCGGGCGAGTTCTTCGGCGGCTCTCCCCGGGACCAGTCCCAGTGGCTCTCCTGGAGATCGTTGATGACCATGAGGTGCCGGGTGAGGATGGGCTGGCGCTCCTGCAGACGCAGATTGTTGACAGCGGAAAGGGCCTTCTCGAAAATCTGCGGAGCCATGATCGCCGAACCGATGGAGAGGAAAAGGCCGTCCTCCAGCCCGGCGACGGCGTGGGCGAAAATCTGGAAATCCTGATGGCTGGCGCGGCCCAGGGCGGCTCCATTGGCCAGAGGATGATTGTAGATGATATCGTAGCCGATGCCGCAGTGCACGGTGACCGGCAGCTGGAAATGGAAGGCCTGCCCGAAGAGGGAGTACTCCTTGTGGGGGTGGGCGATGGGGACAGGGCCGCCGTGAAGACCGGCCGAGCGCATGGTGGTGAGCAATTCGGCCCGGGCGGGAGCGAGGGGATGGTTTTCGCGCAGATTCTCCTGCAGCTCCTTCTCGAGGACCGCCGTTTCGGGGAGCAGCAGGCCCTCCTCAGCAATCATCGCTGCGATGGCCTCGCCATAGCCCATGCCACGCAGGAGATTGACTTGAACTGCGAGATTGAGCCAGCGGCCGGTCTCATCCCAGGTGCCGAATCGTCCCTGGGCAACGTTGGCGCGGACATCCTCCTCCGAACGGCCCTGATAGGCGAATTCCCAGTCGTGAATGGCGCCGGCGCCGTTGGTGGCCAGGTGGGTGATCCAGCCCTCTTCCATCATCCGGATCACCAGCGGGGCAGCGCCATTCTTGATCAAATGGGCCCCGAAAGCCAGGATCACACTGGCGCCGCGAGCGCGCGCCGAAAGGACGCGTTCAGCAGTCTCACGGGCCAGGACGGCGATCTCCGGAGCCTCCTGCGGTTCCTGCTCCGGATCCACGGCCACCTCCCGGATGGCGGTCTTGCTCATCCGCTCACCCAGCGGGTGGACGCGAATACGCTCTGGTTCGAGACGGGGAAAGGGCATACGGACTCCATGTTAATACATAATAAAGTAAGTGTTTCCATTGATTATGTAAAGACGTTTTTTTAATTGCGTCGTTGATTTTATGTGCGTAAATTGACCGCAACTGGTGCGTCCATAACGAGGTCCCCTTACGCATGCCTCCGTTTCGATTCCGTTATCTCAGCTTTGAAGAACCCCTGCTCTCCCCTGAGGAATGGACCGGCCGTGATGCCCTCCTGCTCTTTACAGGCGAGGCCGGACGTAACGCGGCCAGGCGCATTCTGCAAACAGGTTGGGAACTGAACGGACTGCGTCTGCTCACTTTAGAGGAGTTCGAGGAACTGCTCTTCATTGCCCCTTCTCCATTGCTCAAGGAGGAAAAACGGACGCTCGCTTTCTACGCCAGCCTCGATGCCGGCGCCCGGGACCATTTCCGCATTTCCTCCTATTTCCAGAGTATTGAGCCCGCCAACCGCTTTTTCTCGTTCTGCGAGGAGGCCGGCGAAGCCCTGATGGATATCGAAGCGGTGCCTCGAGACCTCGCAGCGGCCGGGGCTGAGCTGCTCCCCTGGCAGGAAAAGAGCCTGCGCATGCTCCTCCACATCCGCGAGCTCTATCTCGCCTTCATCAGCCGGCATGGCTTCAGCGACCGCATCTTCATCCGGCGCGAGGAGAATATCGACTACGCCTTTTGCGATCCCTTCACAGAGATCGTCCTGGTCAATCCCTTTCATATCACGCCGCTGATCAATTCAGTTCTCCGACTGCTCGCCGGCAGGGGGATCGCGATCACCTTCATCTGCCAGCTGCCGCCTCATCTGATGGACGAGGCGGCGCTCCAGGTGCGTCCGTTCATGGCTGCCGATCTGGGGCCGGCTGCCTTCCGGAAAATCACTTTGCACAAGTGCTGTAATGAGTTCGCCCTCTACGCCCGTTTCATCGAAACCGCCGCGCAGAACCACATCCCTCATGCCGTCGATGTCTCGCTGCAGCCCCCCGCATTTCATCATCTGCTTTCACCCGCCAGGTTCCGGCTGCCAGCCTCTTTCCCGATGAGCGAAACCACCCTCTACCACTTTTTTGCCACGCTCGGAGCCTTGTTTGAAGAGCTGATCTGGGAGAGCCAGGCCGGCTGCTTGCTGCTGCCGCTGCCCGCCCTGCTCGATGCCGTACTTGCACCGGCGTTTTATCAGCCCCTGCTCGACAGCGACGATCCGGAGGAGCGAGCGGCCGAGCAGGAGCGGCTCATCGCCCTGCTCCACAAGCTACAGGAACAGGACTATCTTTACCTTGACCTGCAAGGCCGCTTTTTCGATTCCGCATCCCGCGAGCGGCGAGAGCTGGAATCCCTGGTCAGGCCGGTGCTGCGGCTGCTCGAAAAACTCCTCGCGGTGCAGGATCCAGCCAGCTTTGTCCGCCTCATCAGCGACCCCGAAGAGGTGCCGGTCCGCCGCATCGTTCCGGAGAAGGAGCGCTGCTGCACAACCCTGGTCGAACTCTTTTACCAAAGCCTCGCCGATTTCAGCGCCCTGGGTGAGCTGGGCCTCATCGCAAAATGGAACACGCTCTTCCCGGGTGAAAGCAGGACCACGACGGCACGCGGCCTTCTCCGCCTTTTCCTCGAGTATATCAAATCGATGCGCGTGCGCTTCGAGTGGGGTGGCGACCGCAGGAATCAGATCGAATTCATCAGTTTCGCCGAGGCACGGGACCTCACCTTCGAGCGGCTGGCGCTGCTGCAGGTAGTGGAGGGGCAGCTTCCCCGTACGCGCTCCGTGCCCTGGCTGCTCACCGAACAGCAGCGGGCCCTCCTCGGCCTGGCAACCAGCGATGACATCCGCTTGCGCGAAAAATATGCCTTTTTCCGGCTTGCCCTTTCGACCCGCGAACTCGATCTTTTCACCATCGAAAATATCGGTAAAAACATCCAGCCCAGCTCTTTTGTGGAGGAACTGGGACTGGCCTTTTCAGACCATTTCCACTCCATCACCCACCCCGACCTCGACTATCGGGACTTTGGCCGACAGCTTTTCCGGGATAGGGGGCATCAGCGTCCGCCGTTGCCGGTGCGGGAACAAGAGGATTTTTTTACCCTGCCCTTCGATGCCACCGCTGATTTTCCCGCCGGAGAGTGGCGCCTCGCCTTCTATACATGGGAACAGCTGAAAAGGAACCCCTTCGAATATGCCCTGCGCACAGTTGCCGGCGTGCCGGACTGGCCGAGCCGATGGCAGGCGGAGTGGACCCAGAAGCTGCTCGGCAAAGTCGCCCAGGAGGTCTTTGACCTCTGCTGGTACCACTTCAAACAGGATGCCCTGCCCTTCAGCACCTTCGAACGCATCTTCGATCGCTATGGTGAAAAGGCGATCGCTTCCCTTTTCAACGATCAAGCTGATCTCTATTTCAAACTGCCGAAGAACCACGGACTCGCTTACTTCCGTGAATTTGTCCTGCCGCGCATCCGTAGTTCCTGCGCCTTTTTCTATCAGCAGCTCCACACGCGCTTCCAACTCGACCGCGAAAATCCACGCGTCTATCCGGAAAAAGAGTTCACCAGTGCCAGGGAGACCACCCCCAAGCTCCTGCTCGCCGCCGCGGAGAGTGGTTTGCCGCTGGATGTGCTCCTGACCGGCTGCGCTGATCTGCGCATCGAGTACGGCGAGCCGATGTCGGCCTTTCTCATCGATTACAAGACCGGCACGGATTATAAAGATGACCAGCTCTGGTTCTATGAACTCTTTTATTATCTCCTCGACAATCCGACCATGATGGAGCGGGTGCACTCCTGCTTTTACCGCATCCTCGATCAGCGGTTCGATAAATTACATAAATCGACGAAAAAACTGGGCAAAGCGGATTTCCTGGCCAAATTCCGCAGCGATATCGCCCATACTCTTCTCGAGATCTGCACGGAGGGGTACCAGCCCGCGCGCAGACGCAGCTGGAAAGAGAAGGATGTGGACGATATCATCCGGATGGAGATCTTTCATCCCCGGTGACCGGAGAACGCGTCAGGCCGAGTATTCAACCAAAGGAGAGAGGAGTCAGGACGAACGATGGGCGGTTTTTTCGGAATTGTATCCCAAAACGACTGCGTCAATGACCTGTTTTACGGCACCGATTATCATAGCCATCTCGGCACTCGGCGCGGGGGCATGGCGGTAGTCCAGCCGGATGGCTTCAAGAAATCGATACACAGCATCGAAACCGCGCAGTTTCGTTCCAAGTTCGCCGACGACCTGGCCAAATTCAAGGGCACGATGGGCATCGGCGTGATCAGCGATTATGAGGACCAGCCGCTGCTGATCGCCTCGCATCTGGGCAATTACGCGATCGCCACCGTCGGAGCCGTTGCCAACCTGGCGGAACTCACCGCTCTCGAGCTCAAGAGCCGGCACGGCCACTTTACCGAGATGAATCTCAACGCCATCAATCCCACCGAGCTGGTGGCTTCCCTGATCAATCAGGAAGAGTCTTTCGCGGCGGGCCTCAGTAAGGCTCAGGAGGTGATCAAGGGCTCCTGTTCGATTCTCATCCTGACCGCAGAGGGGATCTACGCTGCCCGCGATCGCCTCGGACGTACCCCGCTGATCATCGGCCGCCGCACCGACGCCACCGCCGTGGCATTCGAAAGCAGCGCCTTTCCCAATCTCGGTTTCGAGACCGCCGCCTATCTCGGTCCGGGCGAGGTCGGTTTCGTCAGCCGAGACGGCTATCAGACCCTCGTCCAACCCGGCGAGAAACTCAAGATCTGCTCCTTTCTGTGGATCTATTACGGCTATCCGGCAAGCAGCTATGAGGGCATCAATGTCGAACAGGTGCGCTATCGTTGCGGCGCAGCCCTGGCATGCGCAGACGGGGTCGAAGTCGATATGGTCTCCGGGATCCCCGACTCGGGCATCGCCCACGCCATCGGCTATGCGGTTGAGGCCCGCCTCCCCTATAACCGCCCCTTCGTCAAGTATACCCCCACTTGGCCGCGCAGCTTCATGCCACAACACCAGGAGATGCGCGATCTCATCGCCAATATGAAGCTGATCCCGATCAGCGACCTGATCGCGGGCAAACGCATGCTTCTTTGCGAGGATTCGATCGTGCGCGGTACGCAACTACGCGACTTTGTCGCCAGGCTCTACGCCTTCGGCGGAGCCGAAGTACATATGCGCGTCGCCTGTCCGCCCCTCCTTTACGGCTGCCCCTATCTCAATTTCTCCCGGTCGCGCTCACTGATGGACCTCGCCGCCCGTCGCGCCGTCATCGAACTCCTCGGCAGCTTTCCGGAGGAGCTGGCGCCGTTCCTCGATCCCTCTTCAGACGAATATGCTGCCATGACCGGGATCATCCGCAAACGACTCGGATTGACGACACTGAAATACCAGACCATGCCCGATATGATCAAGGCCATCGGCCTGCCCTGCGAAAAGTTGTGCACCTTTTGCTGGACTGGTTCGGAGTGAAAGGGCGGAAATGAGAACACGGATTCAAAAGGTGATACGCGCCAGCGCCGGCACCGGCAAAACCTACCGGCTTTCTCTGGAGTATATCGCCCTGCTGCTGCGCTGCCGCAACGATGGGATCCGTTTTGACGAAATCCTGGTCATCACGTTCACCCGCAAGGCCACGGCGGAGATCCGCGACCGTATCTTTTCACAAATGCAAAGCCTCAGCTGCGGGGATCAGAGTGCGGCCGGCTTGCGCGCCGATCTGGAGCCCCTCCTCGGCCGGCCCTGGCAGGAGGCCGACCGCGAATGGCTGCTGCAGGTGCGCGAGGAGATGCTCACCAACAAGAGTCAGGTGCAGATCAGCACCATTGACGCCTTTATAAACCGCCTCTTCAAATCGATCATCTCGCCCTTTATCGGGCTCGGCAGTTATGCGATCAACAGCCGCGTGGATCCGCGCTATTATGCCTCTCTCTACGCGTATGCCCTGGAGCCGGAGAACCTCGGCATCATCAAGAGCCTCTTCGAACGATCGCGGAAACGGACCCTTACGGAGTATGAAAAGCTGATCCGCGGCCTACTCGACGCACGCTATCTCTTCCACTGCATTCACCGCGACGACGCCAGCCACATGCCCCAGCCCGTGACCGCCGCCGTCCATCTGGCCGCCTTTCAGGCCTTGATCAATACCCTTCTCGACCGCTTCGAGGCCTATCTCGTCAGGGAAAAGCCGGGCATCGGCGCCCATGAAGCCCTGCTGGGGAGCTGGTATGACCTGATCTTCGGCGAGGGCGAAGCCGGGAGCGTCTGGCTGGGACAGCTGCGCAGCCGCATAATCGATCCCGCCTTTCTGCGCCAGAACTTCAAGGAGATTATCAAGGCGCCCAGGTTCTGGAACGGCAGTTCGCTGTTGCGCAAAAAGGATGACAGGGAACTCGCCGCCGAGCTAAGGGCAAGCCTTGAGGAGGCCGTGCGCGAGCTGGCCGATTACCTCTATTACAGCGATTTTCTGCAGGAGGAGGCGGAACTGGAGGCGATCGCCGCCATGCTCCTGCGCAAGTATGACGAACTCCGCTTCCGTGACCAAATCTTCGGCTACGACGACATCGCCTGGTATACCTACCGCTATCTCTACGATCCCGAGCTTTCCCTGGTCGAGGAGGATTCGGTCACCAACGCCTTTTACGAAATCCTTACCAGCCGGGTGCGCTTTCTCCTCATCGATGAATTTCAGGATACCAGTCTGATCCAGTTCAATATCCTGCGGCCGCTCATCCGCGAGGTGACCAGCGGTGAGGGCGTCCGGCCCTATGGCGGGGTGATCGTCGTCGGTGACGAGAAGCAGTCGATTTACGGCTGGCGCGGGGGGGAACGCGACCTACTCAGGGCGATGCAGCATCGCCTCGATGAGCGCGAGCCTATCCGCCTCGACACCTCCTTTCGCAGCAGCCCGGTTATCATCGATTTCGTCAACGATTTTTTCGGCGGCGCTCCGTTGCAGCAGCGGCTGACTGCCCTCGGTCTTGACTGGCCGTATGAGCTCTGCAAAACCGCCCGGCTGGAGCAGCCCGGCAGCCTCCTCGTCGCCTTCCGTACCTACCGTGACGGCGATGAGTCCGGTGACCTGACCAGTCAACGCGATGCCAGTGCCGAAATGGTCCTGAAGGAGATCGTGCCGCGGTTGCAGGAGGGGACGCTCCGTCCCAACGAGACCGCCATCCTCGCGCGTGAAAATTCCAGCCTGCACGCCATCGCCGATATCCTCGATGAGCAAAAGATCGACTATGTGCTCGAAAGCTCCCATTCCATCCTCGAGCACCGTGCCATCAAACCGGCGATCCACCTCCTGCGCTATCTGGCTACCCTCGATTTCGAGGAGCTGCTCAAGTTTTTTCGTTCCGACTATCTCCTCTGCGGTGGAGCGGAACTGAAGGCCATCCTGCTCGCCTATCGCGACGCTACGGCCGACCCTGTCCCGCGCCCGCTCTGGCAAAAGTTGGCCGGCCTTCTGCCCGGTGTCGCGGCCGTGCAGCGTTGCGCTGCTTTTTTGAGAGCGGCCGCCGGAAAGGATCTCCTGGTGCTGTGCAAGCGCATTTTCGAGGATTTCTCTGTCCCCCGCATCTTCGAGCAGGAGAACGATAGTAAAAACATTGCCTTCTTTCTACAGATTGTCGCTGATTTCTGCCACAATCAGCGCGAGTACGAACCTTCTCCGGCCGGCTTCATGCGCTACTGCGAACAGCATGAAGAGGATGAAGGCTGGCAGCAGCTCGGGCTGGAGGAGGTCGAGGCCGTCCGGCTGCTCACCATTCACAAGGCCAAGGGGCTCGAGTTTGATAGCGTTTTTCTCTTCTGGCCCCTGGCCAACCGACGGGACGATCACGGCGGCCTGACCTGCTACGTCCGTTATGATGACCAGTTTCAGCGCATCGAGGAGCATGCCCTCACGTACAATCTCGAGAGCGTGCTCGCCGCCTCGAGCGCCGGAACGCTGGTGGAACGAGAGGTGAACCGGGATCGCATCGAGGAGCTGAACGCCTTTTACGTGGCCGTGACGCGTGCCAGGAGCAATCTGGCTATCTATCTGGTGGGGAAGCACAAGGAGGGACTGGAGGGGTTGCTCGCAGCCGCAGCCGACGCAGAAAAGCCTGCGGCGGCGGAGCTGATTATCACCGCCCTGCACGAGATGCTCGCGGCGCAGGGCCGGCTGCGGCTGCTGGGGGCGGAGGCGGCGGAGGCGCGCTGGGGGGAGTGGCAGAGGAACGAGACGGCTGGGCGTCGACCGGAGGGAGTAAGCGCCGGAACTCTGAGTGAATATCTCGACCCGGACCGCTCCGCCTGGTACCGCCCCGACCGTGAACGCTTCGAGAAGGAGCCCTTCCTCGACTACAGAAGCGTCTACCTCAACAAGCGCCGCGTCGACCGCGGCAACCTCGTCCATCACTACCTCTCGTTCATCACCTTTGATTCTCCCGACGCCCGGCAGCGCGCCGCCCGGAGGGCGCTCGCAGATTACGGCAGTCTCTTGCCCGCCGCCGATATCCTCGTGCTCATCGACAGGGTGGAGGCGTTCATCGACGCTCATGCCGATTATTTCTCCGCTGCGACGTGGGCGCGCGTCTTCACCGAGCAGACCCTTTTCGCCCCGGACGGCCGTGAACAGCGCATCGACCGCATGCTGGTAAGCGATGAACGGCGGGAGATTCTTATCATCGATTTCAAAACCGGAGAGAGCCACGATCAGGCCCAACTTGAGGAGTACATAAAAAGCGTCTCCAGCATCTCCCATGTTCGTCGCACCGGGTATACGGTGCGCGGGATCTTTCTGGAGGTGGAGATCGGCCAGACCGGGGGGTAGCATCGAGGAAGGATACTTCCAGCACAAACCACAAACCGCCGGCGCTGGACGACCGGCCAGGAGGAGAGTGTGCCAGCACGGCCAATGGTTCCTGAAGAGTGGTTCAGCGAAAAAAGCACCCTTGAACGCCGACTTGGCCTGACCGAGGCCTTTTCCATCCTCATCGGCCGCATCATCGGCTCGGGCATCTTCCGGACCCCCGCTTCGATTATGATCCTGGTCGGCAGCGTCTCGATGTTCTACGGGGTATGGCTCCTTGGCGGCATCGCCACCCTGCTCGGGGCCTTCGTCTATGCCGAAATGGCGGCCATGATGCCCAAATCGGGCGGCCCCTATGCCTTCCTGCGCGCCGCCTATCCCCCGGTTTGGGCATTTTTGCGCGGCTGGGCCATGTTCTTCGTCTCCGAGACTGGGGCCATTGCCGCCGTCTCGATCGTCTTTGCTGAGTATGGCAATTCTTTATATCGCCTGATCACCGGTATCGCTTTCGGACGCGGCGTTGAGGTGTTGATCGCCCTCGGCATCATCTGGCTGCTAACGCTGGTGAACTGCTTTGGCGTCGCCCTCGGCGGCACGGTGCAGAATGTGCTTAGCCTGCTCAAGCTGCTCGCCCTCGGCATGGTCATCGGAATCTGCTTCGCCAGCGGGGGCAGCAGCGCCCATTTCAGCGAGCCCTTCTGGCCGGACAAATTCACCTGGGGTTCCCTGCTCGCCATGGGGGCGGCTATGCGCTACGCCTTTTTCGCCTTCAGCGGCTGGGAGGGGGCGACCTATGTCGCCGAGGAGGTCAAGAACCCACGCCGCAATCTGCCGCTCTCGCTCATCCTCGGCCTCACCGGGGTGATGCTGATATACCTGGCCGCCAACTCCGCCTACCTCTTCCAGCTCCCTGCTGCCGGCATCGCCAACTCCAAAGGGGTGGCGGTAGATGCCGTCGAGGCGGCTGTGGGCGGTATCGGCGGCATCCTCGTCAGCCTGGCGGTGATGCTTAGCACCTTTGGCAGCGTCAGTTCGCAGGTGCTGGTCAAGGCGCGCGGGGTCTATGCTATGGCGCGTGATGGACTCTTTTTCTGCTGGCTTAGCGAGGTCCATCCCCGCTATAAAACCCCCAACCGTGCGCTCATCGTCCAGGGCATTTGGGCGACCGTGCTGCTTTTTGCCGCCGGCTTCGCCGCCCGTGCCTATGAGACCATCATCGACTTTTTCTCTTTTACCTCGTCGATTTTTAATATCTCGACCTTCGCGGCGGTCTACATCCTGCGCCGGAAATACCCTGAGGCTCCGCGATATTACAAGGCCTGGGGCTATCCGGTCACCCTGATCCTGGTGCTGATCATCCAGGTCTGGTTTATGATCACTACCCTGATCACTGCTTTCTGGCCGTCTCTGGCCGGGGTGGGATTGACTTGCACAGGACTGATCTATTACTATAGGCGCCGGCGCGGCCGCTAATTCTCGCACCGACCCGGATGTACCAGCGGGCAGGTGCCGGCGCTGCCGACGGCTCCCGCGCCAACCCGCCCCGTCTCGCGCCGACCCAAATGTGTCAGCAGACACTTCACCGTTTCCTGTCTATCAGGATTAAGACAAACAGGTTCCGACATGATAAAATTAATAGTCTTTGTAATCGCCAGCCTTTTCATGGCCTACCTTTCGCGGTTTTCGCTGAGGGTTGTGGGCTCTCATGGTTTTTACCGCTTCTTTGCATGGGAGTGTATGCTCATATTGTTGCTGCTTAACGTGAAGGAGTGGTTCAACACGCCGTTGGCCTGGCATCAGTTGATCTCCTGGCTGCTTTTGTCTCTCTCCTTGATAGTACTCATGATGGGCGCCGAGGGTTTGATCCGGCGGGGTAAACCTGGGAAGGGCCGCGAAGACGAAACGCATCTGTTTGAATTTGAAAGAACCTCGCAGCTGGTTGAAAGCGGAATTTACCGCTATATCCGTCATCCGCTCTACAGCTCGCTTTTTTGGCTGAGCTGGGGTATCTTTTTCAAGCAACCCGGCTGGATCGGCTTTTTTCTGTCCCTTGCCGCGAGCTTCTTTCTCTATTTCACTGCCAAGGCGGATGAGGCTGAATGCATTCAATTTTTCGGGGCGGAATACACCGAGTATATGAAAAGGAGCAAACGTTTTTTGCCCTTTGTTTTTTAATCTGTTCAGAGGAGTGTGAAGTTAACCTCCCATAAAGCCTACAGAAGGATTCGGGCGAACAGCGGTACGCCAGGCAGGGAACATCGTGTGCAGGCTGGCAAAAGGAGGTGGGTGGGAGAACATGGTACGCTGAGAGGTGCGAGAGCCAGCGGAGGCACCGGGGCATGTTCATCGGCGCCTCCGGGTGGGCACGAGAGCTGGAGGAGTAAAGGAGGCTTTTACAGGCCGAACTGTGCGAGTACCGGATAGGAGGGCCGGATGTCCACAGGCACCTCCTTCAGGGCTTCCACCATCTGCTGCATCACCGGCGTCATTTTTCGGTACATTTCGATAAACTTTTTCGCACCCTCATAATCGCCGATAGCCTGGAACATCAGCAGTTCGTGTGCAAGGCTGGTCAGCACCGGCAGCATTTTGGTCTCATCCAGGGTCAGCTTGCCGTTTTCATCCTGAAGGAAGGCGCCCTTGTCGAAGCAGTAATTCCACTGAATGGCAACACCGCCGCCATGAGCTTCGTTGATCCCGAACCGGATCGAGCGCAGCATCCCGCCAAGATAGCTGGCGTACATGGGATACTCCATTTCTGCCGGAAAAATCCCCTTCTCCATCAATCGTTTCATATTGAGAATCCCCAGTACGTCGGCCTTGCACTCCTCGATCGTTGAATAAAGCTCCTTCAGGGTTTTAGCGACATCGACGCGTTCGCCGCTGGACAAGGTTATCATGCCGGGTCCCAACCCATGGCTCACTTCGTGCATCAAAACGTGGTTGAAATAGGCTTCGAATGAGACAGCGGTGAGGGGTTTGGGTGCCAGGACGGTCTGAACAATCGGCATCCAGCAGGATTCATATTTGGCTTTGGCAATGTTTTTGAGCATTACCTTTTTGGATCCCTTGGCTTCGCGCACGCGCTCGTCGTTGGGCAGGTTGAATGCAGTAGTCTGCACACCCGATTGGCCGGCAGAATAGATCTCCTCGACCACCTTGACTGGTGACGCGCCGCCGCGTTTGAAATTCTTGTAACGGTCAGGGATGGGCAGATTGGCCTCAAGTTCGTTGAGATGGGCGCCGACCGCCTCCAGCTTGCGGCTCTCCGCATGGTCGACGAGGCATACGAAGGCCTCGTACGAGGCCTTGTAGTTATACAGTCCATCCTCGTAAACCTCATAGGGGCCGATCACCACCTCCAGATCGCCTGTCAAATCCATCCAGGCCATATCGCTCTCGTAATAATCGTCCTTGCGTAGGCCATCGGCGCGCAGGCGCAGGAAATGGGCCAGCGTCGGATCGGTGGTCGATTTGGCAGCCGCCTCGAGATGGCTGGTGAGGGACTCGATCAGGGGATGCCAAACGGTGTGATACGGCACCGCTACGAGTTCGCGACCGTGGCGTTGGATGACGGTGAAATTGGATTCAAAGGAGGCTTTCTGTTCCGGATGGGCAGCAATCCAGGCTTCAAACTCTTCCCGGGTTATGTCTATTGGGTAGAACCCGGCACCAGCGGGCTTAGCTGTACCGGTCAGGAAGGGGGCATCATGTTGCAGCCGGTTCCAGGGACCTGCCATCACCAGGAACATCTCCAGATAGGGCTGACTGGCCGGCGATCTGTCGTCTTGCAGCTTTTTCAGAAGCGCGGGATTTTCGGGGCTGACCTGCAAGCGATAGAGCTGGTCGATAATTTTGGCGGCGCGGAGGATCTCCGCTAGGGCCGATTTGTCTGCGGGTAAAAGCCGGGAAAGGTCGCAGTCCAGAGCGACCGGGGCGAGCTTGTCAAGCTCGGCCTTAACCTCAGCAGCGGGGAGCTTTTTGGGAAAATCCCCCGTTTGCTTGCAACCCGTCAACGTCAGGAAAAAGGTCATCAGCACGCCCCAAAAAATAAATAATCGCATAGGTGCTCCTGCAAATCAGATCGTCCCACTCAAGGTGAGCATATAATTGCGGATGGGCAACAAGGTGCGCTCCATCTGGGTATGGTTGTGGTTGCGGGCGTTGTTGAGATGGCCGCCAAGCGACCATTGCCGGTAGTGCCAGGTCAGGTGCAGGTCGAGTGTCTTTTGCGCCACCCGGTCCTCAAGGGGGTAGAGCTTGACCTGGTCCAGCCGCGCGATGTAACGGTAGTCGGCGCTCATTTCCACGGGGCCAATGCGGTAGATCAGGGTCGTCTGGGAGATTCGACGCGGCCGGTAAGCCAGAGTCGCGTCGAGATCGAGATCGCGCGGATCCATCCAGGTCCAAGCGGTTGTGAGCGAAAGCCCGGGTATCCCCGGTTGCAGCTGCACCGAGGTCTCGAGTCCGCTGATGCGCGCGCGGGTGATGTTGACGAAGCGGATCTCCTGCGTGACCGTAGGTTCTGGCTCGATCAGATCATAATAATCACTGCGGAATGCGCTGAGATCCAGCGACAGCAGAGGGAGGAGAAGCACGCTGGCACCGATCTCGTGCGACCAGGCGGTCTCGGATTTAAGAGTGGGATTGGGGACCAGCTGCAATCCCGAATAGACGGAATTGGAAAAACGTTCCGACATCGAGGCGGCGCGGAAACCGCTGCCGGAGGAGCCGCGCAGCGTCATCCAGGGGAGCGCGTGCCACACCAGCCCCACTTTCGGACTCAGATTTTCATCCTTGAAGCCTGTGTCTACCTTTTGCAGGTCATAACGCGCGCCCAGCGTCAGCGCGAGGGCGCTGATAAGCTTGCGCTCATTCTGAATATAACCGGAGAGAACGTACTGCTCATGATTACCGACCAGGCCGGATTCTACGATGTCCCAGGCCTCCTCTGTGCCGAAGGTGAGGGCATTGCTATTAGAGAACTGATAATCCCCCTGCAACTCCACTCCGATACGGTTGGCCTGCGAAGCGTTGAGATTGTCGTGAAAATAATTCTTCCAGAAATTGCGGAAATAGGAGACGCGGGTGTTGAGGGCGAATTTTTCATTGGCGGCCCAGCGATGAAACAAATTAAGACCGAATTTGTCCGATTTAACCCGGTCTCCAAGCGCCTCCTTGGCCACCGAGAGGGCTTCGCTCTGGCTGCGCCACATCAGGCTGGTGCCGTTGTTATTGGTCTCATAATGGCTGGAGAGGGTCAGGGTAGCTTTGGGGGTGAGCTGGCGCTGCCATTTGAAAAGCCCGTTCACCCGTTGATACCAGCCGTTTTGGGCATAGCCGGTGGATTGGTGGCGTCCGAGTGCCAGCATGAGGTTGGATTTGCCGATGCGCTGCGAGTGGTCGATGTCGATGTCGTCGAAGTGAAGCAGGCGATCGGTCCATTTCCATTCGGCGTACATGGGCTTGTCATAGAAACCCGCCGATAACCGCATGTGGGTTAACGGTTTGACGGCGGCGTTTTTAGTGATGACGTTGACGACGCCGCCGAGGGCGCTTGAGCCATAGAGGGCCGATCCGGCGCCTTTGACGATCTCGACATGATCCACCTGGCTGGCGGGCACCATGCTCCATTTGATGTCGCCGCTGTCGCCGGGCATCACCGGTACACCGTCGATCAGCAACAGAACGCGACTGCCGGCACCATAGTTATAGCCGGAAGAGCCGCGGATGTTGATCTGTCCGCCGACAAAATTGACGCCTGCGGCATTCTCCAGGGCCTTGTCCAGATAAACCTGATTCTTCTGTTCGAGTTCCCGGTTGCTCATGACGCCGACGCTGGTGGGAGAATCCTCGATGCTCTGGCGGCGTTTGGACGCGGTGACCACCACCTCGCCGGTTTCGATCAGGGTCTGCTCGAGCGCAACCGCGAGCTGGACTTGTGCCCCCGCGGCAACGGCAATCGATCTGCGTAAAAAGGGGCGGTAGCCGACAGCTGACACGCGCAGATCATAGCTGCCCGGCGCCAGCGAGTTGATGCTGAAGCGGCCTTCCGGATCGCTGTTGGCGCCGAGCACAGTCCCGGCGATCATGACATTGGCGCCAGGGATGGCCTCGCCGGTCTTGGCATCGGCCACGCGGCCGCTGATTCGGCCACTGCTCTGCGCCGGCAGCGGCTGGGGCCCGATGGCAAACAGAAAGGGAAGGGCCAGTAAGAGTCGATGGGCTCTGTGCATAGGCGGTCCAATCACTTGAGAGGCTTGGTATAGGGAGAAGGCTTGTCAGCCGGAGCAGCGCGCAGGCTGCCCGGGGGAAAGATGAGCGTCAGATCGACATCCAACACGCGGGTCTCGGCGTTTTTGATCTTGATGCCGCCAAAGCTGTAATAAGCACCCTTGATGCTTTCCATACCGATGCTTTTGCCATTTTCAATGACCAAGGCTGCCACGAGCTTGTAGGTTCCCGGCTGAACCGCGATGATATAGCGGGTGGAATCAAATCCTGCATCCATCGGAAAAGAGAAGGTGAGATCGAGCAAGCTGGACGGCAATACCGGAGCCGTGGAGGCAGCCACGACCACCTTGGATGCACCCGCCGGCCAGGCACCCTGCACGCGCAGCATCCCGCCGATGGCGCTGTTGACAGCGCGCTTGACTTTGGTCAGATCACATTCAATATCGATATTCGGGACGATCTCATCCTTGCGGGTCACGGTGACGGTGCCCGGCGCGAGATGATTCTCTGTCGGGAAGTAGTAGCCGATGATGTTGGTGGCATCCCAGGCCTGCCCTTTCTCTTTCCAGACCACACCGACGGCCTGTAGGGCTACCGGATTGGTGTAAAAGGTGTAGCGGATGGAGTCGCCGCCGACTGGTAGGGCGTCACCCAGCAGGACGTCCGCGATGGTTGAGGGCGGGAACTTGAGTGCAGCGGCCAGGCGGATCTGATCGGTATCCTCCGGCCAGGCCCCCTTGAAGGTGATGGTACCGGAGAAACCGCTGAGCTGGGTGGGGGGCTTGATGCCGCTGTCATCGTCACAGGCGAAAAGAACCAGGCCCATCAGGGCCAGAAGGTAAGCGGGTTTCATAACGGATCCCGTCTTAGAAAGTAGGCTTAACTGCAGGATAACACTCGTATAACCAGGGAGTCGCGGGCTTTTATTTCAAAAAAAAGGAGACTCTCTTGCGAGAGTCTCCCGATTATCGGAGCGGCCAGCGTCGCTTTCAGTCGAACGCGGGGTGCAGCCGGCTCTAGAAATTATAATCCAGACCGACCATCAGGTTGTTGACCTTCATGGAATAGACGCCACCGATGTTCTCATAGGGCGGAGCCGCAGGATTCCACTCGACAGTTACGTCCTTGATGAACATGTGCTCATACATCAAACCGGCTTCGAAGGGGCCGATCGGCAGGCCGAAGCCCAGAATGATCACATTGCGGCGATTGATATCGGGGATGGTGGGATTCATGGTCTCGGGCACCGCCGCGCGGGGCTCGCTGTAGAAGGCGGCGCGCACCTTGGCGTTGGCCGGGGGAAGCACGGTGTATTCGAGGGCCAGACCGGCGCGGATGCCGTCTTTCCAGTTCTCTTTCAGCTCATTAACCTTGTTGCCCTTGGTATCCTTGATTTCGATGACATCCCAGGAGGACCACTGGGTCAGGGCGATGTCGCCGGAGACGAGCAGATTCTTGACGCCGGTCCAGGCAAAGCCGATACCCGCATTCAACGGCAGGGGCAGATCCGCCTTGACATCCGTCTTGGGGATCGCGGTCGCCTTGACGCCCGAGTAGGCGCCGAGCAACTGCTGGTACTGGGCGGTGGTGATCATGCTCTTGGAAAGGAGGAAGTCCAGGGTGGGTTTGACATTACCCGGATCCTTGGCGTAATACGTATCGGCGCTGAGGGTGCCATCCAGACTGATGTCATTGTACCATTTCATCGAGGCGCCCAGGGTCAAGGTCTCCACCGGCTTGAACTGCACACCGAGAGCGGCGCCAACGCCCATACCATTGCCTTCAAGCAGACCTTCGGA
>Ga0208197_1000134_pt1 | contig 98277 bp, 81 predicted proteins | sample AD_JPNNA4_MetaG_FD_184444 | JGI IMG/M metagenome (GOLD analysis project Ga0208197, IMG submission 184444) | Active sludge microbial communities of municipal wastewater-treating anaerobic digesters from Japan - AD_JPNNA4_MetaG (SPAdes) (version 2) | ecosystem: Engineered > Bioreactor > Anaerobic...
ACCGACGGCGAGTAGTGCCGCGGCAGCCGTCCGGGAGCCAGGGGCATGACATCTTCCGGGGCTCCCAGGATCGGTTCGACGCCCAGGACCGACTGCAGGTCCTCGGCCGTCACCGCCCCTGGCCGCAACACGACAGGTCGATCCCCTTCGAAGGCCACGATGGTGGACTCGATCCCGATGGCACAGGGACCGCCGTCGAGCACGCAGTCCACCTCTCCCCCCAGTTGTTCCACCACGTGTTCCGGGCGGGTCGGGCTGACATAGCCGAAGGGATTGGCCGACGGGGCGCAGATGGGAACGCCGGAGGCGCGAATCAGGGCCCGAGCCATCGGGTGGGCCGGCATCCGAAGGCCCACGGTATCCAGCCCGGCCGTGACCAGATCGGTTCAAACCGGGCCACCGACCGAATCGACTGCCCCTCCGTCAACACCTTGTGCCGGATCACATGAACACGCTCCACCGTCAGCATCCTCCTCGACCCCGAGTCTGCCCTCTCAGACCCTACCTGGGGCGCTCTGCGGGTGGATCAATTTTCGATGGCCGAATGGACCACTTTCCGGTGGCCGAGATCAGCTCTGATCAATCCCCTTGGTTCCCAGCCCTTCCCTTGCGTCGAAAAGACCTGTTGACCTGCTCTCTACCCCGTGACAGAATCGGTTGGAATGCCTGTTTTGTGCATGGAAGTTCCGATTGGCTATCGAGGAGGCGGCAGAAAAGGGGGTGTTCATCATGACGTGGCGGCTCTCGGTTATCCTGGTTGTTGTCGCGTTGGTCGGCTGCAGCGGCGGCAGCGACAAGTCGTCGGTTTCCGACACACTGGACGGTTCCGACACGCGGGACGATTCGGCGCCTGCCGATTCGCAGATCGAGGCCGACATCGACAGGGACGTGCCGCCGACCGACGGTGCCGGAACCGATGGAGAGGCTGAGGTCGCTCCCGACGTGTCCCAGGACCTGCCGCCCGATGCTCCGCCTGACCTGCCGCCCGATGCTCCGCCTGACCTGCCGCCCGATGCTCCGCCTGACCTGCCGCCCGATGCTCCGCCTGACCTGCTGCCCGACACCCGACCCGATGCGGAACCAGAAGCCGACACCCACGTCGAGCCCCAGTGCGTCGACGATGACGGGTGCCGGCATGTCGATCTGCCAGTGGGTCCGTGCGAGAAGGTCTCTTGTGACATGCTCGACGGGGTGTGCAAGGTGGGCCCGGTCGACGATAGCACGCCCTGCGACGACGGCGACGCCTGCACCACCTGGGATAGCTGCCGGAACGGAGTTTGCGTGGGCGACTATCCGGTCGTATGTGACCCGCCCACCGCCTGCCGCGCCCCGGGCGTGTGCAATCCATCCACGGGCGACTGCGACTACGCGGCGCTCGTCGATGGCGACCCGTGCACCGACGGCAACCCGTGCACCGACGACGACGCCTGCCTGGGGGGCGTGTGCACGCCAGCTGCCACGCGCACGTGCAACGACCACGACCCCTGCACCACCGACACGTGCAGCAGCACCGGCTGCGTGTTCACCGCCGTGCCGGGCTGCGTGCCCGAGCTCGACTGCACCAACGGCGGAGACGATAACGACAACGGTCGCATCGATTGCGACGATCCGCATTGCGTCGACGACCCGGCCTGTGCCTTGCGTCCCGCGGGAGACCTTTGCCGCACAGCGCATCTGGTGAATGACGGCAACCCCGTGACCATCGCGCACAAGAGCCAGACGCTGACCTATACCGGCGACACCACGGGCGCCACCAACGACTACTGGTGCAGGGGCGACCTGGGCGCGCCCGACGAGGTCTGGCGCCTCGAGCTCGGGGCCACGCTGGTGGTGACCGCCACGGTTGATTTCACGGGCGACCCGGGCGCCCATCCGTGGGGCGTGATCTCGCTCTACCCCGATCCCTGCTGGCCGCTCGACGTGGTGGCGTGCGAAACCGGAGACATGGGAACTGAAGACGTGGCCACGTTCTCCCTGACGCTGAAGCCAGGGGTGTACTTCGTGGTGGTCGACGGCCTGGCGCTCGACGACGGCGACCAGGGTCCGTACGCGATCAGCTTCTCCTTCGCTGCGCCACCCGCCGACGAGACCAACTGTGCCGACGGCCTCGACGAAGACGGCGACGGCGGCACCGACTGCGGCGATCCCGACTGCAACCTGGACCCCGGCTGCCCCGAGTGCCCCATTGAGGCCGACCTGAAGTGCGGCGACACCGCCTCGGGCACGCTGGTGGAGGCCAGCCAGGTGCATTACTATACCTTCTCAACCCCCACGGCCACCAACGTGCGCGTCGTGACGCAGACCTACCCCAACCACAGGGATCAGATGACCCTGAACTACTCGTACGGCCCGTTCGAGGCGCACCTGGGTGAATGCTACGGTGACTATCACGTGAACGATATGTGGCACACTCCAGACGGCGACTACTTCACCACCAAGGCTGGCCGCGAGTACCAGTTGAAGACCGTCATGGCCGAGTCCACCTACCTGAATGGCACCTACTCGTTCACCATCTACTGCAACGACGGCGGCCCCGAGAACGTATGCAACGACGGCGACGACAACGACGCCGACTCGTGGACCGATTGCGACGACTCCGACTGCTTCGCCGATGCGGCCTGCACGGGTGGCAAGAGCGGCGAGACGTGCGCCGACGCGTTCCTGGTCAACGGTGGCGAGGCGCTCACCCTGGCCGGCGTGGGTACCGGCCTGTCGTTCGGACTGGTGAACACCACCGCCGGCAAGGACAACCAGATCGAGGCCTCGTGCGCCGCTACCTCGTTCCTGGGCCCCGATCTCGTCTATCGCTTCACCCTGGCCGATACCCTCGAGGTCTCGGCCTTCGTCGAGCCCCGCGACGACCCGTGGGGCGGTCCGGCCCTCTACGTCTTCGGAGAGCAGTGCTCGACCAATGGTCTGGTGGCCTGCGGCGAGACCTATGTCTCTTTCGGCTTGGGCTTCGCCGCCTTGGGCGCCGTGCTACCCCCGGGCACCTATCATCTGGTTGTCGACTCGGGCGCCACGGGCTTCGACGGCAAGCCCGACGCGGGTCTGTACCAGCTCGATCTCTCCTTCGCGCCACCCCCCACGCCCGAGATCTGCGGCAACGACCTCGACGACGAGGGTGACGATCTCGTCGATTGCCGCGATCCCGAGTGCTTCGACTGGCCAGAATGTACGGGAGGCCATACCGGAGAAGCCTGCGACGCCATCCCACTGAAGGCCGAGCCCCTGGTCACGGGCGACTCCGTGACCACCTGGAACACGACCATCAACCGCGCCAATGATGCCAGCGGCGCGTGCTCCAGCTTCACGGCTCAATGCCCCGACCTGGCTCACGGCTTTGCGCTGACCGCCGATGCCGTCGTCACCGCGACCGTGACCTTCGACAACGGCTTCGCGCCCGCGCTGCTTTTGTACCCGGCCGGCAACTGCACGGCCGTGGCGCAGATCGCCTGCCAGGCGTCGTCGTGGGATTCCTTCGTCACGATGACCCGGACGCTGCCCGCCGGCAGCTACGTGCTGGTGGTGGACGGCGCCGACTCGCTCACGGGCTGGCTCCTGGGCCCGCCGGCGGCATCGACGTACGAACTGAGGGTGAGCGTTTCTGCGCCCTAGGAGCCTGTTTGGGAGAAGGCCAATGCCTCGAAACACCAGGCGATGAGTTACGAGCGAATGACCGAGGCAGAGAAGCGCCTTCAGGAGGAGGTTGCGGAACTGCTGCGCGAAGCGGAGCGTGCGGACGAGGCTGAGGATCCGCAGTACGGCAAGGGCCGTCGGGCGGAGGCCGAACCGGTCTTCGGCCAGGTCAAGGACGCACGGGGCTTCAGACGATTCTCCTTCCGGGGACACGAGCGAGTCGACATGGAGTGGAAGCTCATCTGCCTCACGCACAACCTCTTGAAACTCTTCCGGGCTGGCTACTGCCCCAAGTGCACGTCATCGCAGGAAAGGCGCACGGCAGGTCGCACCAGAACCTGGCCCCAGAGGCGCGATGGAAGGCCTGGCAACTCCACCGGAAGGCTGGAACCGTAATCTGCAACCACAACCCCTGCTCCGAAGCAGACGACGCTGGGATTCCGAAAAGGAACTGGCCGGCGGGCGCAAGGGACCGACCGGCCATTGCCCGACACCCTCCTGGAGCCGGACCCGTTCATGACCGACGAGGGGCAAGAACCAGACACGGTTCGGTACCGTTCCATCCCTCGCCACCCCTCCACCCGTGCCCCGCCGTGACGCTCTCGCGGTCTTCGCTCGTCCGCGCCAACAGGACGGGTGACCCTTGCGGTCTTGCCGGCCCCACAAGACGCCACCGACTCGCCGCAGCCGCCCGAGTCCTCGGGGGTGTCGCCATCGCCAAGACATCCCGGTGTCCAACATTGCACCGGCGCGCCTGCTCTCACCAATCCCCTCGGTTCCCGGCCTTTCCCTTGCGTCAAAGAAACCTGTTGACATGCTCTCTACCTCCCGTAACAATCGGACAGGAGACCAGTTTCGTGGATGGAAGTTCCGAGTGGCTCATGTGCGCGGCCGACCTCGGTCCGGCCTCGCTCCCCGTCCACGACGTGCTGGTGCCCGCGTTCCGGATCGTGAGGACCGAGGCCACGGACTCGCAGTGGGAGGCGTGCCAGGCCGTGGGGAGCAGTCCCCTCGGCGCCTGCGTTCTCGCGGGGAACCTGCTGGAGTGGGTCGAGGACGACTCGCACCCCTCGCACGCGGGGGCTCCCGCGGATGGGAGCGCCCGGGTGGACGAGCCCCGCGGCGACCGGCGGGTGCTGAAGGGCGGCAGCTTCGTCCACCGCTTCGCGGACCGCCTGCGCGCCACCCACCGCGAGTGCAGGTCCGTGGGCGAGGCCGCCGCGAGCCACGGCGTGGGCTGCTGCGCGACACTTTGACTTCGAACGGGAGGACGCAGATGGAACGGACGCGTGACCGGTTCGGAATCGCGGTCGGAGCGTGTGCGGTGATCGCCCTCGCCTGCGGGTCCCCGGGGGGCTCCCCGGGCGGTGCGCCGGATGCGAACGCCGCGGACCTGATAGGGGCGGACCTTGCGTCCGACCCGGGGCCCGAGGACGTCGCGGTCGACGCGGCGTCCGACCCGGGGGGCGAGGAGGCCGGCTGGGTCCCGGTCCAGCCCGGCCAGCGATTGGGCTCGGCCGACGTCGACCCTGCCACCGGAGGGACGGTGCAGGTCGGCTCGCAGTTCGTGGCGATCGTGCCCGCGGGTGCCGTGGACGTGCCCGCCCGGCTCGTCGTGACCGGGGGATCGGCCCTGGCACCCACGATGCCCTGGACGCCGGTGGTCTCCTACGAGGTCATGCTCGTGGTCAACGGTCAGCCGGTGCAGCCCGCGAGGCCCATCACGCTGCGCTTCCGCGTGTTCCCGGCCGCGCTGCCGGCGGGCGTCCCGGCCGAGGACCGGCTCGTCGCGACCACGCTCCCACAGGGCGAGACCGAATGGCGCGAGATGCCGTTCAAGATCGAGACGGACGCGGAGGGCGTCGCCTGGATGACGGTCGAGACGCCCCACCTTACGAGCTTCGCCCAGTGGCTGCTGTCCGGCGGCTGGACCGTGCTGAGCGTGCCCGGCTGGCGGATCTTCTTCGACCCCGGGCAGAACGCCGCGGGCTTCGGGGCGAAGACGATGGAGGAGCTCGCGGTCGCCTACCGCGGCATCCTTGACTCGGCCTTCGCGGCGTACGTTTCGGCGGGGTTCCCGTCCCCGCGCGACCCCCCGACCTCGTGGGCCAAGGTCTCGGTCTACTTGGTCCCCATGCCCGACGACGGTGCGTACTACAACGCCCTGACCGGCAACATCGTGGTCAACTCGCTGGTGGCGAGCGACAACGAGGCGCGGGACGAGGCCCAGCACGAGCTGTTCCACCTGTTCCAGAACGCGGTGCTGAACATGAAGTCGATGGACCTGCGGCGCTGGTTCGTCGAGGCGGCCGCGACGTATGCGGCGGACCGGGTCGCGCCCGCGACCGGGGAGCTGGCGAAGAAGATGCGCACGGACTTCTTCCGGACGCGGGTGGACGTGGTGAACGAGAAGCACGAGTACGCTGCAGGCAACCTGCTCGACTGGGCGGTCCGGGGCGGCGCGAATCTCAAGGACCTCCAGGACGCGGTGTTCGCGGCCGACGCCCTGACCGGCGACCCGCTGGCCGCGTTCGGCGCGGGTCTGGCGGCCGCCGTGCCGGCGTGCCAGGGCCCGCTCGGCGGGTTCGCGGACTCATACCTGTGCTTCGCCTCGTGGGCGATGTTCGACGCGGCGCGACCGCTCCCGACCGCCACGGCCTCCGAGTGGGCGGACGCCACCTCCACGCTGTCCGAGGTGGCGCCCGCGAAGGTCGACTTCCAGATCCTCGCCTGGAAGGCGTACGTCTGGGCCACGATCGTTCCGTCGGCCGGCGGGCCGCGCCCCGTCCGGCTGGTGCTGGAACCGACGGAGAATTCCGACTGCCGGTTCAAGGCGTTCCACGTGCCCGGGAACGACCCCTCCCGGGCAGTCGAGCTGGCGGACGACAGCTCGCCGGAGGAGCTGGCCTTCGAGCGGGCGGACGTGGCCGACGGCGACGCGATCGTGCTGATCGCGACGACGCCGGTGCACTGCGACGCCCACGCGGAGCTACGCGACCTCGCCTTCTGCAAGTTCGGAAGGCAGACCGCAGGCCTGGTGTACGAGTGCGAGGATCTCCAGGGCCTGCACATCGCCGAGCCCTCGTACTGCGACGGCAACAAGCCCATGTACGTCACGTGGGAGTGCGCCGGCAGGGCGTGCGTCGAGTGGGTGTGGGGCGCGTACTCGTGCGATCCGGGCGACTGCTGCGGCATGTACGGCGAAGAAGGGGTTCCCAAACTGCCGGGCTGCGGCCCCTGCTGACCCTCACCCGTCCAGCTTGCAGGATCCGGCCTGGGCGACGTCTACGCCGGCGGACGCGGCCATGCAGTCGTTGCCGTACGTCTTGCCGTCGCAGCCGCAGACCGGCTTGTTGACGAGGGGGCACGCCAGGGGCCGCGTCTTGCACGCGCCCTGATCGGCCATCCAGGTCGACTTGAGGCAGTACTCCCTCCTACCCGAGCCCACACCAAGGGTCGCTGTCGAGGTTGCGGGCGACTCCGGGGCGCCAAAGCCGTCCCCAAAGACCCCCGGGAGTGCCCCCCGTCCGACTGCGACGGCGATCCCAGACCCACCGCCTCGACGACATCGCTCCATCTGGTCTCAACTCCTCCGGCGGGTGCTGGACAGGGGCCCCATCTCCCGAATCCCGAGCGAATCGACGGGATGAGGGGAGAACGTGACCCACCTCACGTCCGATAGATGGGGGATACCCTGAAGTGCCCGCATTGCTCCACGCCCATGCTCATCATCGCCCCCGCGTATCGGATGGTCCACCGGACCATCCTCCCGATGTTTGGCTCTGCGGGCCTTCACATCGGAAGCGGGGCCCCGCTGACCGACTCGGGCGTCGTCCGGAAGATCCTGGACCACCTCCCCCAAGGACGGGATGAGCCACCGGCTCATCCCTCCCGATGCTCCTATCGCTTCGCTCCACTCCCATCGGCCTTGGGGCCCCCCTACCCGCGGACCCGCCCCCGCTTGGGCCCATCCGGTGTCCAGAGCCGGACCCGTTCATGACCGACGAGGGGCAAGAACCAGACACGGTTCGGTACCGTTCCATCCCTCGCCACCCCTCCACCCGTGCCCTGCCGTGACGCTCTCGCGGTCTTCGCTCGTCCGCGCCAACAGGACGGGTGACCCTTGCGGTCTTGCCGGCCCCACAAGACGCCACCGACTCGCCGCAGCCGACCGAGTCCTCGGGGGTGTCGCCATCGCCAAGACATCCCGGTGTCCAACATTGCACCGGCGCGCCTGCTCTCAGCAATCCCCTCGGTTCCCGGCCCTTCCCATGCGTCGAAACCTGTTGACCTGCTCTCTACCCCGCGGGACCACCGTCGTGGACTGCGCCGGCGTCTGCGTCGGCACGGCCCAGCTGGACTGCTCGGAGGTCTGCGGCGGGACCTGCCCGAACGGCTACTACGCCAGCGTGGCCACCTCCTCGCCCGGCACGCTGCGCGGCACGCTGCAAGCGCTGATCAAGGACCACCTGTCCGATCCCTAGTCCTCGTCCTTCACCGACACCTGGGACATCCTGGATCAGGCCGACGAGGACCCGGCCGACCCGACGGCCATCCTGGAAATCTACAGGAACGTCTCCTGCGCGAAGGGCTCGGGGCTCTACAACCGCGAGCACGTCTGGCCCAAGTCCCTGGGTATCGGGTCTTCCTCGGGCGCCGTGGCCTACACGGACTGCCACAACCTGCACCTGTCGGACAACAACTACAACTCGGACCGGGGCAACAAGTACTTCGACGACTGCGGCCCCTCCTGCACCGAGAGGGTCACCGAGCCCTACGGCCGCGCCGGCGGCCCCCGTTGACGCGCTGCGCGGACCGATCGGATAACTCGTCTCGAACACGCAATTCCTCTATCCGACCACTCCGGGGGACGGGATGGCCATGGCCCGTGATCCGCTGGCGACCATCGAGGCCGCCTACCGCACCGACGTGGACGAAGCGACCTGGCTCCGGGGGGCGCTGGCCACCGTCGACCTGGGCCTGGGCGAGCCGCTGGGGTCCGTGGGCTACGTCTTCGGCTGGCGGGATGGACGCCTGGAGGTGGGCTCCCTGTTGGGGCTGGGCCTGCCGGCCTGCGAGGCCGGCGTCCGCACCGACCAGGCGGCCTGCGCGGACACGCCCACCGCCTGGGGCCCTGCGGCGTCCTTCACCAGCCTGCAGACGCCCTCGGACATCACGACCGTCCGCGGGACCTGCTTCGACTACACCGGCGACGGCCTGGGCGACAGCGACCCCAGGGGGCTGGCGGGCCAGGTCAACGGGCCCTTCTCTGACAGGATGATGTCCGGGGCCTACATCGCGCTGCTGGAGTTCCCCACTGGGACCGACTTCGCGAACGCCCTGCCCTTCCCGCAGGCGGCGCTGACGGGGCAGTCGGATTCGGCGCCGCCGCAGCCGGTGGGCCAGATCCACGCGGCGCGGATCACGTACCTGTCCGCCTGCGACCCGGTGGACGCCTTCCCGGAGGCCGCCATCGCCGACGGCCAGTTGTCCGGAACGGCCGCCCGGATGTGGGTCCGCATGCCGGACTCCTTCCTGTCGCTGAACGACTCGTGGCCGTCCCTGCTGACGCTGCGGGACGTCCGCCTGCGGGCCCGGGTCGTGCAGGGGGGCCCGGACGGCGTGGAACTGGCCGACGGCGTGCTGGGACCCCTGAGGAAGAGCGAGGACATCGGTGCCTTCGTCGCCCGCGCCCAGGCCTTCTGCGAGCAGGCCGACCCGCCGCCCGAGTACTGCGCCTGCCTGTCAGTGATGAAGTCGGCTCTGACCCTCCTGCTGAACCTGCACTGCTTCGCCGACGGTTCCTGCGTGCCCAAGTCCAAGGACTTCCGGGGCAACACCGCCTCCCTGTGTCTGACCTTCAGCGCCATGCCGGCTTCCGTGACCGGGATCGTGCCGGCACCGTAGGGAAAGGCGTTCGCCCCTACTGCAGCACCGTGATCATCTGCCCGTTCGTGCGGGCGTTCTCGGCCGTCACGACCCGGACCTCGGCGCTGCTGGTGCTGGCCAGATAGGGCATCGTGACGGTGACGCCACCGTCGGACCAGGAGGTGACGGCGGCCGTGACGCCGCCCACGCGCACGGTGCCCTGGGCCGCGCCGAAGTCGTGGCCGGTGATCGTCAGCGTGTCGCCGGCCCGGGCCGAGGCCGGGGCCACGGACTTCAGGCGCGGGAAGGCCACCCGCAGGGACAGGTCGGCCGCGTCGGTCCAGTTGTTCAGCAGGATGGCCCAGAGGTACGACGGGAAGGGGGCCGACACCTTCAGGGCGGTCTGGATGCCGGGGACCAGGGACGTGCCCGACCCGGCCGGCGGCTTCGCGCTGGCCGTGGCCGTGTCGAGGAAGACCAGCACCTCCCAGGGCCACGTGGCGGGGCCGGCCGCCCGCACGACCATGTCCCCGTCCGCCAGGGGCGCGGTCGCGGTCGAGGGCAGCGACACCCGAAACCGCACGCTGGACAGCGGCGCGGCGTTCCAGGGCAGCGTGGCGCCCTTCTCGTCCACGACGGTCGCCGTGGACGTCCGGCCGGGCCACAGAAAGGTGTCCAGTTCCTCCTGCAGGGACGTCCGGGCGTCCACCGGCGCGTAGGACTGTCGCCAAAAGGCCTTGCCGAAAGCGTCGTTCAGCTGTCGCAGGTCCTGGCCGGAGACAAGCGAGAAGAGTCCTCGCGGGTCCTGCCAGTAGGCGGCCGTGACGACCAGATTCTCGTACAGGGACAGCACGGCCGCATCACCGAAGGTGTCGGCGAGCCAGATCAGCAGCGACGACGTCCCGTACATCTGGGCCCGCGGGTAGCCGCCCCAGAACCAGGTCGGGAACCCCAGGACGGGGATGGCCACAGCGGCCTTGTCCGGATCCCAGGCGTACTCGGCGCCCAGGGTCCGGAAGGCGGCCCACTCGGCGGCGCCCTCGTCCAGCCAGGACAGCGTCGCGTTGACCGTGTACTGGCGCTGGAACAGGTGGCCGACCTCGTGGGCGAGGGCGGTCCGGAAGGTGTTGTCGCGCGGCAGGTTCGAACGCACGGCGATCTCGGGGGATCCGAACCAGCCGCTGCCGGTGGCGGCCAGGGCCTCGGCCGCGAAGTCCCAGAAGGACACCGAGTGGCGCAGTCGCACGCGGGTCGTCACCACGAGGTCGTGGCGCTGGGGCTCCAGCCAGCCCTGGTTCTTCAGGAAGCGGTAGGCCGCCGTCAGGTACTGGAGCACCTCCCGGGCGTAGTCCTCGGTGCAGAAGTCGGCGCTGGCCGGGTCGGTCACGTATTCCAGCCGGAACCAACCGTCCGTGTCCTCCAGGACGCCCTCCTCCAGCACGTGGTAGGACACGCCGATCTCCCGGGTCAGGTGGGACAGGTCCATGGGGGGCGGGAAGGCGTCCGCGGACGGGGGCGGGGCGGCCCGGGGCCATTGCCGGACCAGCTGCGCGGCGCCCTCGACCGGCACCTCGTACGTGCCCGCGGGGAAGGTGTAGGTGATCGTCCCGGCGGAGGCGTCCACCTCGACGGGGGGCCGCCAGCCGGTGCCGTCAGGGCCGTAGAACTCCACCTCCGGGGGTGCCTTCCCCCGGGCCGGGTCGTAGGGCAGCTCCAGCACGACGGGCCGGTCCAGGCCGGGCGGGTCGCAGAAGTTCCCCGGGGAGTCCACGCACGCGGACCGCAGTTGGATCTGCCAGCGCGTGCCGCCGGCGTCCACCGCGGGATCCCAGTGGGGCGCGGTGGCGGACCGATCCTCCGTGCGCCAGGCGTTGAAGAAGGCCCGCTGGTAGGGCCCGCCCCGCAGCGCGCCCGCGGGCACGGTCAGCACGGCCCCGCCGGCGGCCACCATCAGGTCCAGGTTGGAGGGCAGCGAGACCTCGGAGCCCCCCACGCCGCCGTCCCGGCGGACCTCCACCTGCAGGGAGACGCCCCGGTCCAGGGCCGTCACCGTGAAGGTCCCGGCCGCCGGGAGCGGCATGCAGGGATCCACGCCCGGCTCGCCCAGCGGGGCCGACGAGAAGTTCCCGAACGAGGCGACCACCTCCCCGTCCCAGAGCCCGGGGGCGGAGAAGCGTTCCGCGGCCCCCTCGGCGGTCCCGGGCGCGGCCAGGCACAGGGCCTCGCCCCGGGCCAGGAAGAGGCGCTTCAGCGGGGTCCCCGCGTCCTGCCCCCGGTCGCGGAAGCCGTCCGCGTAGGCCTGGACCCAGTGCAGGCGGCCGGGCAGCGCGTCGGTGGCCACGACCAGGTCCAGGGGCGCCGACACGCGCTCGGTCGTCTGCAGCGTCCCCCCCGCGCCCAGCACTGACTCGGGGACGTGGGCCGTGACGGTCACCACATCGCCGGCCTCCAGCCCCGCGAAGAGGTCCGCGGGGGCCGCCAGGGCGCAGCGCCCCTCGGGTTGGAATCCGCACCAGGCCGTCGAGACCTCGGTGGCGCCCCGGGGGGTGCTGATCTCGAAGCGCGTCTTCTGCTGCAGCGCGCCCTTGTGCGGGCCGTCGGCGAAGCGGTCGTGGGACTCCCAGCCCGAGGCCGCGAAGACCAGGCGGACCGCCTCCATCCACCCGTTGGACCAGGGGCTGGCCACGACGCCCGCGGCCCCGGCCCCCGCGGCCAGCACCGGGGGCTCGTCCGCCCAGACCTCCAGGGTGGCCGGCGCGCTGGGGGGCGACCCGAGGCCGTCCGCCGCCGTGATCTCCACCACGCCCAGGGGCGCCGTGGCCGGGATCCGCACCAGGGGCCGGTGCCAGCCATCCTCGCCCTCCGCCGTCGCCGCCTGCCCGCCCACCATGAAGGTCCGCGTCCCCACGGAGCCGGGGAAGGTGCCCTCCAGCGCCACCAGACCACCCCGGGGCGCCTGGGGAGGGAAGACCGCCGTAATGACCGGCGTGCCGGCCTGCACCTGCCCCCGCACCTGCAGCGTCAGCGCGTTGGAGGTCCGGCCCTTCACGGCCACCGAGACCGGGTACTCCCTCACCTCGTCCGTGCGCACCGGCGGGTCGTCCAGCTGCATCCCCTGCAGCACGATGACCCGGTTGCCCGTGGCCCAGGGCGGCAGGGCCGGGATCACGGCCTCCTGAAGGCGCCCTCCGATGCGCACCTCCATGGCGTTGGAGTCGTATCCGAAGTGGTCGCCCGTGAGCACCAGCGGCTCCCAGGTGTCCAGGACGCGCCGGGGGCCGCCTTCGTCGCTGGCCGGGCCGCGGTCGTTCTGCAGGGAGGCCAGCACGGGCGCCTCGGTGTAGGGATCGACGGCCCGCACCGCGTAGTCGCTGAAGCCCGACAGGTCGGCCAGCGCGACGGACGCATCCGCAGAGCCCCCGGGCACCGGCCGCCAGCCCTCCGGCCAGGCCTTGTGGACGGCCAGGTCTCCGGCCGTGGCCGCCACCCGCACCCGCGCCGCGTCGTAGCCGATGGTCAGCGAGGCCGGCGCCGTGAAGGAGAGGCCCTCCGGCTGCAGCCGGTAGACCGTGTCGGGGATCGCCCAGGGGTCCGCTGGGTCCTCGGGCAGCGTGCGGATCACGATCTCGACGGCCTTCGCCAGGGCGCCCGGCGGGATGGTCAGCCAGATCCGCCGGCCGGGCACGACGTCCACCGAGGACAGCGTGGCGCCCTCGGGGCCCACCGCCTGCCGCAGCAGTTCCCGGCCCTCCCCGGGGTCGAACGCGTCGGACGCGTCGCCCTTCGGGCTGTCCTCTCCGTCCCCCGCCACGCCGTCGGGGCGCGAGGCCGCGTCGCCGCCGCCGCCCGCGTCGCAGGCGGCCAGCAGCAGGGCCAGGCAAAGGACGCCGCCGGGAATGCGCCTCATGGGGACTCCGCCGAGGGGGGACCATAGATTGTAGCTGCAAGACGGGGTGCGAGGCAATGGCGAAGGAGGGAAAGAACACGGGCAGGACAAGGCTGAGGATCAGGATCCGGATCGGGCGTCAGACGAGGATGCGCTCGGCCAGGATCTCGGCGATGTCCTTGGTCTTCAGCTGGTCCACCAGGTTCAGCTCGGCCACGCCGTCCTTGTTCATGACCAGACAGAAGGGGCAGGCCGATGCGATCATCTCGGGGTTCGCCTCCTGCAGCTGCTTCACGCGGGGGCGGTTGATGCGTTCGCCCTCGTGCTCCTCCTTCCACATCATGCCGCCGCCAGCGCCGCAGCACATGCCGTTCTTGCGGCTCCTCTCGATCTCGCGCACCTCGACGCCCGGCAGGGCCTTCAGCACGTCGCGGGGCTCGTCGTAGATGTCGTTCTGGCGGCCCAGGTAGCCCGAGTCGTGGAAGACCGACCACCTTCAGGGCGTCGCCGCTCCCGGGGATCGTCAGGCGGCCCTCCTTGATCAGCTGGGCCAGTAGCTCGGCGTAATGCACCACCTCGAACTCGCCCCCGAACTGGCGGTACTCGTGCTTGATCGTGTTGTAGCCGTGCGGGCACGCGGTCAGAACCTTCTTGAACCTGTACTGCTTGAAGACCTCGATGTTCTGCTGGGCCTGGAACAGGTACTCGTTGCCCGGCCGGCGCGCCGAGTCGCCGCAGCAGCCCTCCTCCGGGCCCAGGATGGCGAACGATACGCCCGCCTTCTGCAGCAGCTTCGCCAGGGCCGTGGCGACCTTCTTGTTGCGGTCCTCGAAGGAGCCCGAGCAGCCCAGGTAGCACCGGTAGTCGGCCTCCCGGACCTCGCTCATGAGATTCACGCCCAGCTCCTCGACCATCCACGGGCCGCGCTCGCCCATGGCCATGCCCCAGGGGTTGGACCTGTTCTCCAGGTTCTTCAACGTCGTGGTGACCTGGGGGGCCGTCTCGCCCAGCATCAGGGTCAGGTGGCGCCGGTAGTCTACGATCTTGTCGGTGTGGGTGATCGAAGAAAATTGCCCCCGTCGTCGCCCAGACCTACCTGTTCGACAAGCTGAACGCGGCCTGAGAACCGCTGTTGCCCGAATGGCCCGGTGCTTGAATCACGCCGGCCTGGCAGACTGATTGCCACCACGGCCGCATCCTGGTCGTTTCGCAAGGTCCGCCCCCGGGTGGGACCGACGCATGGTCAGGGTGCTGGAGGAGCGTCATCGTGACCGACGGATACAAGGACATCAAGAAGCTCGAGGCCGACCTCTGGGATTCCGCGGATGACCTGCGGGCGAACTCCAGGTTGCGTTTCAGCGACTACTTCATGCCGGCGATGGGCATCATCTTCCTGCGGCACGCCGCGAATCGCTTCGACGAGGCGACCCTCCGAATCGAGGCTGACAAGGCCGCCTGGCTCATGCCCAATCGGAAGGTCCCACCAGGGACTACATCATCCGGGGTGTTTTGCCGAAGGACTACGGCCGGTCGGCGCCGCCCGTTTCCGGATCGGGGCGATGCCCTCCCCGGGCGACATGCCACTGGACCAGGTGGCCCAGGAACTGCACTGCTCTCCGGTGGAGCGGATCCCGATCAGGCCTCTTCGGGGCTGGTTCCTGCTGTCCGGCGCCCAGAAGTCCTGGCGCGCCACGCTGATCTTTCCCCTGGGGGATCGGGTCTTCCGGGTGGAGGCCTGGGAGAACCGGGGAAACGCCGCGGAGCCTCTGTGGGCCGTCGCCTCGATGGCGGCCTCCCTGGAGGCGGGTCCCGAGGGGTCCCTCTCCGTCCCACTGGACCAGGAGGACCTGGAGGCCATCGTTCGCCCGGTCATCTCCCGCCATCTGGTGGGGATGGATGCCATCTTCCCCTGGATGATCCCGCTGGTCCTCCTCATCTTCGCAGTGGTCCTGGTGGCCGTGCGGGTGAGCGGACGGATCCCGGATCGGCCGCCGGGATCGCCACCGGTGATCCTCTCCGAGGCCCAGGTCTCCCTGGAGATTCGCAAGGGTCGCTTCGGTCGTCGCCAGACCGTCGGGGCCCTCGTGCTGGACTCCGAGGGCCTGCACCTCTACACGATGGGCCGGAGGTTCATGACGGTCCCGTCCCGGGAACTCGCCTCGGTCCGCCGCGTCCCGGGCACCCGGCCGGGCCGCCCCTTCGAGGTCGTCCAGGAGTCCATGCGGGTCCGTTTCCACCCCGGGTCCCCCGAGGCCTGGGAACGGGCCCTCGCCAGGGGCTGACGAGGCCGGCGGCTGGAGCCCAGGGGCCACAGACCGATCGAGAGGTCATCCCCGAGCAGCCGCCCGACGAAGGCGATCGGCGATCGCCCGGCCAAGCCCCTCCTCCGGAGGGACCTCCGCCACCACCACGTCCAGGGACGACCCGTCCAGCCGCCGGAGCACCTCGAACAGGTGGTGCGCCACCGCCGCCAGGTCCCCATCGCGGCTGAGCCACTCGACGCGCCGGTAGCCCTCGGGGACCGGGCGAGGGCGCAGCAGGACCAGTCCCGATTCGGGAGACGGCGGCGGGGGGACCTCGCCCCGGAACAGGCGAACCGGGACCGACGGCGAGTAGTGCCGCGGCAGCCGTCCGGGAGCCAGGGGCATGACATCTTCCGGGGCTCCCAGGATCGGTTCGACGCCCAGGACCGACTGCAGGTCCTCGGCCGTCACCGCCCCTGGCCGCAGCACGACAGGTCGATCCCCTTCGAAGGCCACGATGGTGGACTCGATCCCGATGGCACAGGGACCGCCGTCCAGCACGCAGTCCACCTCTCCCCCCAGTTGCTCCACCACGTGTTCCGGGCGGGTCGGACTGACATAGCCGAAGGGATTGGCCGACGGGGCGCAGATGGGAACGCCGGAGGCGCGAATCAGGGCCCGAGCCATCGGGTGGGCCGGCATCCGAAGGCCCACGGTGTCCAGCCCGGCCGTCACCAGGTCCGGCACCAGGGGCGTCCGGGGCAGCACCAGCGTCAGGGGCCCCGGCCAGAAGCGATCCATCAGCCGCCGGGCCCCGGACGGCACCTGCCGGGCCAGTCGATCCACCCAGGCCCGGTCCTCCAGGTGCACGATCAGGGGGTCGAAGAAGGGACGCCGTTTCACCTGGAAGATCCGCGCAACCGCCCGGGGATGGAGGGCATTGGCCCCCAGGCCATAGACCGTCTCGGTGGGGAAGGCCACGATCCCCCCGTGGCGGATGCGCCGGGCCGCCCGAGCCAACGCGGTGTCCTCGGCGTCCGGCTTCCCCTCCCGGAGGGTCGGGAGGGCGTCGGCCAGACCCGGCAATACCACGACGCCCTCCCCCACCTCGCCCCGAGGGTCTGGCCCCTCCCCCTCCCAGACCAGGATTCCGGTGCCCCCGGTCGTCCCGAGGACCTCCAGGACCTCCGGACGATCCGTCACCAGGAAGGACCGATCCAGGTCGAGGGACCGCTCGCGCGCGATCTCCCGCATCGAGGCGGCGACCGCCGCAGGTGCCTCGGCCGTTTCCGACCGGAGGGGCGCCCGGTGCACGGCCACCCCCCATGCCTCCAGCGCCCCGCAGACCGTCGGGGCCTCCCCGAGAGCCCAGACCTCGAGGGACTGGCCCACCGCCTGCCAGACCCCCTCGGAACCGGCCGCCGAGGGGTCGCCCACCAGGAAGAGGCCCCGGCGCCCCGGGGTCCCATCGGATGCATCATGCATCACCGACCTCCGCCCCGGATGCTACGCCAAATCTCCCGGATTGGGGGCCCTTGCGGGGGCGAGGGGCATGGCATAGATTACGCGCGCCCGCGGACGAGGAACCCCGTCGATGAAGGACGCACCTGCCTGGAAGGAACACCGGATCCTGATGGACGGGGAGGCCCTGAGGGCCGCCCTGGTGCAACTGGCGGACGCCATCTCGCCAACCCTGGACCTTCCGGGGGCCTGTCTCGTGGGCATCCAGACCGGGGGAGCCCACCTGGCCCGGCGTCTGGCGGACCTGCGCCAGGCCCGTGGCCTGGCCCGGCCGCCCCTGGGCGTGCTGGACATCACCCTCTATCGGGACGACACCTTCCTGGGCCTCCAGCAGCCGGTCGTCCGGGAGACCTCCCTGCCCTTCGACGTGAACGGTTGCACGGTCGTGCTGGTGGACGACGTGCTCTACACGGGGCGCACCATCCGGGCCGCCCTGGACGCCCTGGTGGACTTCGGGCGCCCCCGGGCCATCCGTCTGGCCGTGCTGGTGGACCGGGGCCTCCGGGAGTACCCCATCCAGGCCGACCACCTCGCCCTGAAGACCGACACCTCGCCCGACGAGACCGTCCAGGTGGAACTCACCGAGATGGGGCATCCCGTGGACCGAGTGGTCGTCTATCGCCGGGAGGGGAGCCGATGACTGCACGCATGAACCACCTGCTGGGCCTTGAAGGAGTGCCGCGGGAGCAGATCCAGACCATCCTGGACCTGGGACGGGAGTTCAAGGCCGTCGGCCAGCGGCGCATCAAGAAGGTCCCGACCCTCCGGGGCGTCACGGTGGTGCTGATGTTCATCGAGCCCTCGACCCGGACCCGGATGTCCTTCGAGGTCGCCGCCAAGCGCCTCTCGGCCGACACCCTCTCCTTCACGGCCTCCTCGTCGTCCCTGACCAAGGGCGAGACCCTGCTGGACACGGCGAAGAACATCCTGGCGATGCGCCCGGACGTCCTGGTGCTGCGCCACCCCTACAGCGGCGCCCCCCACTTCCTGGCCCGGGAGATCCCGGCGGCCGTGGTCAACGCCGGGGACGGCCGCCATGAGCACCCGACCCAGGCCCTGCTGGACCTCTACACGATGTGGGAGAAGAAGGGCCGCATCGAGGGCCTGGAGGTGGCCATCGTCGGGGACATCCGCCACAGCCGAGTGGCCATGTCCAACGTCTGGGGGCTCACCACGATGGGCGCCCGGGTGCGCCTGGCGGGCCCCCGGACCTTGATGCCCCCCTTGGTGGACCGCCTCGGGGTCCAGGTCTTTGACCGGATCGAGCCGGCCATCGAGGGGGCCGACGTGGTGATGATGCTCCGGATCCAGAAGGAGCGGATGGGCCGGGACCTCTTCCCATCGGACCGGGAATACGCCCGCCGGTACGGCCTCGATGCTCGGCGCCTGGGCCTCGCCCGGCCCGACGCCCTGGTCATGCATCCCGGTCCCATGAACCGCGGCGTGGAGATCACCCCCGAGGTGGCCGACGGCCCCCAGTCGGTGATCCTGGAACAGGTCGAGAACGGCGTCGCGGTGCGCATGGCGGTGCTCTATCACCTCTGCGCCCACCTGGTGGAGGGGGCCTGATGAAGACGAGACTGGTCAACTGCGAGGTCCTGGATCCGGCGTCCGGCAAGCGCTTCTTCGGCATGGTGGAGTGGGAGGACGGCATCATCCGACAGGTCCGGAAGGCCGGCCCCGGCACCCTGTCCGAGGCGCCGGAGGGCGTCGCTCAGATCGACGGCCACGGCCATCTCCTCACGGCCTCCTTCGTGGACCTTTACGGGGATTTCTGCGAGCCGGGCCACGAGGAACGGGAGGACATCACCAGTGGATCGCGGGCCGCCGTTGCCGGGGGGTTCACCGCCCTGGCCCTGCGCCCCGACACGGTCCCTCCCGTGGACGGGCCCGATGCGGTGCGCCTGATCCTGGAGCGGGTCCGAGCGGTCGGGCTGGTCGATGCCCGTCCCCTCGGGTCCCTCTCGGTGGGACTCCGGGGGGAGTCGATGGCCCCTCTGGGGGAGATGGCCGACGAGGGGGTCGCAGGCTTCAGCGAGGCGGACCGCTATCTGGCCCATGGAGGCTTCCTGCGCCACTGCCTGGAATACGCCTCGTCCCTCGGACGCCCGATCCTCCTGACCTCCGAGGACCCGACCCTCTCCGAGGGGGCCGCTCACGAGGGATTCGTCGCCACGATCCGGGGCCTGAAAGGCAGTCCGATGGCCGCCGAGGAGTCGGCCGTCGCCCGCCACGTCGCCCTGGCGGCCCTGACCGGTGTCCCGGTGCACCTGCTGAAGGTCAGCAGCGCCGCCGCGGTGCGGATCATCCGGGACGCGAAGGCCCGGGGACTGCCCATCACCGCCTCCACGACCGCCCACCACCTGGTCCTCAACGAGGACTCCCTCCTGGACTGGGACCCCCACCGGAAGGTCTGGCCTCCCTGTCGCACCGAGGAGGACCGCCAGGCGCTGGTCCAGGCCCTGAAGGACGGTACCCTGGACGCCATCGTGTCGGACCATGCCCCCAGGGCCATCGAGGACAAGGAACTGGAGTTCGACCTCGCGACCTGCGGCGCTGCGACCCTGGAACTGGTCTGGCCCCTGGTCCACGGACGGGTGCTGGCCGGAGAACTGGACCTGGTCACCGCCGTGCGGGCCCTCGCGTGGGCGCCCCGACGCATCCTGGGCCTCCCAGGGGGGGCCGTCGCCCCAGGACAGCCCGCGGACCTGGTGCTGCTGGACCGGAAGACCGCCTGGACTGCCCGCTCGGGGGCCTTCCAGAGCCGCGCGGCCGGATGCCTCCTGGAGGGCCAGGAGGTCGTCGGGCGACCGGTCCTCACGATCCGCGGCGGACGGGTCGTCTTCGACGCCCGGGGACAGCCGTCCTTCCCAGGTTGAGAAGACCCGATGGAGATTCGCGACCCCATCCACGGCCCTATCGCCATCGACTCCGGGGAGCGTCCCGTGCTGGATCATCCCCTCGTCCGGCGCCTGCGACGGGTCCGGCAACTCGGGTTTGCGGAAGCGACCTTCCCGGGGGCGGTCCACACCCGCTTCCTCCACTCGGTCGGGGCGATGCACCTGGCAGGACGGGCCTTCGAGATGGCCAGCCGGGACCTCCCGGACCTGCCGGACCGGGAGCGTCGGCGTCTGAGAACCTCCGTGCGCCTGGCGGCACTGCTCCACGACCTGGGGCATGGTCCCCTGTCCCACACCGGCGAAGGACTGCTGCCGCTCCTGGGCGCCCTGCCCCGGATTCCCCCGGGGTCGGACCCGGCCGCCCAGGCGACCCACGAGGACATGACTCGCGCCCTGGTCCTCGGATCGGACCTCCGAGACCTCCTGGACCACACCTTCCGGGACCTCGGCGTCGGGGCGATCGAGGTCGCGGCCCTGCTGGGATGGCCTGGCGAGGACCCCTTTCCCCTCCCCTCCGGAAGTGCACTGCCCCTGCTCCGGCAGTTGATCGCCGGGGAGATGGACGCGGACCGGATGGACTACCTGCGCCGGGATTCCCTGTTCACCGGCGCGTCCTACGGCCACTTCGACCTGGACTGGCTGCTGTCCCACCTGGGGGCCCACCGGGTGGACGGCCAGTGGCACCTGGCCCTGGAGTCCCCGGCCCTCTTCGCCTTCGAGGACTTCCTGCTGGCCCGCCACCACATGTTCCTGATGGTCTATGCCCACCGGCGGACACTCTGCTACCAACGACTGCTGGATCGCTTCATCGCCCAGCAGGGCTCCGACCTCCAGGTGCCCGCCGACCCGGATGCCTTCATCGGCTGCGACGACGACTGGCTGTGGTCCCGGCTGGCGGCCTCGACTTCCCCGTACGCCCGACGCATCATCGAGTATCGGCCCCTTCCCCTGGCGGTGGAGGTCTGGGACGACGAGGCCGATGCCCTGGAGGAGCGCAAGGAGGCCCTGTGCCGGGCCCTGCCGCCAGGAACGGAGTGGATCCGGGTGGAGTTCGAGTTCAGCCGGGAACACCCGGGGGGACGGCGGGGACCGGCGGCCGACCCCCTCTGGGTTCGGCTGACCCACCCCGGTGCCGGGCGATCGACGATGCGGATGGACGACTACAGCGACCTCTATCTCCGGCAGGCCCGCCGCCGGAGGGTGGTCCGGATCCACTGCGAGGACCCCCACGACCCCAGGGTGGCCGAGGTGCTGGCCCGGCCCCCGACAACGGAGTGAACCACGATGGCTGACCTCTCGAACGATGTCCAGGCGATGATCGATGCTGCCAACGAGATGCTCGAGGCGGGGGAGTACGAGCAGGCCTGGATGCTCCTGTCCCGAATGGACCAGCAGGACCCGGAGAACCCCGAGATCCTGATCCTGATGGGCGACGCATCGATGCAGATGGGCGACCCCAACCAGGCCCTGGAACTGTTCGACCGTTGCGTTGACCTGGACCCCGAGTGGTCCGACGCCTGGTCCGCCCGGGCGGGCGCCCTGCTGGAACTGGCCCTGCTGGACGAGGCCGCCGAAAACCTCCGCAAGGCCCTCTCCCTGGACCGGACCAACCCCGAGGCTCTCTACCTGCGGGCCATGGTGCTGGAACTCCAGGGGCGCTTCCGGGAGGCCGACGCGGCCTACCGTCGGGCCCATCGAGCGGCCCCTGACCGGAACCGGATCCCCTTCCGGATGTCCTGGAAGGAGTTCTCCCAGACGGTTCAGGAGGCCCTGTGGCAGCTCCCGGCCCAGTTCCGGGAACGGATGGATGCCGCCGGGGTCGAGATCCGGATCCTGGACGTGCCGGATCCCCAGGCGATGCTGGAAAGCGGCCTCTCACCCCAGGTCCTCGGTGCCTTCCAGGGGGCCTCGGTGCTCGAGGAGTCCGTGACGAATCCCCAGTCGGCCCTGCCACCGATGATCCACCTCTACCAGCGGAACATCGAACGCGTCTGCGCCAACCGGGACGAGGTGCGGATGGAGATCCAGGTGACCCTCTTCCACGAGGTGGGGCACTACTTCGGCCTGGGAGAAGACGACCTGGCCCACCTGAACCTGGACTGATCGCGCCCCCTCGATGGCCCCGGCGTCCGAGGATCCGCGACCAGATGCCGGATGGCGGACCGCGCGGCCTCCAGTCCCAGGTGGGACCAGTGCCACTCCCGCTCGGCCTCCCGGGGCGAGGTGACCCGCAGGCGGGCCCGGCCCCCGACCTTCCGGGCCAGCAGGGACAGGCGACGGCGCAGGACCGGGACACCGGCGAAGGGGGCTCCCTCCAGCGGCGTGAACCGCTTCGGCACGAAGGGGGACACCGAGAGGGAGACCGAGACCCGCTCCGCCAGGGCCTCCACGAGCCGAGCCAGTTCCTCCACGTCCTGATCCTCTTCCCCCGGCAGGCCCACCATCGCGTAGATCTTGAGCCGGTTGAGGCGGTGGATGGCCGCCAGGTCCGCGCAGGCCCGAAGGTGGTCCTCGGTCACGCCCTTCCGGATGGCCCGGCGCATGCGTTCCGAGGGCCCGTCCGCCGCCACGGTCAGGGTCCGCAGCCCCGCGGCCGCCAGGGCCGAGACCAGGTCGGGGGTCGCCCGGTCGGCCCGGATCGACCCGAGGGTCACCTCGGCCCCGCGGGACTTCAGGGCATGCACCAGGTCCAGCAGTTCCGGATGGTCCGACACCGCGGCGCCCAGCAGGCCCACCCGGGTCGCATCTCGAGGCACGGCCTCCAGAATGCGGGTCGCCGGGACGAACCGGGCCCGGCCCCCGCCTCCCCGGGCCACGCAGAAGGTGCATGCCCTCGGGCATCCCCGCCCGACCTCCACGAGGAAGGCCCCACCGAACTCGTTGGGTTCCCCCGCGAGCCGGGACCGGACCGGGGGATCGGACGGCCCCGAGTGGACCGGCGACGGCACGGTCATCCCGATCGACGGGACCCAGACTCCCGGGATCCCCGCCAGGCGCTCCAGGGCATCCTGCCGATCTCGGGCCTCGTCCACCGCCTGCCGCAGCATCGGGAAGGCCTGGTCCGCCTCTCCCACGAAGACGGCGTCGGCCACCGCTCCCGCCAGGTCCGGGTTCGAGAGGGTCAGGGGACCGCCGGCGATGACCAGGGGGTCCGACCCGGGGCGATCGGCGGCAACCGCCGCGATCCCCGAGTCCCAGAGCGCCCGGACCCAGTCCTTCACCTCCAGTTCCCAGGCCACTGAGGTCCAGATCACCTGGAACTCCCCCAGGGACCGCCCGCTCTCGAGGCTGCGCACTGGACCAGCGCGCCCGGTCTCGGAGAGGCAGGCCCGCTCGACGGGCCCCAGGCCCGCGAAGGCAGCATGGAATCCCAGGGACGAATGGGCCAGGGACCTGGCGACGGGGGAGAAGAGGACCTGGTCCGAGGTCATGGAGCCCAGGCCGCCATCAGCGGTCGGTTCGACGAGGGTCCGGCCGATGGGACTCCCGGCAGGGCCTCCAGCGCATACCGCAGGCGGGACTCGGTCTCGGCCAGCACCTCCTGTGGCGACCCGCCCTCCCCTGGCCGGCCCTCCTGTCGCAGGCGTCGAAGGGCCCGAGCCGCGGCCAGGGCCTCGATGCCTCGGGGATCGATGGCCACGATGGGGGCCTCCCGCAGGTGCCACAGCACCTGTCGCTGGGCAGCCAGGGCGAGGTCCCGCACCCGGAGGACCTGGGCGTCTTCCAGGGGGAGGCGGGACCGACGGTCCAGCCACATCGACCATCGTCCGAATCCCTCGTGGCCCTGGGCCCGCATCACCAGACCGGTCAGGTGTACCTGGAAGTGTCGTCCCGGGAGGCTGTTCCGGACCGTCCGCCGCAGCAACCGACGGTGCTCCAGGGGCTCTGCCCGCCTCAGGCGATCCACGGCCTCCCCGGCCCGGTCCCGAAGGCGGGCATCGAGTCGGGACTCCCAGTAGAGGTGCCCGGCAGTGGGATGGCCCGCCGAGGCAATCACCCGCTCCGGCACATAGAGATTGTGGGCAACGGTGTCCGCCGCCAGGTGGCACAGGTAGCCCAGGAAGACCGCCCGTTCGGCCTCGATCCGCGTCGTCTCGAACTGCCGGAAGGCATGGACCCAGTTGTGGCTGTGGCGACGATAGGGGGCCAGATTCTTCGCCAGCGAGCGGTCCGGGTCCAGCATCCCCCGGAGAAAGGCGTCCGGGTAGCGACGAATCACCCGACGCACCCCGGCCCCGAAGAGGGCCGCCGAGGCCACCAGGTCCAGGCCCATGTCCAGGTGGGCAACCGGCCCGAACGCAAAGGCACTCGCCGGGAACAGCAGCAAGGCGAGCAGGATCCAGAACATTGGCCTCCCTCCGGCCGGCGGCCAAACGATGGCGATTCCGATCCAAAAAGGCAAGCGAAGCGAGAGCAACATCGACAAGAAAGCCCCCTTTCTTTAGGCTTGGGGGGATCTTGTCGGGAGGCCTTCGATGACGGGTCAGTCGCCCAGGGTGGGAGGACGGTCGCCAGCGGCGTTGCTGGCGGTTCTGGGAACGGTGGGCTGGGTCGTGGCCTGTGGTGGAGGAGAATCGGTGCAGGACCTGCACCCGGGCACCGATCTGGTGACGCAGGACCGTTTCGACGACGCCTCGCCGGACGTCCCCGGGGATACCGGCAACGACGTCCGGGAGGAGGCCGTCCCAGAGGACGCGGGGGACGGCCTGCAACCGGACGCCCCCGAGGAAGACCTCGCCCAGGACCTCGCCCAGGAAGATGGCCCCTCCGGGGACCTCGGGGACGCCGAACCCCTCGATCCCGGGGAGGACGCGCCGGTATCGACCGATGCGACTCCGGACGATGATGGCGGAACGACCCTGCCGCGCTGCCCCCTCCCGGTCGAGACGGTTCCCCCGGGGACCTGCCGGTTCGAGGCAGGACAGAGCGGGTGGACCTGGGTCCAGGGGAACCTGCTCGTGCCGCGAGGGACCCCGGGCGTCCCTGGCGGCATCCTGGAGAACGAGCCTCTGCTGGTGGACCCGGAGGGGCTGATCCGGGGCGTTGGATGCGCCGAGGTCGTGGCCATTGCCGAGGCGGAGACCGCCCGCAGGGTGGTCTGCCGGGATGTCCTGGTGACGCCGGGCCTGATCAACGGGCACGACCACATCACCTACACCGGCAACACCCCCAAGGGCCACGGCACCGAGCGCTTCGAGCACCGGCACCAGTGGCGACGGGGGCTGGACGGGCATACCCGGATCTCCGTGCCCTCCACCGCCGGTGGGGAACAGGCCGGGGAGTTGCGCCAGGTGCTGGCCGGAACGACGTCCCTCTTCGGGTCGGGCAAGGGGACGGGCCTGCTCCGGAACCTGGACCAGGATGGCATGGAGGGATTCCCGGCGGGACGGCTGGCGGACTACCAGACCTTCCCCCTGGGGGACTCGGACGGCACGATGCTCGCGTCCGGGTGCGGCTACCCCTCGATTCCCAATCCCGCCACCGTGGACCAGAAGCCCTGCTGGATCCCCCACGTGGCCGAGGGCATCGACGCCCGAGCCCGCAATGAACTGCTCTGCATGGTCACTGAGGCGATCCCCGGTGCGAAGAAGGTCTTCCGGCGAGCCGGCCAGGGCCTGATCCACGGCGTCGGGTTGCTGGCTTCCGATATTGCCGTGCTGGCGGCACGCCAGATCGCCCTGATCTGGTCGCCTCGCAGCAACATCGACCTCTACGGCCGGACCGCCGCTGTGACCGTCTATGCCCGATTCGGGGCATTGATTGGCCTGGGGAGCGACTGGACCGCGTCGGGCAGCGTCCACATGCTCCGGGAACTGGCCTGCGTGGACCGCTACAACCGCGACAACCTCGGTGGTTTCTTCAGCGATCGGGACCTGCTGGACATGGCCACCGAGAACAACGCCCGGGCCTTCGCCCTCGATGACTTCATCGGCGTGCTGGCCACCGGCCGCCAGGCGGACCTGGCCCTCTGGGACGCCTCGGTTCACCGTCGGGAACGGGCGGTCCTCGATGCCTCGCCGGCCGACGTGGTGCTCGTGGTCCGGGCCGGCAAGGCCCTCCACGGCGACGCGGCGCTGGTCGCCGCCTGGACCGGCGACGACAGCGGCTGCGAGCCGATCGACGTCTGCGGCCGGGCCAAGCGGGTCTGCGCGAAGCGGGAGACTGGCAAGACCTTTGCCGAGCTCCAGGCCACCGTGTCCTATCCCCTGCTCTTCTGCGGGGTCCCCGACCAGGAACCCTCCTGCGTCCCGGCCCGGGACGTGGACGGCTATGACGGCCTGCCCGAGGCAGGAGACAGGGATGGGGACGGGGTCCCCGACGACCTGGACCTCTGCCCGACCGTCTTCGATCCCCCGAGCCCTCTCCAGGACGGGCGACAACCGGACTGGGACGGGGACGGCCTCGGCGATGCCTGCGACCCCTGTCCCCTGGACGCCCTCCTGGAGGACTGCCGGGTCCCGAACTCCGACGACCTGGACCAGGACGGCATCCGGGACGAGGCGGACCTCTGTCCGATGGTGCCGGACAACGGGGCGGACCGGGATGGCGACGGCAAGGGCGATGCCTGCGACCTCTGTCCCGACGCCCCCAACCCCGGAACCGCATCCTGCCCCGCCACGATCCCCCAGATCAAGACCGGCGTGATCCCGACCGGGGCCACAGCGCGGATCTCCGACGTGCTGGTGACCGGCGTCGGGCCCGCCGGCGGGTCCCCGGTGGGGTTCTTCGTGCAACAGGTCCCGGGGCCCGCCGAGTCAGCGGGGCTCTACTGCTACACCGGGGCCTCCTTCTCTCCGTTCCCCCGTGTCGGGGACCGGGTGGACGTGGACGGAACCGTCACCGTCTACTACGGCCAGATCGAGTTGTACCGGATCACCTCGGTGACCATCCGGAGCCGGGACAACCCTCCCCCGGACCCCGTGGTTGCGGCCCCGGCGGAGGTCTCCACCGGGGGTCCCCGGGCCGCCGTCCTGGAGGGCATGGTGGTCGAGGTCCAGGACGTGGAGGTCACCAACGCCTCCCCGACGCCCGGTTCCGGGGATACGACACCGACCTACGAGTTCGAGGTCACCGGGGGGTTGCGGGTCGATGACTTCCTCTACCGGACGCCGGACTTCCCGGTCCTGGGGGACGGCTTCTCCCGCATCCGCGGGGTGCTTCGCTACGCAAACGGCCATTCCAAGCTGGAGCCCCGGTCCGAGGACGACCTGCAGCGAATCGCCACCAGCCCGACACTGGTCTCCCTGGCACCGTCCCTCGCCTTCGCTCTGGCCGGCGACCCGGCGGGCCCCACGGTGCCCCCGTTGCAGGTCGCCCTGCGGCGCCCGGCGGCGGTCGACACGCCGGTGGCCGTCACCTCCTCGGACCCCTCGCTGGTGTCCGTCCCCGGAGACCAGGTGGTGATCCCTGCCGGGCAGGCCTCGGCGGAGGTCCCGGTGTTGGCCTTCGACGGGAGCGCGGTTCCGGTCGTCCTCACAGCGTCCCTCGGGGATGTCGCTCTGCAGGCCCAGGTCCGGGCCGTGGCCCCCGACGAGACCCCGGTGCCCGTCTCGGCCACGCCGAACCCCCTCGTGACCACCACCCAGGGAAGTCTGACGGTCGAGGTCACCCTGGACATCCCCCACTTCGGGGTCGAGGCATTGCAGGTCCCCCTGACCATCGACCCGCCGGAGATCGCGACGGCTCCCGGATTCCTGGAGGTCCCGCCCCGGAGCCGGTCCGGGACCTTCCGGTTGACCGGGGCCCAGACCGGAACCGGCACCTTGACCATCGGCACGGGCCCAACGGCGCTGGCCGTGCCTCTGACGGTCACCGACGCCCCGGGCCGGGTGCTGCTGGCGGAGGTCTTCTACAACCCCGCGAGCACCGACGACCAGCTGGAGTGGGTCCGGCTCTACAACGACGGGTCCTCCCCGGTGGACCTGGCCGGGTGGTCCCTGGCCTGGGCAGGTTCGGACTGGACCTACGGCCGCATGGACCTCTCGGGCACCATCCCGCCCCGGTCCTGCCTCCTGGTCGGCGGGCCCCAGTCCACGGCCGGCAACTTCTCCCCGGTCTTCGATCTCGCGCAGGACTTCAACCCCGACATCCAGAACTCGGGCACCACCGCCGATGGAGTCGCCCTGTTCCAGGTGCCTGCGTCCCAGGTCCAGGGGACCAGCGTCCCGAAGGATGCGGTGATCTATGGCGGCGCGAACAGCAGCAACCTGATCGACGAGACGGGGCAGGTCAACCCGCCCGACGTGGCCGACGCCGGGAGCGGCAAGTCCATCCGGCGCAAGGCGGACGGATCCTGGGAGGTCGCCGCCACCCCGACCCCGAACGACTGTCCCGCCATCGTGATCCCCTGACGTCCATTCCCGATCCTCGCCTTGCTCTCGGCCCGGATTTCACCGCCATCGTTTGCCACAATCGCCAGGGTCCGTAGAATAGCCCTGCGGGTTGCGGGAAGTCCCATGAAGCCGACGGTTCCCGAGCGATCGGAGATGCCTCTCCCCGGGACCTCCCGGGTCGGGGACCGCCTCCACGTCTGCGTCGGCTACGTCTGCAACAACAACTGCGTCTTCTGCATGGAGGACGACCGGGCGGCCCGACGACGCCGGCTGGAGGCCCAGACCCCCGAGGACGTCCGGCGCATGATGACGATGGACCCCGATGCCCGGGAGGTGATGTTCACGTCCGGCGAGCCGACCACCCATCCCCTGCTCCCGGCCTACATCCGCATGGCCCGGGATCTGGGTTTCCCGGTCGTCGGGCTGATCACCAACGGGCGGCGGCTGGCCTACCGTCCCTACGCCCGGGAACTGCTCGAGGCGGGTCTGAACCACGTGCTGGTGAGCATCCACGGTCCCAACGCGAAGATCCACGACATGCTGACCCGCAGCAAGGGCGCCTTCGTCCAGGCCTGCACGGGCCTCGCAAACCTCGCCGTGCTCCGGGAGGAGTTCCCGGACCTGAAGGTCCACACGTCCTACGTCGTCAATTCATACAACTACAAATACTTCCTGGATTTCTATCAGGCCATGGCCCCGCTGCGGGTGGACCAGCACGTCTTCAACGTGATGATGCCCGATGGCCGAGGCGGGAGGCACATGGAGTCCCTGATGGCCCGTTATGCCGACATCGCCGCCGAGTTCCGCCGGTTCGTCGAGGCCCTGCCGCCCGAGGGCGTCGCCAAGGTCTTCCTGCTGGACATCCCCTACTGCACCACCACGGCGCTGCCGGACCCGGTCCGGGGCTACGTGGAACGATATTTCCACTACGAGCCCGACGGGGAGGTGGGGTTCCCGACGGTGCCTCCTGGAGAGACGGGGGACCTGCTCCAGGAGGGCGCCCTGGACGGGGAACAGACGCGCTACACCCGGGTCGCCAAGAGCGCCCATGACGCGGCGATGCGGGTGAAGCGCCCCGAGTGCGCCTCCTGCGGATTCGACGCCGTCTGTCGAGGGGTCTTTCGAAGTTACGTCGATCGGTTCGGCTGGGACGAGTTCGTCCCGGTGACCGGGAAAGGGGTGTGACGGCATGGCAACCGAGGACCGGCGCACGGAACGGGTGGACATCAAGACCGGCTGGAACTGCAACAACCGGTGCGTCTTCTGTGTCCAGGGCAACAAGCGGGCGAAGTTCGGCAACAAGCCCACCGAGGAGGTCAAGCGCCTGCTGGAGGAGGCCCGCCGGGACAGCGACAGCATCGTCTTCACCGGCGGCGAGGTCACGATCCGCCCGGACCTGGTGGAACTGGTGCGATACGCCCGGGACCTGGGCTACACCAGCATCCAGATCCAGACCAACGGTCGCATGCTGGCCTACCGGAAGGTCTGCGAGGACCTGATCGCCGCCGGTGCCAACGAGTTCAGCCCGGCCCTCCACGGTCACACGCCGGAACTGCACGACTACCTCACGTGCAGCCAGGGGGCCTTCCGGCAGACCGTCAAGGCCATCCGCAACCTGAAGGAACTGGGCCAGTACGTGCTGACCAACTCGGTGGTCACCCGGTCGAACTACCGCACGCTGCCGGAACTGGCCTCCCTGCTGGTGGCCCTCGGAGTGGACCAGTTCCAGCTGGCCTTCGTGCATCCCCTGGGCACCGCTGGCGAGAACTTCTACGCGGTGGTTCCCCGCCTCTCCCTCTGCGAGCCCTACGTCCACAAGGCCCTCGACATCGGCATCGCCGCCGGACGACGGGTGATGACCGAGGCGATTCCCTACTGCTTCATGGTCGGCTACGAGCCCTGGATCGCCGAGCGGATCATGCCCCGGACCAAGATCTTCGAGGGGCACCTGACCATCGCGGACTACACCGAGCACCGCCTGACCGAGGGGAAGGCCAAGGGGCCCCCCTGCGAGGCATGCGCCTTCAAGGGTCTCTGCGAGGGCCCATGGCGGGAGTACCCTGAGCACTACGGCTGGGACGAGTTCGTGACCCGGAAGGACCTCTCGGGAGCCCACCCCGCGACCTTCCAGGTTCGGGGGAGCCCGGCATGACCTCGCTGGATTCCCTCCGGGCCCGGCAGGAGGCCGTCGGCGAGCAGCGCCTGTGGGTCCGCCTGACCCGGGCCTGCAACAACCGCTGCCTCTTCTGTCACGACGTCGGGGCCCAGAACGGGACGATCGTCCCCGAGGAGGAGGTGCTGGCGCGGCTCCGGGAGGGTCGTGCCCGGGGCTGCACCCGGGCCATCCTCAGCGGCGGGGAGCCCACGATCCACCCGCGGTTCCTGGACCTGGTGGCCGCGGCCACCGGGATGGGCTACAGCTGGGTCCAGTGCGTCTCGAACGGGCGCATGTTCGCCTACCCGAAGTTCGCGGCCCGGGCCGTCGCCGCGGGGCTCCGGGAGGCCACCCTCTCGATGCACGACCATACGCCCCAGGTCTTCGAGGAACTGGTGGGCGTCTCGGGGGCCCATGCCCAGTCCCTCCAGGGCCTCCGGAACCTGCTGCGCCTGGGGGTGGTGGTGTCGGTGGACGTCGTGCTGAACCGCCGAAACCTGCCCCACCTCAAGGAACTGCTGGAGTTCTACGTGAACGAGGGCGTGCTGGAGTTCGACCTCCTGCACCTGATCCCCTTCGGCCGAGGCTTCGACGACCACCGGGAGGCCCTGTTCCCCGAGCCGGAAATGGTTGCCCGGGAACTCCACCGGGCCCTCGACTGGGCCCGGACCGTGCCCGGGATCTTCCTGTGGACCAACCGCCTCCCCATCGAGTTGCTCGAGGGCCACGAGGACCTCTTCCAGGACCCCCATAAGATCTACGACGAGGTCCTGGGCGAGCGGGAGTCCTTCCGGGCCCTCTTCCGGGACGGCACGCCGCCCGAGTGCGAAGGCCCCCGGTGTCCCCACTGCTTCCTCCGGCCCTTCTGCGAGGAGGCCCGGGCCACCGCGACCCGCCTTCGGGACCCGCGGCGAGCCCGGGCGAAGGCCGTGGACGATGGCCCCGGTCCGAGGCCCCTGGAGGTGACGGCGGCCTTCTGCCGGGAGGCCGCAGGGATGTCCGACGAGGCCCTGCACGGCCGGGTTCCCGACCGATGGGCCCTCCCGGCCCCCGAGTCCCTGACGGAGGCCCTGGAGGTCCTGCCGCCCCTGGCGGAGGTCCAGGCCCTGTCCCGCCGCCTGGGGCGACCGGTCCAGGGCCTCCCGGCGTGCCTGGGGGGTCCTCGGCCCCTTCCTGGAGGCGAGGATGACGCCCTCGCCTTCCAACCGCCCGATGGCGAACCCCTCTCGGAACGTCATCTCCCGGACTTCATCGCCCACTTCATCCGGCACCGCTACCGGGTCAAGAGCCTGCGGTGTCGCACCTGTCGCCTCGATGCCCTGTGCCGGGGCCTCCCGGTCCATGCAGCCCGCATCTGGGGCCTCGGCGTCCTTCAACCGGAGCAGTGACCGTGGCGAACCTGGGCTACATCCAAGTGACGCGCCTGTGCAACCAGAAGTGCCGGATCTGCAGCAACCCCGAGCGGGAGGCCACCCTGAGCCTGGAAGAGGCCTTCCGGATGATCGACGACTTCCAGGCCCGGGGATATGACGGGGTGATCCTGACCGGCGGGGAACCGACCCTCCACGAGGGCATCCCCGAGATGCTGACCCACGCCCGGGAACGGGGGCTCCATGCCCGGATGATCACGAACGGCCAGCGGCTGGCGGACCGGGACCTGATGCAGCGCTACGTCGCGGCGGGGCTGAACCACCTCCACGTGTCGATCCTGTCCCCGGACCCGGAGGTGCAGGCCTTTCTGACCTGCAACGAGGCGAGCCTCGATCGGGCCTTCCGGACCATCGAGAATGCCGGGGCCCTGGGCGTGAACGTGGACGTGAACACCCCCATCAACCACTACAACGCGAAGGACCTGGACCGGCTGGTCCGCCTGATCGTGGACCGCTTTCCCTTCGTGCGGCACTTCGTCTGGAACAATCTGGACCCCAGCATGAACCGGGCCGCCCAGAACCCCGACGTGATCCACCACCTCTGGGAGTTCGAGGTCTCCCTGTTCCGGGCCATGACCTTCCTGCAGTCCACCGGCAGGACCTTCCGGGCCGAGAAGGTCCCCCTGTGCTACATGGCCGAGTTCGCCTGGGCCTCCACCGAGACCCGAAAGATCGTCAAGGGCGAGGAGCGGATCGTCCGTTTCCTGGACGAGAAGGGGATGGTCCGGGAGACGGCCTTCCGCCACGGCAAGGCCGAGGCCTGCTCCCGGTGCACCTTCGACCCCATCTGCGCCGGCCTCTTCGACATGGACGTACACTACTCCTCCAGCGAGTTGTTCCCGGTCTTCCTGGACCCGGAACCGGTCCGGCAGCGCATCCTGTCGGAGGACTGACGGGCCGGCCGCGGCATCGGGGACGGCGGGAGGCGGCATGGACCTGGAGACCATCCCCCGGGTGGCGGCGGTGCTGCTGGCGGGGGTCTGCGCCCTGACCGACTGGGCCCGGCACAAGATCTACCACAAGGTGCTGCTGGCGGGGCTGGCGGTCTGGGCGATCTGGATGCCGGCCTTCGCCCTCTGGCACCACCTCGGCGCCGAAGATTCCATCCGGGCCTTCCCCGAACTGGGCACCTGGTGGTGGGAGGACCCGGCGCCTCCCCCGCGCCCCCCCGACCAGGCCCCCTCCCCCTTCGATCGTGGCCGCCAGGAGTCCCTCTGGGACCGACAGGACGACGGGAGCCGTCCCGGGGACACGCCCGAGGCCCGGACGGAACAGGCCTCACCGCGCCTGCTTCCGTGGCTGGCCCGGGTCCTGGCCAACGGCGCCCTGGCCTTCCTGGTGGGGTTCGGGCTCTGGTGGGGCGGCCTCTGGGCGGCCGGCGACGCGAAGTTGTTTGCCGTGCTGGTGCTGCTGATTCCCCTCTCGACCTACCGGAACGCCTTCTGGCCCTTCTTTCCCGGCTACGTGCTGCTGTTCAATACCTTCTTCTCGGTGATGGCCCTGCTGGCCGTCGAACTGGTCGCCCGGGGCATCCGGCAGGCCGTCCGGCCGACCCCCGACGAGGCCGACGCCTGGCGCGACGCCTGGCGATGGCTCCGGGGACACGTCCAGGAACTGGCCATCGGGTTCGTGGGCATTCTGTTCCTGTTCCTGGCCATCAAGACCCTCCGGGGGCTGACCCGGGACCTGCTGACCGAAATCACCCCCCTCCGGAGCGGCACCCTGATCTACTTCCTGCTCTTCCTGATCTTCACGCCCCTGACCCGCTGGATGCGCCGGTGGTATGTCGGCATCCCCGTCGGGGTGGCCGTGACGGCCTACATCGTCCATGCCGCGATCTGGCCCACCGATCAACACAACCTCAGGTCCATCCTGACCATGAGCGGCTGGGCGGTGGGGGTGATCCTCTTCCTGGTCATCTACCGACTCTATCTGGCGGTCTTCGATTTCCGATCCATTGGCGTCTGGCAACTGGAGGCCCGGATGATCCCGGCCCGGCGGACGCTGGAGGTCCTCAAGGAGGACATGGACCTGGTCCGGGAGAAGATGGGCCCCGTTGGCCCCGACGGCCTGACTGCGGTGCAGGCCGAGGTCCTGCGCCGCTGGTGGATCGACAAGGGCAAGGGCGGACGCATCCACGTCGCCAAGACCTTCCCCTTCGCCCCGGCCCTCTTCGTCGGCACGGTCCTGACCGTCTGGTTCGGCGGCTACCTGGTCCGGGTCTAGAATCCCTCGATGCGGCCTGTGGACGGGGGGTCGATGCGGCCCAGGCGGCGGAGCACCCGGATCGCGGCCTCCCGAAATGGCTCCCCTTCGCCAAGCACTCGAAAGCGATCCGGCGGCAATTTCCCGAAGAAACCATCCATCCGGTCCCCGCCACGGACCAGATAGGCGCTGGTGACCACCCGGTACCACCGTGACGGGTCCAGAGGGCGACCGGAAGGGTCCCGGAGGACCACCCGGCCGCCCGGATAGACGCTCACCCGAAGACCCGACACGGCGGGCAACTTCCGCACCTCCCGGACCCACTTCTCAGCCAGTTGCTGGATCTCCTCGCCCGTCATCCGGATCTCGACGATGGGGTCCTCGAAGGGCCACACCCGGAAGATGTCGCACCGGGTCAAGGGCCCCTGACGCAGGCTGTCCCGGGTGCCCCCGGCATTCACGAAGGCGAAGTCTGCCGGGCCGCTCCCCTCATCAGAAGTACCGGCCGCGGCCTCCCGCATCAGGTCGGCCGCCAGGTTCGCCATCGGGGACTCGGTGCCCCTCCGCTGCAGGAGGTCTGCCGTCGCCACGGCGATGACGTCCCGGCACTCCTCGGCGACGGTCTCATTCCATCGGGCCACCAGCGCCGACACCTCCGGGTCCGCTGGCGCCGGCCCGACATATCCGGCCCAGCCAGGCTGGCAGACCCGGGAATCAGGACGCTCCGCAGGACAGACCGGGACCAGCGGCAGGGCCTCGACGCCCCCGGGAAGGACCTTCCCCCGGGCATCCACCCGGATCCGGGCCCGGGCCACGAAGGACCCCTGGCCGGGGGTCTCCAGCACGGGGATGGGACCCTTCTCCCCGGTCAACCAGGCGTGGGCATGCCCGGCCAGGATCAGGTCCACCTGCCCCTGAAGGCCCTCCTGCAGGGCCCGCAGTTCGCCGTTGAGCCGGCAGCCCCGGTCCCCGGGGCCCGGCATCGCGGACCCGCGACCGCACTGGCCATTCACGTGGGCCAGCAGCACCACCACGGAGGCCCCCTGCCGGCGCAGGTCCGCCACCACCTCCCGGGCCTCCTGGACCGGGTCCGTGAACACCAGCCCCCGGCTCCCCTCCCGATTGGACACGTAGGGCGTGGAACGGGTCACGACACCGGCCACCCCGACCCGGATGCCGTCAATGTCCAGCACCACCCCGGGACGGGTCCCGGGCCACTCCACCCGCTGCCCATCCCCTTCCCGACGCACATTGGCCACCACGATCGGCTGTCGGGACCGGGCCAGGACGGCCCGCAAGGCACAGGTCGGGTCCGCCACGGGCTCCCCCGCCTTCTCGGGACCGCACCCGGCATAGTCGAACTCGTGGTTGCCGATGGTGCGGACGTCGTACCCGGCGGCATTGAAGAACTCCGCGCAGGGCATTCCCTCCATCCGGTTCATGGCCAGGTCGCCCTGGAAGCAGTCCCCCACGTCAGCCACCAGCACCGGGCCCCCGGCATCCGCCCGCAGCCGTTCCAGCAGCCCGGCCACCCGATCGAAGCCCCCGAGGGTCCCGTCCCGCCCCCCGGCCACCTCCGACATCAGCACCCCGTCCAGGGCCCCATGAAGGTCGTTGGTGGCCAGGATGGTCAGGACCCGTTCCTCCGCGGGGACCGGCCCGGTCCCCGTTGGGACCATCGCCGGTCCCCCGGCACAGGCCAGCGCTACAAGCAGTCCCCCGACCCCCGGCAAGGCGTTTCCCCGCATCGTTCACCTCCCGGGCTTCCGGTCCCGGTCCGGGGACGCGAGGGCCTTCTGGAACTCCCGCCAGGCCTGCTTCTGGATGTCGGAGTAGGAATATCCCGCCGCCTCGGCCGCCTCCACGCCTCCCTGGAAGAGGGGATGTCCCTTCAGGTGGCTGGTCCAGATCTCCCGGGCCTCCTCCAGGCGCCCGAGCCGGAACAGGGTCAGGGCCAGACCCAGCAGGTTGTCCGGCTCCTGGTCATCGATGGCCAGCGCCGCCCGGAAGGACGGCTCGGCCTCGTCGTAGTGCCCCTGGTCGAACTGGGCGTAGGCCAGGGCCCCCAGGACCATCGGGTTGCCCGGGGATTCCCGAAGGCAGGTCCGGAGGTCCACCTCGGCCTCCTCGGCCCGCCCGGCGAGCATCCGGGCCAGGGCCCGCTGATACCGGAGGTCCGTGTTCCCAGGGTCCTGGTCCAACAGGAGTCCCAGGATCCCCAGGGCCTTCCGGTAGTCCTTCTCGGCCATGGCCTGCCGGGCCCGGAGGAGGTCCGAGGCCTCCGCCCCCGTTCCTGCCGTCCCGCCACCTGCGATGACCCTCCGGGCCTCCTCGGGACGATTCAACAGCAGCCAGGTGTCCGCCAGCGTCTCCCGATTTCCGCCAGTGCGGAGGGTCTGATCCGTCGCATGGCGCATCACTGTGATGGCCAGGTCCCGCATGCCCCGGCGAGCCAGTTCCACCGCCGCCGCCGAAGTCATCATGGGATCGCTGGGGGGCACCGCCATCAGTCGGGCCCTGCCCTCCCGGACCCAGCCGTCGTGCCGCTCCCGAAGCAACTGGATCGTGACGACCCACAGGGCCGAGACGGTCTCCTCCATCGACGGCCGAACCCGAGCCAGGGCGCTCCGGTAGGCCCCTCGGGCCTGGGTCTCCCGGCCGGCCTCCAGGAAGTGTCGCGTCGCGATGAGGTCCAGCATCACCTCCTCGCCAGGGTTCTCGGCCCACCCTCGGGCCTTTCGTGCCCAGGCAAGGGCGGCCCCGGCCAGAGAGGTCCCCGGGGCCTTGTCCACCAGTTTCACCAGTGCCCGGATCACGGCCTTGCGCTGGGCGACGGGAGTCCCCGGACGAACCACGTGGCGCCCCAGGCGGTCGATCAGGTATCGCTGAACCTCCTCGGGAGTGGCCTCCTGCAGCAGACGCAGCACCTCCTCCGGCTCCGGCGGCGGCTGCAGCCACTCCTGGATCGCCGAGGTCCCCCGATCGTCCCCCTTCCCTGCCGCCTTCTCGACGGTTCCCCAGGCCCAGACCCGCAGGGAGCGGCCACACTCCGCCCCAAAGCCGCCCGCCTCCAGCACCTCCAGGGCCTCCCGGGCCATTCCCCCCTCGATCAGCGTCCTGGCCCATTCGCATCGTCTCTGGGACTGCCCCGGGAACTCCGGACCCCGGGCCAGGGCCTCCAGCAGGACCAGGCGATCCGCCGCAGTGCCGATCACGGGCACCGTGTCATCCACCCGACGCCAGAGACCCGCCAGGCGTGGCGTCTCCCCTCTGCGGACCAGGACCGCAACCTGTTCCGGCGAAAGGGATTGGAGGGCCAGCAGCGCCAGGGCCCCGGGCGTGGGGCAGTCCTTCCCCGGGAAGCGCCTTGCAAGGTCCTCGACCAGCGACGCGATGGGGCCCGTCACCGCCGGACTCAGCAGCCGGTTCTGGGCCAGCCGGAGCGCCGGGGTCTGGAAGGGAAGCATCCGCTGAATCAGCGTCATCCCCTCGAGCAGCGGCGACTTGCAGAGGGCCTGGTCGCCGCCCAGGGCCCGGGCCAGGTCCTCGGAACGCCCCGTCGCCAACGCCGCAGCCGTCGCCAGCACCCGGGCCGTCATGAGCGGATTCTGGATCCCCGACGTCCCCGGGAATTCCTCCTCGTCGTCCCGGTCCGCCTCGGCAGGCTCCTCGGTCGCGGGGGCCTCCCCACCCGCCTCACCGGAGGACTCCCCCTCCTCTCCCTCCTCGCCGGAGGGGGCGGCTCCGAGGTCCTGGACCAAGAGATCCTCCTCGGTCGTCGTCCCGCCATCTTCGGCCCCGACCATCTCCTTCCACAGGCCGGTCTGACGGAGGGCCTCGATCCGGGCCATCGCCCTGGACAAGACCTCGGCGGGGTCCCCCACCATCGCCGACAGCAACAGGTGGCGACGCACACGCTCCGCCCACCGACGAACCGCCTTCTCGTCGGCCCCCTCGGGGGGACGATCCGGCGGTTCCGGGCAGATCTGCAGCCCCCGCCGGGCCATCCCGTCGTCCACCTGGTGCTGCTGCTCGAACAGAACCAGGGGCAGGAAGCAGTGGACCTCCCGGATCAAGGCCGGGGTGTCCGCCGGGTCGAAGTCCTGGGTCCGGGGCTGGCGACGGCGACAGGACTCCAGGGCCTCGGCCGCTGCCAGGACATCCCGGACCTCTCCCCGGCGCATGGCCCAGGACAGGGCGCCCAGGATCTTCCGCTCCAGGGCCTGGTAGGCCGCAGGGTCCGGCTGCCGAGGACACCCCTCGATCACCTGGGCGACGAGGTCCCCGTTCCCGAACTCCTCTGCCTGCAAGGCCCCCAAGGGCCACGTCAGGCCCAGGAACATCACCAGCCACCAGCCTCCCACCCGTGCGCCCCGGAATGCCATCACCGCAGACCTCCCTCGGCAGGCCCGCCCAGTGTATCATTCTGGCCGCCTCGGGGATGTCGCCGCAGGGCCCCCCGGAGGAATCCCCTGGAGGAAGGGCACGTTTCAGATGGTTCTGGGCGCGGTGATCGGCTACCTGCTGCTGACGCTGGTGATCGGGTTCGCCGCGTCCCGACTGGTCCGTTCCTCCAAGGACTTCATCGTCGCCGGTCGAAGTCTGCCCCTGTCGATGACCTCGATGGCCCTCTTCGCCACCTGGTTCGGCGCCGAGACGATGCTGGGGGCCTCGACCCGGGTCCAGCACGAAGGCCTCATGGGGGCTATCGAGGACCCCTTCGGGGCCTCCCTCTGCCTGGTCCTGATCGGGGCCTTCTTCGCCAGGCCCCTCTACCGGTCCGGCCTCTACACCTTCGGGGACTTCTTCCGGGTGCGCTACGGACGCACGGCCGAGATGATCGGCAGCCTCTTCATCGTCATCTCCTACTTCGGGTGGGTCGCCGCGCAGATCGTGGCCCTGGGCATCCTGTTCCACAGCCTCACGGGCTTCTCGGTGCAGGTCTCGATGGGGATCGGCTTCTCCCTGGTCGTCTTCTACACCTTCCTGGGGGGGATGTGGGCCGTCTCGATCACCGACTTCGTCCAGACCCTGATCATCCTGGCGAGCCTGGTGGTGCTCTGCTGGGTGATCCTGGGCAAGGCCGGGGGGCTCGACGCCGTGCTTGCGGACCGTCCCGAGGGATTCTTCTCCCTCTGGCCCGAGCCGGGATTCCGCCCGATGGTGGAGTACCTGTCGGCCTGGGCGGCCATCGGCCTGGGGTCGATTCCCCAGCAGGACCTCTTCCAGCGGGTCAACTCGGCGAAATCCGAAAAGATCGCGGTCCGTGGGGCCTGGATCGCCGCAGGTCTCTACCTGACCGTCGCCGCCATGCCGCTGCTGCTGGCCCTCGCGGTCCGGAACATCGACCCGTCTCTCTACGACCTCCCGGATCGGCAGTTCGTGCTGCCGGCCCTGGTCCGGACCCACGCCTCCCCGTTCCTCCAGATCCTGTTCTACGGAGCCCTGCTCTCGGCCATCCTGAGCACCTCCAGTGCCGCGGTGCTGGCCCCGGCGGTGATCCTGTCGGAGAACTTCCTGAAGCCCTGGTTTCCCCGCCTGACCGATCGGGGATTCCTGTGGATGAATCGCCTGTGCGTGGTGATCATCGGCGCCATCGCCTTCTCGCTGGCCTTGCCCGCCTCTCACGAGGCGATCGGCGAGGGGGCCCGGGAGGCCGGGGGTCTCCCGAGCATCTTCGAACTGGTGGCCGATTCCTACGTGGCGACGCTGGTGGGACTGCTGGCGCCCTTGACCGCCGGGATCTGGTGGCGGCGGGCCACCCACCTCGGTGCGGTGGCCTCGATGATCACGGGCATCCTGGTCTGGGCGGTGATGAACTACCTGCTGGACCTTGGCTGGGCAGCCCGACTCTCGGGGCTCCTGGCGAGCATCGTGGCCCTCGTCGGCGTGAGCCTGCTGGACCCGACCCCGCCCAGGGCCCAGGTCTCCCAGACCGCACCCACGGGCCCCTGATGGACGTTCTCCATGCCCCGGGCGGAGGGCGCGCCCCGCGAGCGGTGCGAGGCCCCCGGCGATGGACGGAGCCCGCTCTCCCATTCAGGGAATCCAGGGCAACGGTGCTACACTCGTCCCGGCACCGGAAGGGAAGAGGGCCTTGGGTCTCCGGATCCCCAGAGGTTGCCTGGAGCCGCTGCTGGTCCTGGCGGTCGTCCTGCCGGCCATGCGCCCGGCCTTCGCCGAGACCCCGGAGGAGTCCTTCCGGGAGGCCGAGAACGCCTTCCGCTTCCAGGACTGCCCCGGGGCCATCGCCCGCCTGCGCCCTCTCCTCTATCCCGAGGTCACCCTGACCTCCCTGGACCTGATCCTGAAGGCCCGGGAGTACCTGGGTGCCTGCGAGTTCTGGACCGGCAACGAGCGGGCGATGGAGGACGAGTTCATGGCCCTGCTGATGCTGTCGCCAGGACATCGCCTGGACGCCTTCTACTACCCCCCGACGCTGATCGAGAAGTTCGAGGCGATTCGCCGGCGGCTGATCGACCTCCACATGATCCCCTCGGACGCCCCCGAGAAGCCCGAGCCTCCCCCGACCCCCTGCGAGCGCCAGGAGGTCCAGGTGACCCGGCGCCACTGGGCCCCGATGCTGGTCCCCTTCGGGGTCGGACAGTTCCTGAACGGCCAGTCCACGAAGGGAGCCCTGTTCCTCACGGGGGAGGCCCTGACCCTGGGACTGAACGTCGGCTCCTACGTCGCCATCGAGTCCCTGCGGGGGTCCGACGGGCGGTTCACGGCGGCCAACGCCAGGACCGCCCGGGACCTCCGCATCTCGCAGTACGTGGGCCTCGGGGCCTTCGTGGCCCTGGCGGTGTGGGGCATCGTGGACGCCTTCCATCACTTTGAGCCCGAGGAATCCTCGGTCAGAATGGTGCCCTGCCCCGGGCCGGCGTCACCGGGGTCGTCGCTGGCCCCGGGGATCTCCCTCTGCGCGAAGTTCTAGGAGGTGGTTCGTGGCGAGCCTGCTGATCCTCTCCCCCAAGGAGCCCCCCCGGTCGGTCCCACTGTTCCGGGCCACCACGACCCTGGGACGGGACCCGGCATGCGACGTCCCCCTGACCGGCGCGGGCCTCTGCGACCTCCATGCCGAGATCGTCCAGGAAGGGAGCCTGTTCCAGGTCCGACGCCTGGACAGTGACGGCGAGGTGCTGGTCAACGGGCGCAAGGTGAAGTCGGCCTATCTGGATCCCTGGGACGTGCTTCGGTTGGGGGATCGGACCCTCCTGTTCGCCCCGGGGGACCAGGCGCCCGGTGCAGCCGGGGCCGGGGAGTCGGCCCACACGCACCTGGAGAGCCTGGCCGACTTCAGCCGCCGCCTGATGGAGGCCCGGGACCTCGACAAGGCCCTCAACACGCTGCTGGACGAGGCCCTCCACCTGACCCGGGCCGAGAAGGGCTTCATCCTGCTCGTCGAGGGCGACCGCCCCTCGGTCCGCGCGGCCCGGAACATCGACCGGAAGACCCTGCCCGACGACGAGGTCCTCTTCAGCGAGAGCGTGCTCCAGAAGGCCCTCAAGGACGGGGAGCCGCAACTGGTCGTCGATGCCCTGAACCGTCCCGAGTTCTCCACCTGCACGTCGATCATCAACCTGCGCCTGTCCTCGGTGGCCTGCATCCCTCTCAAGATCGCCGGAGAGACCCGGGGCGTCCTCTACCTGGGGACCGACCGCCTGGTGAACCTGCTGGACCCGGCCCATCTCCGGACCCTGCAGATCTTCGCAGCCCAGGCGGCGATGATCCTCCAGAACCTGGCCCTGATTGCGGCGCTGGAGCAGGACAACCGGCAGTTGAAGCAGGAGGTTCAGGCGAGCCGGTTCGGGTCCCTGGTGGGGTCCTGCCCGGGCATGATGGAGGTCTTCGAGCGCATCCATCGCCTGGCCCCATCCGACGTCCCGGTGCTGATCCTGGGGGAGACGGGGACGGGCAAGGAACTGGTGGCCCGGGAACTCCACGGGCGGAGCCCCCGGGCCGGGGGTCCCTTCGTCGCGGTGAACTGCGGGGCGATCCCCGAAAACCTGATCGAGAGCGAACTGTTCGGCCACGTCCGGGGGGCCTTCACCGGCGCCGTGGCGGCCACCATCGGGAAGTTCCAGGCCGCCCATCGAGGCACCCTCTTCCTGGACGAGATCGGGGAACTGCCCCCGGCCCTGCAGGTGAAACTGCTCCGGGTGCTCCAGGACGGCCTGGTGACCCGGGTCGGAGGCACCCGCCCCGAACGGGTGGATGTCCGGGTCCTGGCGGCCACCAACCGCGATCTCCGCGAGGACGTGCGCCGTGGGCGCTTCCGGGAGGACCTCTACTACCGGGTCGCGGTGGTGTCCCTGACCCTGCCTCCACTCCGGGAGCGGGGCGGGGACATCGACGTGCTGGCACGGTTCTTCCTGCATCGCTTCGCGACCGAGAGCAGCGCCGTCGCCCGATCCTTCAGTACCGAGGCCCTCAAAGCGATGCGGGGCTACGCCTGGCCCGGGAACATCCGGGAGCTGGAAAACCGGATCCGCAAGGCGGTGCTGTTCGCCACCGGACCCGTGGTGACGCTGGAGGACCTGGACCTCCCGAAGGCGGACGACCGCCCGGTGGTCCCGCTGGCCGAGGCCCGGGAACGTTTCGAGCGCGACTACGTGCAGGAGGTCCTGCGACGGAACCAGGGCAACCGGACCAAGACGGCCCGGGACCTCGGCGTCGAGCCCCGGACCATCTTCCGCTACCTGGAGCGGGAGCGGGCCTCGGGGAAGGACGTGTAGGGCTGATCCAGATGTCCCGCCTGGGAGGCGGGAACGGGGCCGCCACGGTCCCTGGACGCCCACATGTTCTTGGTTTTATTGGAGGTTCCTAGGTTGGCATCCCTGGCACGAAGCCTGCACTGCTGGGCCACGAGGATCGGGGTCATCGGGGCCCTGGTCCTGCTGGTCCCGGCAGGGGGATGCCTGTGGTGGCCCGACATCGACGAACGCACGACGGTCTCCCAGCCACCGGTCATCGACCGGGGGAAGATCCCCGATCCCTCGCCGGACCGGCTGGTGCAGTTGCAGACCGTGGTCGCGGTCTTCTCCCTGGCAGGGGCCATCTCGGACCCGGACACCCCGCTGGAGGCCCTCCAGGTGCACTGGTACCTGGGCTATCCCGAGTATCTGGCGGCCCGGAAGGTGCCCAAGGGACCGGACTTCATCGCCCAGACGAGCATCCGGCTGAACGTCTGCGCCTTCCAGGAAGAGTTCGACCTGGGGGGAGGCCGGGCATTGCTGGAGGCCTTCGTCTCCGACGGGCCGATCGGCTACGACCCGGACTCGGGACGGGTGTTGACGAGCGGCTATGCCTACGTGGCCTGGGAACTGGATGCGTCGGGGGTGGTCTGCCCATGAACGGACACGCTGGACGGACACGCCCGGTCCTGGCGGGTCTCCTCGGGCTGCTGCTGGCGGCAACGGCCTGCGGAACGGACGCCACGGGACTGTCGGGGGATGCGGGAAGCGGCCCGGCGACCCCGGCCTTCTCCGAGGCAACCGCCTGTTCCCGGGACTCGGATTGCCCCGCGGGAAGCGCGTGTAGCCGGACGGCTGGGGTCTGCGCCTCCCTGGCCCCCCTGGATCAGGCCTTCTCGGTCGAGGTGCTCCCGGAGGCCTCGAGCGGCCTCCCGGGGGACCAGTTTCCTCGGGTCATGGTCTCGGCCGGTGGGACGCTCCACCTCTCCGTGGCGCCCCCGGCGGTCGTCACGGGCCGGGTGCGACGTGCGGTGGCCGGGGCAAGGGCCTGGACCGGCAATGGGCAGGAGGCGGGCGAGGCCAGCGGCGCCCCGGTGATGGGGCGACTGGTCGCCGTGGCCGATGGCCGGATCCCCGGAACCCAGGTCTGGAGCGAGGCCACCGTCGCCGGGGGGGCATCGGAAGAGGCCTCCGAGGGGACCTATCGCCTGGCCCTGGTCTCGGGCCTGACCTATCGGGTCACCTTCGTGTCGGAGAAGGCCGGGCCCGACTCCCTTCCGTCCCATTCCTTCGACCTGACCGCCACCGGAGACATGTCGCTGGACATCGTGCTTCCGCCCGAGGATGCATACGTTCCCATCTCGGGACTGGTCCGGGCGGGAACGGGGACGCCGGTTCCGGTGCGAAACGCGACCGTCTCCTGCGTCGTCGGCGGCAATCCGGTGGGAACCACCGCCACCTCGGGCATCGACGGGATGTTCTCCCTCTTCGTGCCGCCAGGGATCGGGCCCGTGGAACTCCGGGTGGCCCCGGGATCAGGCCGGGACCCCTTTCCCGAACGAGTCTTCCAGTGGCAGGAAGGACTTTCGAGCCTCGAGCAGGACTTCGCCTCCGGCGGCGGCCTGCTGATCCTGGACCTGGGCGACCTGCCCCCGATCCGGACCGTGACGATTCAGGTGCTGGGAGGAGGTACCGACGGCCAACCAGTCTCGGGCGCTCGGGTCCGGGCGGCTGGATTCGCTGGCAACGGCACCGTCACCCGGTCCTCGGTGACCGGCAGCGACGGGCTGGTCACGCTGACCCTGCCCGAGGGACGCTACCGGGTCGGCATCTTCCCGCCCCAGGGGACCCCATACGCAACGGCATACCGGGACCTGGACCTGGCGATGGAGGACGGCGTGGCCTTCCTGGTGGTGCTGGACCCGCGTCCGGTGCTCCGGGGTCAGGTCCTTCGTGCCGCCGACGGGTCCCCGCTGCCGGGGGCCGTTCTGACCCTCTGGACCCGGGAGGACCCCTCCGTGGCCGGTACGGCCTCTCCCCGGGAGAGCACCGTCACGATCACGGCTGACGCTCAGGGTGGATTCGAGACGCCTCTGGACCCGGGGCGATGGGCCGCATCGCTGGTTCCTCCGCCCCGGAGCGGCCTGCCCAGAATCGCCTGGCCCACCCTGGACATCACGGAATCGAAGGACCTCCGGGTGCAGGTCCCGGAAGGCATGCTGATCCGGGGATCGGTCCGGCGGTCCGGGTCGCAGGAACCCCTGGTTGGAGCCACGGTCCGCGTGATGGTGCCACTGACGCAGACCCAGTCCGACGCCACCTGGTCCCTGGCCCAGACCTCCTTCGCGGTGACCCTGACCACCCTGGCCGAGGTCCAGACCCGGGAGGACGGGACCTGGGATGCCATCGTGCCCTTCCAGGATCCGGGCCAGCGGGAGGGCGATGCGACGCCGCCCGAGATGGGCTCCGGCGGCAACGGTACGGACGGCGTGGAGTCCTTCGGCACGCCGCTTCCCGAATCCCTCTGATCCCGCTCGGAACGCCGGAAAATCCCTGGGAATGCTGCGGGGAATCCCGGGAGGGACCCGCGCAGGACCCGGGTCAGGGGGCCCTACCAGGCCCCGCATGCCTCCACGGCCTCCTCGGGGCCCATCGTCTGGAGGGCCTGGCAGGAGGCATTGGGCAGGGCGCAGAGGCACTCACGCATCGCGGCGGCGGCCGAGGACGTCAGGTCCCCCTGGGCCTGTGCGCAGTCACCATACCGTGCGACGAACCACCGATGGCACCCATCCAGATCCGGGTACGCCTCGCACCCCGCCACCAGCCGGTCACAGAGGACCGTCTGGAAGCGCTCGCAGGCGGCCTGCTTTCCGGTGACTTCCTGTTCGGCGCAGGCGGGGGCATCGGGACCCAGATCGGTGACCCCGGGGGAGGCATCGTCGCAGGCGAAGGCCCAACAGGAACCCAGCAACATCAACAGCCCGAACGCGCGACGCATCGGCAGCCCCCTCCCAGTTGCCCCAGCATTACCACCAATGGGGCCTCCGGATCAATCCCTTTCGGGCCTTGCCGGACCCCAGGAGCCGCCGTCTGCTCTGCCTTGGAAACCATTCGAACAGGTCGGCCTTCTCCTTGACGGGTGAGAGGATGCCCAGGGAGAATGCGGTCATGAGCGATGCCCCCTCTCTGGAGTTCCGCTGGGGCCCGACGCTGGACCGGGAGTCGGTGCCCGACCGCTTCCGGGAGGTCCAGCAGGCGCTCCGAGGACGGACCGCCCCGCAGGTCCGACTGGACCTCGGGGGGGTCGAACGCATGGACAGCAGCGGGGCCGCGCTGTGCCACCTGCTGCGCCAGCAGGTCCTCCGCCAGAAGGGCACCCTCCGGCTGGCAGGCGAGAGCGAGGCGGCCCGAGAGGCCCTGTCCCTGTTCCGGGTCTCCTCCCAGCAACCGGTTCCTCCCGCTGCTCCTCCAGGCTTCTTCCAGGCCGTGGGGGACGCCATCGTCCGGGCAGGATCGGCCTTGGTGGACCTCCTGGTGCTGCTCACCGACACGCTGCACTTCACCGGCAAGGGCCTCGTCTCCCGCCGGGAGCGGATCCGGGGTGAGGCGGTGCTGGAGCAGATGGTCCGGATCGGCCTGGAGTCCACGGGCATCGTGGCGCTCGTGAGCCTGCTGGTCGGCCTCACCGTCGCGCTGCAATCGGCCTACCAGTTGCGCCAGTTCGGGGCCAACATCTACCTGGCGGACCTGATCGGCATCTCCATCACCCGGGAGATGGGCCCCCTGATCACCGCGATCCTCATTGCCGGGCGCAGCGGGTCGTCGATTGCCGCCGAGATCAGCACGATGGTGATCACCGAGGAGGTGGACGCCCTGCGGGTGATGGGGCTCAACCCCTCTCGTTTCCTGCTGGTGCCTCGGTTCCTGGGCATCTCCCTGACCCAGCCGCTGCTGACGGTGGTGGCCGACGTGCTGGGGATCTTCGGGGGATTCGTCATCGCCACCACCTACCTGGACATCAGCGCCCGGGCCTTCGTGGACGAGTTGATCTCGGCCCTGATGGTGAAGGACCTGATGACGGGGCTGGTCAAGAGCGTGGCCTTTGCCTGGATCATCGTGTTCGTGGGAGCCCAGCGGGGCTTCCGGGTCACCGGCGGGGCCGAGGGAGTGGGCAAGGCGACGACCTCCTCGGTGGTGATCTCCCTCTTCGGGGTCATCGCGGCCGATGCCTTCTTCAGCCTGCTGTTCTACTTCGGAGACTGACCGGATGAGCGATTCCGACCCCATCGTCGTGATCGATCACCTGACGGCGGGGTACGGCAGCCGCCCGATCCTCCAGGACCTCTCGCTGCAGATCCGCCAGGCACGCATCACCGCGGTGGTAGGCCCCTCGGGATGCGGCAAGAGCACGCTGTTCAAGTGCATCGTCGGGCTGCTGCGCCCCTGGTCCGGCACGGTCCGGGTCGCAGGACAGGACCTCACGGCCATGGACGAGGACCGGCTGCCCCAGGCCCTGGCCCGGGTGGGACTGCTGTTCCAGCAAGGGGCCCTGCTCAACAGCGTGCCGGTGCGGGAAAACGTGGCACTGCCACTCCGGGAGCACACGCGACTGGAAGAGCCGGTGATCCAGGAGATCGTCCGGTTGAAGCTCCAGGCGGTCGGCCTCTCCCATGCCATCGACCTGCTTCCTGCCGAACTCTCGGGGGGCATGAGGAAGCGGGCGGCCCTGGCCCGCGCCATGGCCCTGGACCCGGACCTGCTGCTGTGCGACGAGCCCTCGGCAGGCCTGGACCCGCCGACCGCTGCGGACCTCGATGCCCTGATCCTGCGCCTCAAGGAGACCTTCCACATGACCGTGGTGGTGGTCACCCACGAGTTGCCAAGCATCGACCTGATCGCCGACGACGTGGTGTTCCTGGGGCGGGGCGGCACGCTTCACTTCGCCGGGCCCCTGGCCGAGGCGAAGACGTGCCGGGTGCCCGAGGTGCTGGACTTCTTCGCCCGCCGTCCCGGCACCCGGGAGGAAGGGACGTGCAGTCTGCTGGACCTGATGCGCCAGGAGTGCGAACCTTGACGGGAACGTCACGGGAGCCGACAGGCGGCCCGGGGGCCGCCGGGGGAATCGGGCCATGATCACCGCAGCCCAGAAGGTGCGACTGGGGGTCTTCGTGGTGACCACCACGGTCATCTTCGCAGGGACCCTCATCGTCCTGACGGGCCTGCGCCTGTCGGAACAGCGCGACTCCTACGTCATCCGCTACCGCATGAGCCTCAGCGGCCTGGAGCCCTCGGCGTCGGTGAAACTGAACGGCGTCCGGGTGGGCCGGGTGGAGTCCATCCAGATCGACCGGGAGGACCCGAACGTGGTGGTCGTGGAGGTGAGCCTGGAGCACGGAACCCCGGTCAAGAAGGACGCGAAGGCGGTGGTCACCCTGACGGGCATCACGGGGCTGAAGTACATCGAGATCACCGGGGGGTCCCGGGAGGCGCCCTTTGTGGAGCCGGGCGGGGAGATCCCGGCGGGGGAATCGGTGCTGGATCGCCTCACGGGACGCGCCGAGGACATCGCCGAGCGCATCCAGTTGCTGGTGGAGCAGTTGAACCGCTTCACCGACGACGAGGTCCGGGGCAAGGTCCTGGCCACCGTGCAGCACATCGATGAACTGGCCGTGTCGGCCGGGGCCACCATCGAGGAGAACCGCCCGGCCATCCGGGACCTGGCCGAGTCCCTCCGGGACGCCGGCGCGCGGGTGCAGGCGGCGGTGCGGGTCCTCGAGACCGACCTGACGGCGGCCTCCCGGAACGTCCGCCTGCTGTCGGAACGGCTCGAAAAGGAGGTCGAGCCGGGACGGGTGAAGGCCATCGCCGGCAACCTGGACCGGGTCGTGGCCCAGGTCCGGGCGGCAGTCGATCGGGCCAACCTGCCGGAGGTCGGGTCCCGAGTGGAAGACTTCAGCACGACTGCGGTGCGACTGGCCCAGAATCTCAACGTGACGGTCCTCCGGGCCCGAGAGGACCTCTACGCGGCGCTCCAGTACCTGCTGGAGACGCTGGAGAACCTGTCGGAGTTCTCCCGGCAGATTCGAGAGAACCCCGGGTCCCTGCTGGGCAGCGGCGAGGAGAAGGAGAGGAAGATCCGATGATGGGCCGAACCCGTCTCTCAGAGGGCCCCAGGCGGTCCGCCGCGCTGATCCTCGGGGCCCTGACCTGCGTCGGGACCTGGGCCTGCGGCTCCAGCCCCCAGAAGGCCTACTACACCCTCTCCTACCCTCTGGCCGAGGACCGGGTCACCGAGGCCCGGCCCCCACTGCACCCCGTCCGGCTTCGCCTGCGTCCCTTCGAGGTGGCCCTGCCCTACGACCGCCCCCAGATGGTCTATCGCCAGACCCCCTACGAGTTCCAGTATGACCCCTACCGCCTCTGGGCCGCCAAGCCCCAGCACATGCTCCGGGAACTGGTGGAGGACCACCTGCAGGCGGCGCACCTGGTGGCCGAGGTGACCCGGACCTACGGCGAGGAACCGCCCCCCTACGAGTTGAAAGGCGAGGTCCTGGCCATCGAGGAACTGGACGCCGGCGACACCTGGTTCGGCCATCTGGCCATGCGCTTCGAACTGGTCCGCACCCGGGACCAGGTGACCCTCTGGCACTACCAGTTCGACCGGAAACGGCAGGTGGGGAGGCTCGCGCCGGCCCTGATCGTCCGGGCCATTTCCGAGATCCTCCAGGAAGAGATGCAGCGGGTCACGGTGGCACTGGACCAGACGCTGGCCCGGGATCGGGGCGTCATGCCGACGTTGTCCGCTGCCACGGCCCCGGGTCCTGCCGACGCGAAGACTGGTGCGCCCGTTCCCTCTTCCCAGGGCGGGGCCTCCGGGCCGGCGACCTCCCCCGATTCTGAGGACAGGCTGCCCCTGATCGTGCCGGACGACGAGGTGCGCTGATGCGTCGCCTGGTGCCCATCGCCTGGGTCTCCTGGTGCCTGGGCATGGGCCTTGCCCAGGACGGGTGGGCCCAGGAGGAACGGGGGTCCTCGGAGGCGGCCTCGGAAGAGGCGGCGCCGATCACCGCTCCGGCAGAGTCCATCGCAGCGCCTGGGGCCGAGGCCCCCATGGGGACCCAGGACCCCGCAGGCAGGCGGGTGCCCTCCTCCCGGCTGGCGGCGCTGGAACGCCCCGAGACCTGGGACCAGCCCGCCACCGCCGAGCAACTGAGCCTGGACCCCACCCTGATCCCGCCCGGGAAGGGGGCCATCTTCGTCCCGGCGATGACCGACCCTCGCCTGGAGCCGCCCTGGCTGGTGCTGGGGGAGAAGAAGAAGGTCCTGGAGAGTCTTCCTCCCGGCCGCCGGGCCATCGTCCCACCGGGCATCTACGAGGTCCGCCTGGGAAGCGGGTCCCTGGACGAGCGCATCCGGAAGCGGGTGCTGGTCCGGGAGGGACAGACCACCGTGATCCCGGCCACCTGGTCCACGCTGGTCGTTCAGGTGGTGGACGAATATTCCCAGCCCTTCCGGGGGTCCTATGAACTGCTGCGGCTCCCGGAACGGCGGAACCTGGGCCTGGGCCTGGGCGCCGACGTGGAGATCGGCGAGGAGGCCCGGTCCTGGGTGCTGGAACCCGGGGACTACATGCTTCTGAAGACCGGGGAAAACCCCACGGCACGACGGGACTTCTACACCTTCCGACTCCGTCCCGGAGAGCGGTCGGTGGTGACGCTGGTGATGGACCGGAACACCGGCAACTTCCTGGGAGCGGGGGAGGTTCCGGTCCAGGGGCTCCGGGCGCGGCTGCCCAAGGACTGGACCGTCCGGCTGGCCGTGGGGGCCGATGCGGAGTTCAACCGCCGGTCGGACCTCGCGGGGTTCACGTCGGGCTACGGGTTCACGCTGGGAGGCTACCTGGACCTGATGGGCCTCTACCGGCCCCGACAGCACTACCTCTACCTGCGGCTGAAACTGGAGGAGAAGCAGGTCAAGATTCCGAACCAGCCCTTCCAGAAGGACCTGGACGAGTTGAAGGCCGACGCCCTCTACGTCTATCGGGTGCTGCCCTGGCTCGGGCCCTACGTCCGGGTCGGGGGCACCACGGCCCTGTTCCCGGGCTATGCCTGGCTGGGAAGCCCCACCGAGGTGGTGGAGGTGGACGCCGCCGGCCAGCCGGTGCGAAGCCTCGGGGTCTTCGAGGGCAAGTACCGCCTGTCTGATTCCCTGGCCCCGACGGAGGTGAAGGGCGGAGCGGGACTCGGCTTCCTGGTGACGGGGATCTACTGGTTCGACGCCAACGTGCGCATCGGGGTCGGCACCAGGTACCTCTGGACCCGGGGCCTCATGGCCCCCGCGGGGTCCTCCACGAGTCCCCGGGCCCTCTACCTGCGGCGCAAGGACAACGCCTGGCAGACCGGGATCGAGGGTACGGTGATCGCGAGCCTCCGGTGGACCCGCTGGCTGCTGGCGACGTTGGAGTTCGAGGCCCTGGAGCCCTTCACGGACTTCCGGCACCCGATCCTGACCTGGGACAGCAACGTTGGCATCCGCCTGGCCTCCTTCGTGTCGGTGAACTACCTCTACCGGATGATCCTGGACCAGGACCGGTCGGAGCATCTCCAGACAGAGCATCGGGTCCTGCTGCGCTTCACCTGGCAGATCCTGTGACGGGAACGTCCAGGGGCGGGGGACGCGAGGTGGAGACGCGGGGCCCCGACCCCCAGGCCGGGTCAGGGGGCCGTCGCCGCCAGCAGGTCCGCCACCTCCTGGAGGTCCCGGAAGACCAGGTCCGGCCCCTCGGTGACGCTCTCCAGGTCCGCCAGGGAGGTCTCGCCGGAGAGGACCAGCACCGCCAGCATGCCGCTCCGCCGGGCCATCGCCACATCGGTGTAGAGGCGGTCTCCGATGTAGGCCAGCCGGGCGAGGGGTCGCCCCAGGCGCTCGGAGACGGCCTGGGCCATGCGGGTCTCGGGCTTTCCGATGACCAGGTCGGCGCCCCGGCCGGTGCTCCGCTCCACCAGGGCCAGGAATGCCCCCACGTCGGGCCAGTATCCCCCCTCCACGGGGCAGTTCACGTCGGGGTGGGTGGCCACCAGGGGCAGGCCCGCTCGGACCGCATCGCACAACCGGACCAGTCGGGCAAAGTCCATCGTGGTGTCGTAGGCCAGCAGCACGAGGTCCGCCTCGTCGATCCGGTCGGCCAGGGGCACCCCCGCCTGAACCACTTCCTGTCGGAAGGACGGCGTTGCGAACAGCAGGACCCGCTGGCCGGGGCGCTCCCGGTGGAGGTAGGCAATCGCCGCCTCGCCGCTCGTCATCACGTGATCGGCCCCCACGGGCAGGCCCATCCCCCGGATCTTCTGGCCGTACTCCTCGCGGCTCCTGGAGGAGTTGTTGGTCAGAAAGACGAAGGGCAGCCCCCGGGCCAGGCAGAGGTCCACGAAGTCCCGGGCCCCCGGCAGCAGACGCCCCCCGAGGTAGGTGGTCCCGTCCATGTCCAGTGCGAACCCGTCGGTGTGCCGCAGCCGTTCCAGGGCCCCTGCCGTCCGTTCGATCATCGTCGCAACTCCCCTGTCGCCATTGACAGCCCTTGCCGGGCCGTGATTCCATCCATCGCCCTGTCCTGGAGGCCCCCATGGCCCCTGCACTGCCCTTTCTGGCACCTTTTTCCCCGGCGGTCCAGACCGTGGTCGAGTCGGTGCTGGCAGAAGTCCAGCATCCATCGCGGGTCGTGGCGGCGGTGGACGCCGACGGCACCCTCTGGCGCCACGACATTGGGGAGCACTTCCTCCAGTGGATCTCCGGGCGGCTCCCCGACTCGCCGGAGACGCCGCTGCTCCCCCCGGAGACCTGGGACCGCTATCTGGCCCTGCTATCGGAGGACCGCTGTCGGGCATACGCCTTCGCCGTGGAGGCGATGGAGGGGCTTCCGCTGTTGGAACTGCTCTATGCGGTGGACTACGTCGCGGCCCAATGGCGCCACTACCGCCCCCGGATGGCCCAGTTGCTCGAGGGACTGCGCGGTGCCGGCGTCGAGGTGGTGGTCGTCACGGCCACCTGGGAGACCCTGGTCCGCCACGCCCTGCTCCGGATGGAGGTCGATGCGCCGGTGCTGGGGATCGAGAGCGGGCACCGCTACCACGGGGGCGTGGGGGTCGTGCTGAACGGACAGGTGGAGCGGCCGGTGACCTGCATGGAGGGCAAGGTGGAGGCCCTTCAGAAGTACCTGGACTGCCGCCCGACGCTGGCCATCGGGGACAGCCTCGGGGACCTGCAGATGCTGGAGGCGGCGAGGCATCGGATCGTGGTGCGCCATCGCCGGGACCCGGTCAACGACCTGGCGCGCATCGCCCGGGAGCGGGGCTGGCCCGTCGAGGTGTTCTAGTTGGTCACGATGAAGCGTTGCGCCAGGCGTTCTCCCCATCCCTGCGCAGGGTCGAAGACATCCCGACTGTCTGGGGATCCATGTGAAGCCGTCGGTCGTGACGACTTCCCCGCCGCAAGTCGCACAGGCGAATGCCCTGAACGAGGCAACCCGACAACCTCTCGATGCCAGGACGCCTGGTTCGTGGACGGACGTTCCCGGTGGCGATCCGCGCGTGACTGACCGTCCATCCGACGGCCCATTCGCAGGTGACCAATCAGTGCGTCCGCCCGCTTGACAGTCACCGGGATTGGAGCGAATGACGCAGCGCACAAGGCGGCGTCAGAGAACGCACCTTGGGCCGCGACATGGGCGGAGGTGACGCATGGGCTGGCGGAGAACGGAGACGACGGTTGCCTGGGGAGCAGTCCTGGCCATGACGGTCGCACTGGCCTCCTGCGGCGGCCCCCGGGAGACGGCCTCCCTCGTTGTGATGGGCCTGATCGACGCCACGGAGATTGACGTGGCCTCAAAAGTCCCGGGTCGGGTGAAGGAACTGAAGGTCCGCGAGGGCGACCATGTCCAGGCGGGTGACACCCTGGCCGTGATCGAGAGTCTGGAGATCGACGCGAAGGTCCGCCAGGTCAGCGCGGCCATCGAGGCGGCCCAGGCCAGGCTGAAGATGGCGCGCAAGGGTGCCCGCGACGAGGAGCGAGAGCAGGCGAAGAAGGCCCTGGACGCGGCACAGCATCAGGTCGATCTGGCCAAGAAGATGTACGACCGTATGAAGGCCCTTCTGGACCAGGGTTCGGTGCCCCAGGCGACCTACGACGACGTGGCCTTCAAATACGACGTGGCCAGGGACCAGTTGCAGATCGCGCAGGCGCGCTACGACATGGTCAAGAAAGGGGCGCGCGACGAGGAGATCGAAGCCCTGGAGGCGCTGGTGCGGCAGGCGGAGGGCACGCTGGACGAGGTCAGGGCCTACGAGGCCGAGACCGATCAGAAGGCCCCCATCACTGGCGAGGTCACGAAGGTCATGGTGCATGCTGGCGAGCTGGCTGCGACGGGCTATCCGATCGTGACGCTGGTCGACCTGACTGATATCTGGGCGACGTTTGCGGTGCGCGAGGACCTGTTGAAAAGGCTGCCGATGGGTGCCAGACTGACCGCCGAGGTACCCGCTCTGGGAAAGACGGTCGAATTCCAGGTCTTCAACATCTCGGCACTGGGTGACTTTGCGACGTGGCGGGCCACCTCCGAGAAGAACTCATTCGACCTGAAGAGCTTCGAGGTAAAGGCCCGGCCCGTGACACCGGTGGAGGGGCTGCGGCCCGGCATGACGGTCCGCTGGCGCGTGACTGACTGATCCCGCAGGACGCCGACCGGACGGCGACCCGTTCCCCGGGAGAGACCGATGCCCGAACTCGCACCTGATGACGGCCCGGCCAAGCGCCACTGCCTGATGCGGGACTTCGCGCGCGGGTTCGGCGACCAGGCCCTCCGTTTCGTCCGGATTCCGCGGATGGCGATCCTCCTCGTGATGCTCCTGGCCCTGTCGTGGCTGGGGATGGACATCTACCGCAGCCTGGTCCTGACGGACATCCCGGTGGCCGTCCTGGACCTGGACAACTCGCACATCAGCCGCACCCTCCGCGAGTACCTGTCGTCCGCCCGGGAGTTGCGGGTGACCGCGAAGCCCCCGCAGTCGGTGGAAGAGGCGCAGGGGATGCTGACGCGGGGCGACGTGGCGGCCATCCTCGTGATCCCCGACGACCTCTCGACGGACCTCAAGCATGGGCGGCGGCCCCGGGTCCTGCTGGCGGTCGACGGCAGCAACATCGTCATCGGGAAGAACGTCTACAAGGCGATGGCGAAGGCCGTGGGGACGGTCGCGGCCGGTGTGCAGATCACCTACGTGACCAGACTGGGCGAGCCCAAGGACCTCGCGATGGGCCGGGTGGTGCCGGTGGTGATCGAGGAGCAGTTCGCCTTCAATCCCGGCACCAACTATGCCATCTACGTCGGGGCGCCTCTGTTGTTCTTCCTGCTGCACGTCTTCATCCTGCTGTGCACCCTGACGGTTCTGATCCCGGAGGCTTCCGGTGTTCCGGCGCCCCCAGGAGGCGAGCCGAAGGCCTCCATCGCGGGCCGCCTGCTGATGATCGCCCTGTTGTGCCTGGGCCTGGGGCTGATGCAGATCTACGCCTATCTGCCCCACATCGAGGTCGTCGCGCAAAGTGCCTTCCCCCTCGTTCTGGCCATGCTGGCGGCCATGGTGGTCCTGGACATGCTGATGGCGGGTGCGTGCCTGATGGTGCTGCCCACATCGGTCAGTTCGATGCAGGCCGCGATCGTGCTGGGGATGTTGTCGCTGATGTTCAGCGGGGCAACCTGGCCGACCGACATGTTCCCGCACGCCCTGCAAACGGTGGGTTCCGTGATGCCGCTGACGCCGTTCCTGAAGGCATCGCAGGTGTTCCTCAACTACCCGGTCGCCTGGGACGACATGTCGGGATACGTCGCGGACTTCGGTCGGCAGGCTGCGGTCCTGGGAGGTGTCATCATGGTGGCTGCTCCCGTGCGCCATCTGACGCGCGGCTTGCGCGATCGCCTGTTCCGGCGAGGGAGGCCCACATGATCGGGCGCCCGCTGCTGCGCGCCATCGTGGATGAGTGGCGCTTCCTGGCGGGGCGCGGGCGATCGACCCTCATCGTCCTGCTGGGGATCCCGTTCTTCTACCCGGTCGTCATCGCGTGGCTGTACGCGGAGAACCAGCCCGTGGAGCGTCCGATCCTGGTCGTGGACGACGACAACTCCGCCCTGTCGAGACGGCTCGTGACGGATCTGGAGGCCACGCACGAACTGCGGATTGTCGGCCGACCCGCCACGGCGGAGGAGGGATTCCACCGGATCCTGCAAGGCGACGCCGAGGCGGTGGTGTGGATCCCGCCGGACCTCGCCACGGACGTAAAGCAGGGGCGACAGGGCCATGTCAAGGTATGGGTCAACGCAGGGAACATGCTGACCTACTCGGTGGCCTACGCTGCGATCAGCAATGTCATGCAGCACCTCACCGAGGACCTCGACGTACGCTACTTCGTCGAGAAGGGCATCCCCAGGGACGCTGCAACGAACCGGGTCATGCCGATCCTGCGGGACGATCGCATCCTGTTTCGCCCGGACCTCTCCTACGGAAGTTATCTGGTCCCCGGGGTCATGATGGTGGTCTTGCAGCAGCTCATCCTGGTCGCGCTGGCCTTCTCGTGCGGCATGGCCCGTGAGTTCCATCTGACGTGGCCTGGAACGGAGGCAGCGACGGCCTGGGGCAAGGTCTTCGGCCAGTTCCCGGTCTATATGCTTGGCGCGGCGTTCCTGGCGCTGTTCCTGTTCCCCCTCTGCGGCTGGCCCGATGCCCGACCTGGCGCGCTGCTGGTGGTCATGACGGCCTTCCTGGTTGCGATGGTCCCGGTAGCGGTCCTGGTGGCTGGTCCGGCGCGCGACCGCTACTACGCATTCCTGATGCTGATGCTGCTGTCGTCGCCGATCTTCATGGCCAGTGGCTACGCGTGGCCCATGAACCATTTGCCGACGTACATCCAGGTACTGACCCTGGCCATCCCGCTGCGTCCGGCGTTGTCGGCGATGCAACTGGTCTCGGTGAAGGGTTGCAGCCTGGGCGAGGTCGCGCCGCAATTGCTGCACCTGGGGGCTCTGGCGGTCGGCTGGACGCTGGTCACCCTGGTCTTCCAGTGGCTGGCCGCGCGCTTCCGGGGGGGGCGGGCGAGCCTCGGCTGACGTCCCGCCAACGCGTCGCTGGAGGCCTTGCCTCCACGCCATCGCCAACTCCTGCCTCCAGTCGATGCCCAATGCGTCTGCCATCCACCCGGTCTTTCCCGTCGCGGATCGAGACCAGACACCATGGTTGGAGATCCTTGAGGGGAGGCTGGGACGACGGTCAGTGGGTTGGAGGCAACGACTGGTGATGGGTTCAGCGGCCCTTGGGACGGGCGTTCCAGAGGCCGGCCATCAGGGTGGCGGGGACCAGGGAGAGGGCAGCCAGCAGGGCGAAGATCACGGTCCACTGGGTCATCGGCAGGAAGGAGGGCCAGGACCCGGCGGAATCGGCGATCCACCGAGGGGCCTGGTCCCGGAGCCACCCGACCCCGGCGCCGGAGAAGATCGACCCGGCGGCCCCCAGGGCCATTGTGAAGCCTGTTGCGGCGGCGGTGGCCGCAGGGTCCACGTCGGCGGTGGCGGCCCCGCTCATGAGCATGTCGGGTCCGTAGATCAGGAAGCCGGCGAGGCCCAGCATGGCGGTGGCCTCGACCCACTGTCCCTTCGGCACGAAGAGGAAGCCGCCGCAGACGAGGGCCAGGGCATAGAGGCTGATCGCGCACACCGGCGCCCGGCGCCCGCCGAAGAGGCGGTCCGAGAACCACCCGGCAGAAACGGCACCGACGGCCCCGATCAGGGGCAGGGCCACGGCGGTGAAGGCGCTGCCCTTGATGCTGCGGCCGTGGAAATCGTTCATGTAGGTGACGGCCCAGTTCATGAAGGCGTAGCGGACGCCGTTGGCGCAGAAGAAGGCGACCCCGAGCACCCAGAGCATCCGGTTGGTCAGGGTCAGTCGGAGGATCTCCCAGGAGGAACGGGCGACGACCGGAGCGACGTGGGTCCCGGACGGTGCGGAGGTGGTCGCCGGGAGGTCGTCCCGGATCGTGCCGAGCCCCACCTCCTCGGGACCATCCCGGAGGCCGAACCAGAAGGCCACGGCCACCGGGGCGAGGATCATCGCCGGGACCGAGAAGGCGGCCCGCCATCCCATCGACTCGCAGAGGACGCCGGCCAGCAGCCAGGCCAGCACGTTGCCGACCTGGTAGCAGGTGCTGATGAGGCCGACCACGAGTCCCCGTCGCTCGGTGCGGGTCCAGTTGGTGATGGTCTTGACGACGAGGGACCACCCGGCAGACTGGGCCAGGCCGTTGAGGCCCCAGAGGGCAAGCATCATCGGGTAGGAGGTGGCGAGGGAGAAACCGAGATTGGCGGAGACGATCAGGATCATCGCGATGGTCATCAGCCGACGTCCGCCCAGGCGTTCCCCGACCTGGCCGTTCAGGAACTGGCCGATGGCGTAGATGGCGGCATAGACCGAGGGGATCATGCCGACCTGGGCCGCGGTCCAGTCGGGGAACTCCTTCAGGATCAGGGGCTGTGCCACGGCGAAGTTGAGGCGGCAGAGGTAGTAGGAGGCGTAGGCGCCCCAGAGGAGGGCGAAGGTCTGATACTGCCAGCGGCGCAGCGTCGAGGCATCCGGTTGGGCCATCGGGGGTTGCTCCGTCAGGGTCCCGGCAGGGGCCGGGCCTGGACTTCCTAGCATTGCCGTCGTTTCCCGGCAAGGCGGATTTCTGCAGACCGATCGTCCGCGGCCGCCAGGAGGATGCGGGGCGACGGGGGCGGGGGAGCGGGACGGGCCCTCCGGACTCGACGTCGCCCCGGGGGCGCTGCCCCCGGGACGCGTCTGCACCTCGGCGCGCGCGAGGGCATCGATGGCCCCCGCAAGGGCGCGCGCGCCTCCGGAGCGTCCTCCGGGGCCCGCCCCGCTCCCCCGGCGGGGCGTTGGATGCTTTGGTCAGCACGTCCTTTGGTCCCGGCGCCAGGAAACCCAGCCAAAACTGGGATGGCCGACGGATGGGCTTCCGGTGCTGCACCGACCGGGTCCCTTGAGAAAAAACGGCCTGAGCGGGATGCGGACCAGAGACCCCCGGTGTATGCTCCGAGGGACGACCCGGCGGAGGAGCGGGGATGGGCGACCTGGTGCTGGCCATCGACGTGGGGACCCAGAGCAGCCGGGCCCTGGCCTTCGACGCCCGGGGAGACCTCGTGGACAAGGCCCGGGTGCCCTACCAGCCTCCCTATCTCTCTCCACGCCCGGGATGGGCCGAACGGGACCCGGAGGCCTTCTGGGAGGACCTGGGGACGGCCTGCCGGACCCTCTTCGCCCAGGGCCGGGTCACGCCGGATCGGGTGGCCGCCGTGTGCCTGACCTTCCAGCGGAACACGGTGATCCACCTGGGTGACGACGATCGGCCCTTGCGACCGGCCATCGTCTGGCTCGACCAGCGACGATGCTCTCGCCCCCCTGCCCTGCCCCTCCACTGGCGGCTGGCCTTCCGGATGGCCGGCGCCACGACGACCGTCCAGGCCTTCCAGGCCGAGTCGGAGGCCAACTGGGTCGCGGAGCACGAGCCGGAGGTCCACCGGCGCACCCGGCGCCTGGTGTTCCTGTCGGGCTACCTGACCCTCCGGATGACGGGAGAGTTCGCCGACTCTCTGGCCTGCCAGGTTGGCTACCTCCCCTTCGACTTCAAGAGGCAGGCCTGGGCCGATGCCCTGGACTGGAAATGGGCGGCCCTGGCCATCCGCCGGGACCAGTTGCCGTCCCTGGTCCCCCCGGGCCGGCCCCTGGGGAGCGTCACGGCATCGGCGTCGGCCCACACGGGCATTCCGGCAGGGATTCCCGTGATCTCGGGAGGATCGGACAAGGCGTGCGAGGTGCTGGGGTGCGGCTGTCTGGCCCCGCACCAGGGCTGCATCGGCTATGGGACGACCGCCACGCTGAACATCGACTCGCCACGCTACGTGGAGCCGGTCCGGCTGGTCCCGCCCTACCCGAGCGCCCAGCCGGGGCACTACAACCTGGAATACCAGATATTCCGGGGGTTCTGGATGGTGACCTGGTTCAAGGAGCAGTTCGCCCAGATCGAGGGACAGCGCGCCGCGGAGCGGGGCATCGCCGCCGAGGCGCTGCTGGAGGAGGAGGCCCGGGAGGTCCCCGCCGGCTCCCTGGGCCTGGTCCTGCAGCCGTTCTGGACGCCGGGCGTGCGCCATCCGGGACCCGAGGGCAAGGGGGCGATCATCGGCTTCGGCGCCGCCCACCGGAAGCCCCACATGTACCGGGCGTTGCTGGAGGGCCTGGCCTACGAACTGCGAAGCGGCCGGGAACGCATCGAGGCCCGCACCGGCGTGCCGATCACGGAGGTGACCGTCTGCGGCGGGGGGTCCCGGAGCGACCTGGCCCTGCAGATCGTGGCGGACGTCTTCCGCCTGCCAGCCCGGAGGCCCGCCCACGACGAGGCCTCGGGCCTGGGCGCGGCGGTGCTGGGTGCCTGGGGCGTCGGCCTGCACCCCGACCTGGCGGCGGCGGTGGCGGCAATGACCCGGCCCGGCGCCCGGTTCGAGCCCGTCCCGGATCACGCGGCCCGGTACGACGACCTCTACCGGGAGGTCTATGCCCCGCTCTACGGACGGCTCCGCCCGCTCTACCGGGCCATCCGGCGCATCACGGGCTACCCTTGACCTGCTTCTGGTAGGTCCCGATCAGCACGGCCTCGGCAATCACGGCCCCCCGCATCGCCTCCTCCACCTGGGCCCGAGTGGGGTTCCGGAGGTCCGGCAGCACGCGATCCAACGCGAAGAGGCGGAAGTGGTACCGGTGCCGTCCGATCGGCGGGCAAGGACCGCCCCAGCCGACCCGGTTCCAGTCGTTGACCCCCTGGGCCGTGCCCGGTGGCAGGTCCGATGCGGATCGGACCGCCTCGGGAAGGCCCGTGGCATCGGGCGGCAGGTTGTACAGCACCCAGTGGACCCAGGTCCGGGTCGGCGCCGCCGGGTCCGGGGCATCGGGGTCATCGACGATCAGCACCAGGGACCTGGCCCGGGACGGGACCCCGGTCCAGGCCAGGGCCGGCGAGACGTCCTCGCCCTCGCAGGTGTAGCGGGCGGGGATGGGGCCGTTGGCCTCGAAGGACGGCGAGGTCACTCGCATCGTCGATACCGGCCCCGCCTCGCCGCTACCGGAAGCGCAGGCCAGCCCGATCAGGGCCGGCCCCAGGACCCACCGATGGCATCCCATCAACGACCTCCCGGACTGTCGATCCGTGTTCCCCGTACCCCGTCAGCGCCTCAGGAAGCCCTTGCCGCAGCCGGGGCAGCGCTTGCCCTCGTGCCCGTGGGAACTGCACCACCAGCGGCGGCAATGGTCGCACTGGAAGAAGATCTTGCCGCTCCGGTCGGTGTTCTTGCAGCCGCTCGCCTCGCACTGGATCGTGGCCATGGGCCCTCCTGTGGTGATGAAGAACGAGGTCATTTTCTTCCAGGGTCTTCTCCGTGTCAAGGGGTCCCGGCGGACCGAAACCGGCCCCGTCGATGGACCTCCCGGCCCGAGGTGTCGCCGCGCCTTCTGCCCTCGGGCCCATCGGACAGGAGGAGTGTTCGTGGGATGGAAGGTATGATGTCGTTGTCCCGGGGGTCGCGGTGCCACGGGACCTGGCGTCGCAGGTCGGGAGCACGGTGCGGTCCTGCAGGGCTCCGGGCAGCAGACTGTGGGGTGGAGGCCGGGATGGATCGAGGGGCGAGGAGACCGACCTTGAAAGGACGGGCGTGGCTGGTGCTCCCGGCCTGCCTCTGGGGCGCGTGCGCCGGAAACTCGTCGGACCCGGGGCAGGATCCCGGCACCGAGACCGATCTGTCGGTCCGGATCCCCGAAGACCTGACTCCAGGGGATGGCCCGGAGCCCGGCGTTGGGGATGCCCGGGACCCTGGGGCCGCGCCAGACCAGGGGATCGACGACGGCCCACGGGCCGACCCTGGTGATGCCGGCGGGGACCTGGCCGTACCGGCCGATCCGGGCGAACCCGACCTGGGGTCCTGGGACCCGGGCCTGGGATTGGACCCCGGATCACCCGACCTGGACGGGCCGGACCTTGGCCCCTGGGACCCCGGCCTCTTCGACCCGGGTCGTCCCGACCCCGGCGGGAGCGACCCGGGACTCACGGACCCCGGCGAGAACGACCCGGGGCCGACCGATCCCGGACCTCTGGACCCCGGCGCCATTGACCCCGGAATCACCGACCCCGGGCCGCTGGATCCCGGCATCCTGGACCCGGGGACTCCCGACCTCGGTGCCTCGGATGCTGGCGCTTGTCCCCAGGTTCCGGAACCCGATCCCGTGGCCGCCGAGCCCCTGGCCCCCATGGACCCCGCCGGCCGGGTCGAGACGGTCAGGTCCTCGGGCTTCACCGACGAGTTCCTCTACGACGGCACCGGCCTGCTGAAGATCGGCACCCGGCGCGAGTGGGGCGCCAGCATCGTGTTCTTCGGCATGACCTCCGGGGGCCCCGGCATGAACGCCACGAACGTCATCGACGCCAACGACACCGGTCGCGAGGTGCAGATCGCCCTGTACGACCCGGACCGCCAGATGCAGGGGTGCGCGGCGGCCGCAGCCTGCCGCACCGCGCCCGAGACGGCATGCCCCACCTCGATCACCTACCTGGGATGGAACCCGGTGCAGGGTGGCAACGAGTGCAACCGGGGCAGCCCGGCGACCACCACCCAGGCTCCGGGCGTGCTGGAGGCGGTCGTCCAGCCCCTGTTCTGGAACCCCGACTGGCAGTCGGCCACCTGCGTCAACACGGGCTGCCAGGACCCGACTCTCCGGACCCTCGTGTCCGACGTGCGCTACACCCAGCGCCTGCGATTCGTCCGCACCCACATCGTCGAGATGCAGATGGCCGTCGAGAACCTCTCGGACGTGGAACACGCCCCGACGGTCCAGGAGTTCCCGACGCTCTACGCCTCCTGGGGCCAGGGCGGCCCGGACCTCGACGTGATCCTGGACTCCACCGGGACCCAGGTGGCCGTGGACATCCCGGCCAACGACGGCTTCTTCTATCGGGACTTCGACAGCCCCGGCGGCTTCGTGTCGCTCCAGGGACCCACGCAGGAATACGGCGTCGGGCTCTACTACGAGAACCGGCTCACGCAGTTCCAGGCCTGGCAGAAGCAGGGGGTCTTCAACAACGTGCGGGCGCGCTTCCGGTTCGGGCTGCCGGCCCGGGGGGTCGTGATGGCACGGGCCTACCTGATCCTGGGGTCCTTCTCCACGGTGGCATCGGAGGCGGCCTGGCTGGACAGGCACCTGGCGCCGTTCGGGGTCATCGACGAGCCGATCGCCGACGCGCCGGTCCGGGGTGCCACGCTGGTTCGGGGGTGGGCCCTGGACAATCGGGGGGTCGTGGGGGTCGAGGCGCTGATCGACGGCACCGTCCGGGGGACGCTGACCTACGGCACCTCGCGCCCGGACGTGTGTCGCGTCTGGCCCGGCTACCCCCAGTGCGACGCAGTGGGGTGGCAAGGGACCCTGGACCTGTCCGGGGTCACGCCGTGCGCCCACCTGCTGGAGGTCCGTGCCCGGGACGCCGACGGGAACGCCCGGGTGATCGGGCGCCGTCGCATCCAGGTCGTTCCCTGACCCGGATTTCAGTCCTGGGGAGACCCCGACGGCGACAGCCGGCGGACCACCCGTACCTCGAAGCGGCGACGCCAGGACAGACGGCGGCCCAGGGCCCGGTCCAGCAGCGCCACGCCCCCCAGGCCGATCCCGGCGCCCAGCACCGCGGCGCCGGCGGCCCATAGGTCCCGGGCCGGCGAGGTCAGCCCCGACAGCCAGGCCCAGGCCGCGGCCCCGAGGCCCGCCATCCCCACGAGCGGAATGCCATAGGCCAGGCCCGCCGCCAGCGCCGCCGAGGGGCGCCGGGTTCCCACCAGGACCCGATCCCCGACCGAGACCCGGACGTCGGCCTCCAGGATCATCGCCCGGACGTCCTGTTCCCCGGGCACGCAGACATGCCTCGCGTGGCAGCCGGCACAGGCCGAGGCCCGCTGCACGATGACCTCGACCCGCCCGTCGGGAAGCACCCGGGCGACCTGCGCCTCGACCCCGTCGCCGCAGTCCCCCGGCGGGATCGCGACCGGGGCCCTGTCCTGGGAGGAACCGTCCTGGACCGGCGGAAGGGCCGTCACGAGGCATCCCCGGCTGGCGCAGGCGACGCCGCCGCCTTCCGAGCGGCCTCCTCGGCCTTTCGCTCCGCCTGCCGGGCCAGGGCCTGTTCCCGGACCGCCGGGTCCGGGGTCACGCGGGCCGCCATCGTGCCGGGCTTGCAGGCATCGATGCACAACCCACAGGACACGCAGCGGGAGTGGTCGAAGACCGGCAGGTTGCCCTTCATGGCCAGGGCCTCGTAGGGGCAGACCTTCACGCACTGGCGGCACGAGATGCACCCTGCCGAGCAGACCTTCCGGACCTCCCGGGCCGCAAGGCGCGTGTGGCAGGCCACCGTGACCCGGGCGGTGCAGGGCTCCAGCACCATCACGCCCTTGGGACACGCCTTCACGCACTGGCCGCAGGCCGTGCACCGCTCCCGGTCCACGATGGGCAGGCCGTCGGGTCCCATGTGGATCGCGTCGAAGAGGCACGCCTCCACGCAGTCCCCGAGCCCCTCGCAGGCGTCGGGGCAGCCCTTGCTGCCGCCCTCGGTGAGCAGCGTCACGGCCTTGCAGTTCCGCACGCCTGCGTAGTGGAACCGGGTCGGGCAGGCCTGGTGGCCGCCGCCGCAGCGGACCACCGCGACCATCCGGACCTTTTCCTCGATGGCGATCCCCAGGATCGCCCCGATGCGCCGCACCGCCCCGGCCCCGCCAGGGGCACAGAGGTCCGGCGCCGCCTTCCCGGCGACCACCGCCGCCGCGTAGCCCGAGCACCCCGGGTAGCCGCAGCCGCCGCAGTTCGCCCCCGGGAGGGCCTCGGTCACCTGCCCGATCCGGGGGTCCTCGTCCACCCGGAAGGCCCGGGACGCCGCCGCGAGGACCGATGCGGCCACGGCCCCCACCGCCCCCAGCGTCCCGCCTGCCACCAGGATGCCCTGGACGTCCATCTCCATCGCCTCCCGGTCCCCTTCCCGGCATCATCCCGGAAGCGGGACCTCGATTCCCCTCGTTGCCTCCGCCGACCGCATCACACCTTGACGATCCCCGAAAATCCCAGGAAGGCCAGCGACAGGATCCCGGCGGTCAGCAGCGCGATGGGCATGCCCCGGAAGGCCCGGGGCGTGTCCCTCAGCAGTGCCAGGCGCTCCCGGATCGCCGCAAAGAGCACCAGCACCATCCCGAACCCGAGGGCCGACCCCAGCGAGAAGACCAGGGCCTCCATGAAGTCGAACTCCTTCTTGATGGCCAGCAGCGAGGCCCCCAGCACGGCACAGTTGGTCGTGATCAGCGGCAGGTAGATCCCCAGCGCCTGGAACAGGGACGGCGAGAACTTCCGGATCGCCATCTCGACGAACTGCACCAGGGCGGCGATGACCAGGATGAACAGGATGGTCTGGAGGTACTGGAGGCTCAGGGGGACCAGCACCGCGCCGTAGAGCAGGAAGGTGATCACCGAGGCCAGGACCATCACGAAGATCACCGCCGCGGCCATGCCCAGGGCCGAGTCCACCTTCCGGCTGACGCCCAGGAAGGGGCAGATCCCGAGGAACTGGGCCAGCACGAAGTTGTTCACGAACATGGCCCAGAAGACCAGTTGCAGATAGGCGACCGCGTCCATGATCACCTCCCCTTCCGGGCCTGCATCGCGGCCATCAGCAGCCCCAGGGTCAAGAATCCCCCCGGCGGCAGGATCATCACGAGGGCGGCGTGGGCCTGGAACCCCCGGCCGAGGACCGGCATCCCCAGCAATGTGCCGTTGCCCAGCAGTTCCCGGATTCCCCCGAGGACCGTGATCGCCAGCGTGAACCCGACCCCCATGCCGATCCCGTCGAGGGCCGATTTCCAGACAGAGTTCTTCGACGCGAAGGCCTCGGCCCGGGCCAGGATGATGCAGTTCACGACGATCAAGGGGATGAAGACCCCCAGGGACCGGTGGAGGTCCGGCAGGAAGCCCTCCATGACCAGGTCCACCATCGTCACGAAGGAGGCGATGACGACGATGAAGGCCGGGATCCGCACCGCCGACGGGATGACCCGGCGCAGCATCGAGATCACCACGTTCGAGCAGGTGAGGACGAAGATCACCGCCGCGCCCATGCCCAGGCCGTTGGCCAGCGTCGTGGTCACCGCCAGGGACGGGCACATCCCGAGCACCATCACCAGCAACGGGTTCTCGGCCCAGACCCCCTTGCCCAGTTCCTGCAGCGCCGTCCGTTCACTCATGGCCGCCTCCCGGAACGGGATCCTGCTGGCCCGGGTCCGCCTGGCCCGCCGGGGCGGTCCCCGGGGTCCCTGCCCCTGGCGTTCCCCGTCCCCCGTGCTCCCGGAACAGCCGCGCCGCCTCGCTGATCGACTCGGCCACCACCCGGGAGGTGATCGTCGCGCCGGTAATGGCGTCCACGGTGCCCCCGTCCTTCTTGACCTTCAGGGGCTCCCTGGGGACCTCGAACCCCTCGAACTGCCGCGCGAACGGCGGTTCCAGGGCCTTGGTCCCGAGCCCCGGCGTCTCCTTGTGCTCCAGGAACCGATAGCCCCGGACCCTGACCGTCCCCGCCGGGTCCCCCTCCAGCCCCACCAGCACCTTGACCGGACCGCCGTAGCCCCGAGGGTGGATGACCTGCACGGCGCCTCCGGTCACCTGCCCGCCCTTCCGGGCCATGAAGACCACCGGCAGGCGATTCGCCTCCGAGTCCGTCGGAGCCGACGGGTCCGCCGCACCCACCACCACCCGCTCGTCGGTCGGAACGTTGTCGAACTCCGGCAGCACCGCCTGGAGGGCCTGGAGCGTCCGGGCCTTCCGGGAGGCCGCAATGGGCTCCCGGGTCGCGTCGTGGACCAGCGCCAGCAGGCCCGCCGATCCCCCGGCGATCAGCGTCAGCACCACCACATAGCGCAATTCCTTCGGCATCAGGCCGCCTCCTTGGCCTTCGGCACGCCGCGCCCGAACGGCGTCGGCACCATGCGGTCGATCAGCGGCGTGACCGCGTTCATCAGCAGGATGGCGAAGGACACGCCCTCGGGATATCCGCCCCACAGGCGGATCACCGCCGTGAGCAGCCCGCAGCCGACCCCGAAGATCAGCCGTCCCCGGAAGGTCATCGGCGAGGTGACCATGTCGGTGGCCATGAAGAAGGCCCCGAGCATCAGCCCGCCGCTGACGAGGTGGAACCACGGGGTCCCATGCTGGGGTCCGCCGAAGACCCAGACCGCCCCGGTCACCGCGACGACCGTCCCCAGGAAGGTCGCCGGGATCTCCCAGGTGATGACCCGCCGGGCCAGCAGCACCAGGCCTCCCAGCAGCAGGGCCGCCGCCGAGACCTCCCCCAGGGATCCGCCCACCTGGCCCACGAAGAGGTCCATGCTGCTGGCGGCGATCTCCGACAGCCGCCCCTCCTTCAGCAGTCCCAGGGGCGTCGCGCCGGTCATCGTGTCCAGCGTCGCCGCATCCACGAGACCCCGGACCCCCGGTCGCAGCCAGGTCGTCATCTGGGCCGGCCAGGCCACCAGCAGGAAGACCCGAGCCGTCAGGGCGGGGTTGAACAGGTTGGACCCGAGCCCCCCAAAGACGTGCTTCGCCAGGAAGATCGCCACCACCGACCCGACCAGAATCATCCACCAGGGAGTCGTGGGGGGCAGGTTCATCGCCAGCAGGAGGCCCGTCACCAGGGCCGACCCGTCCCGGATCGACCCGGGCGTCCTGAGCCATCGCAGGCACGCCCACTCGACGGCCAGGCAGCCGGCCACGGCGATGACATGGACCCGGGCCGCCTCCAGGCCGAAGAACCACAGGGACACGGCCACGGCCGGCAGCAGTGCCAGGACCACCCATCGCATCACCGACGGGATGGAGTCCCGATCCCTCAGATGGGGCGAGGGACCGACAAACAGCCGTCGATCTTCACCGGTGCTGGTTGTTTCGCTCATGCAACCTCGCCTTCGCGATGCGGAACCACTGGACCAGATAGCGGTCCGCCGGACAGACCCAGGCACAGGAACCGCACTCCATGCAGTCCCGAACGTGGAGCCGTTCCGCCCCATCCAGGTCCCCCGCCTCCAGATGCCACGCGATGATGGCCGGGGCCAGGCCCAGGGGGCAGATGTCCACGCAGCGGCCGCAGCGCAGACACGGCCCAGGCCAGAGTTCCTCCTCCGACGGTGCCGGCAGGAACAGGAATCCCGAGGACCCCTTCACGACCGGCACCTCCAGGTCCACCTGGGCGACCCCCATCATCGGCCCGCCCATCACGACCCGCCCCGGAGGCGACGTCAGGCCGCCGCAAGACGCCACCAGGTCCGCCAGGGGCGTCCCGATGCGCACCCGCAGGTTCTTCGGTTCGGCGATGCTCGGACCGGAGACCGTCACCACCCGTTCGATCAGCGGAATGCCCTGCCGGACCGCACGGCTGACCGCCGCCGCCGTGGCGACGTTCTGGACCACGACGCCCACGTCCATCGGCAGTCCCGGCGGCGCCGGCACCACCCGTCCGGTCAGGGCCCGGATCAACTGCTTCTCGGCCCCTTGCGGATACTTGACCCGACAGGCCTGGACCGAGACGGCCGGGTCCCCGGCGAAGGCCGCGGACAGGCGATCGATGGCATCGGGCTTGTTGTCCTCGATGCCCACCAGCACGCGGTCCACGCCCAGGATGCGCCGGAGGATCCGGATGCCGTCCACGACCAGGTCCGTCTCCTCCAGCATCACCCGGTGATCGCAGGTCAGGTAGGGCTCGCACTCGGCACCGTTGATCACCAGCGTGTCCACCGGCTTCTCCGGCGGCGGGGCCAGTTTCACGTGGGTCGGAAAGGTCGCCCCGCCCAGGCCGACGATGCCCGCGTCGCGAACCCGATTCCGGAGGTCCTCCGGGGAGGCCCGATCGGGGTCCAGGGGGGGCATCCGGACCGGCTCCGGGGGCCAGGAGGCCCCCTCGGGGGCATCGGCGGGCGGCGCCTCTCGCGCCTCGATCACCACCGCGTCGGTGGTGAAGCCCCCGGGGTGACGATGGCGGGCGATGGCCGTGACCTCCCCGGCGATGGGGGCATGGATCGGGGCCGACACGTAGCCTCCGGCCTCAGCAACGACCTCTCCCTCGGCCACCCGCTGGCCGACCTTCACCACCGCCTTTGCCGGCGCCCCCAGGTGCTGTCGCAGCGGCAGCACCACCCGGCCGGGAAGCGGCATCGTCTCCACGGACCTTCCCGCGGTCCGATCCTTGTGCTCCTCCGGGTGAACGCCCCCTCGAAAGGTCCTCCGCGCCATGCCAGACCTCCGCTGCGGCCACCCGAACCGGGCCGCGGGCGAAGGGTATCGCAGCAGCATGGGCCGGCCAACCCGGATCGAGGGAAAAGTCGCGTTTTGATCGCGGACTGTCGCTGGACCCGTTTGGGGGCGATTTCGACCGGACCCGGGATCCCGTCCGGACCGATCGTTCCGCCTTGCGGCCAACTCTCGGCCCGTGGCATAAGGCGCCCGGTGAGGAGGTGCCACATGGCGAATCTGGCGACCACCTGGATGGGTCTTCCGTTGCGGTCTCCCCTGATCGTGGCCTCTTCCGGCCTGACCCGGGGTCTCGAGGACATCCGGGCCTGCGAGAAGGCGGGGGCCGGAGCGGTGGTGCTGAAGTCCGTCTTCGAGGAGCAGATCCTCGCGGAACTGCGCAGCATGGGCGTCGGCTCCATCGAGGGTCCCGAGCACCCCGAGGGGGATGACTACGTCGCGCGCTACGGTCGGCGCCATGCCATCGACGAGGCCCTGGAGACCCTGAGCCAGTGCCGTCGCGAGGTGGGGATCCCCGTCATCGCCAGCATCCACTGCGCCACTGCCGAGGGGTGGCAGGAGTTCGCGGTCCGGGCCGCCGAGGCCGGAGCCGCCGGCATCGAACTGAACGTCTTCATTCCCCCCATGTCCCCGGAACGCGACGGGGCCTCCATCGAACAGGTCTATTTCGACGTGGCCCGGAGCGTGCGGCAGGTCGTGGGCATCCCGGTCTCGCTCAAGATCGCCCCCTACTTCTCGGGCCTGGCCCGCACGGCGGTGCTGCTGTCCCGGGAGGTCCAGGGCCTGGTGCTGTTCAACCGGTTCGTGCATCTGGACATCGACCTCGATCGCCTGGAGGTGGTCACGACCCGGGCCTTCAGCGACCCCCGGGACCTGGAGGCGCCCCTTCGGTGGACCGCATTGCTGGCAGGACGGGTGCACTGTGACCTGGCGGTCACGACGGGCGTCCACGATGGCGAGGGCGCGGCAAAGGCCCTGCTGGCCGGCGCCTCCGCGGTGCAGGTCTGCTCGGCCCTCTACCGCCACGGCATCGAACACCTGCGGACGATGGCCGACGGGCTTGTGGCCTTCATGGAGCGGCACCGGTTCGCCCGGGTGTCCGACTTCCGGGGCCGTCTGGCCCAGTCGCACCTCGAGTCCCCGGCAGTCTGGGAGCGAGCCCAGTTCATGAAGGTCCAGGCCGGCATCGAGTAGCGGGAGACAGGACTCGAACCCGCGACGTCCACCTTGGCAACCGGAACTCCCCCCGAAAAGTCGGTGAGGATGGAACCCGATCCGGAGCTAGTTCCTTGCGGAAGCGACCTGCCTTCCTGAGCCTTGCGCCGCACGTTGTTAGTTGCTAACATCACGTCCGGTGGCACCGGGGCGAAGCCCTTGAAGACACCGAAACTGGCCCGGCAGGAGCTGCTCATCCGGGTATCACGGGCCATCGAATCCGGCGAGTACCGGATCCTGCCGCACGCTCGGCAGCGGTGCGACGAACGTCAGGTCTCGCCCCCGGACATCGAGACGGCGCTCCAGGCCGGGCGGTACGTGCCCTAGCCGGGATCGCTACGACGACCAGTACCGGGACTGGTCGTACTGCTTCGAGGGCGCCTCGGTCGATGGCGACCCGTTACGGGTGGTCGTCGCCTTCGAGGACTGGATGCTCGTGGTCACCGTGGTCGCGCTGGGCCAGGGTGCCAAGGAGGGATAAGCCATGGCCGACATCCTTACCATGGAACTGGGCTTCCCCATCCTGCTCGTGAACCCCCCGATGATCGAGGTCAGGGGCGAGCGCGTGCCCGACATCAACCTGAGGGCGCTCCAGGAGGCCGCCTTCCGCTTGCTGGTCGTCAAGCCCGGCCGCCTGACCGGGGCCGAGGTGCGCTTCATCCGCAAGCACCTGCGGATGCGACAGGCCGACCTCGCGCGTGTCCTGAACATGGCGAACCATTCGGTCGTGTCGCAGTGGGAAGGCCGCGAAGACGACCCAGCGGGGATGGATTACAACACGGAGGTGCTGCTCCGGATCTGGATGGCCGCGAAGGTCGGACAGGCGGATCGCCTCCTCGAACTGCTGGAGCAGTTGAAGAACCTGTCCCCCGAGGCATCTCGGGAGCCCTTGCACGTCTCGCTGGAGGACGCGGCCTGACGATGACCTTCACGGCGAAACGGAGCCTGCACCTCGCATTCATGTCCTCGTTCACGTAACCGCATGGCCGCGCCTCGGCCAGGGCCGGAATCCAGCCCTGTTTCATGGCCACGCGGCTGTCCGTCCAACAAGTGATCCCGACGTTCGAACGAAAGGGTCTGATCCCGCGGGAACCCGGCGTGGCACGGTCGATCCGGGTCCACAACTCGTCGGGAAGGAGGGGCTTTGCCATGCCCCTCATGTCGCCTCCCTTGGCCACGAACGCCAGACTCACGACATGGTTTGATTGGACGCTCCTGGTGGGGGGATGAACGCTCGGGGTGACCAATCACAGGGACTCGCACTGGCGCCAGGGTGCGTGCCCCGCGCCAGCACGTGGGCGTCACGAAAGATGGGCGGTCCTCGCCAAGAGGCCCTGCGGCCCCCAACCCCGGATTCCAACCCGCCCGAACCCCATTGCTTCGACCCGCCCTGCGACTCGGGCGAGTGCTGCGACCGACACGGGAAAATCGATGCTGTCAGACACGAAAAAGCCCCGGGGTCACCGGGGCTTCATCGCGGAGCGGGAGACGGGATTCGAACCCGCGACGTCAACCTTGGCAAGGTTGCACTCTACCACTGAGTTACTCCCGCCTGGTTTTCAACAGAGCCGAGGCGGATTCTAGCCAGCAGCGCCCCCCTGTCAAGGAAAAAGTGGAGTCGCGCCTTGCGGCCGGCGCCGATTTCCGGTAAGGTCCCGCCCGATGATGGATCCGGAAGCACCAGGATCACCCGTCACCACCTTCGAGGCCCTGGGCCTGGATCCCCTGGTGCTCCAGGGGGTCCGGGATGCGGGGTACCAGAACCCCCTCCCGGTCCAGACCGAGTCCTTCGCCCCCGCCCGGGAGGGACGGCACGTCGTCGTGCAGTCCCGCACCGGCAGCGGCAAGACGGCGGCCTTCGTGCTGCCGCTCCTGCACCGGATCGACTTCTCCTCCCGGAAGCCCCAGGTGCTGGTCCTGGCCCCGACGCGGGAACTGGCCCTCCAGGTCCACGAGGAGTTCCAGCGCCTGGGCCGATACTGCGGACTGCTGTCGGTCTGCATCTACGGCGGCACCCGCTACCAGGAACAACTGGATGCCCTGGCGTCCGGCGTACAGGTCGTCGTGGGCACCCCCGGCCGGGTGCTGGACCACCAGCGCCGAGGCACGTTCCGCACGGCGGACATTCGGGCCCTGGTTCTGGACGAGGCCGACGAGATGCTGTCGGCGGGCTTCTACGAGGACATCCGGAAGGTGCTGGCAGCCCTCCCGGGACTCCGGCAGGTGCTGCTGTTCAGCGCCACGCTGCCGGAGCACCTGATGCAGTTGATCGGGCGTTTCATGCCCAACGCGGTGCGGCTGGACCTCTCCCAGGACCGGGTGGACGTGGACCGGATCGAGAACGTCGGCTACCCGGTGGACCCGACCGGGAGCAAGTTGCGGACCCTGCTGGCGGTGCTGGAGGCCGAGGACCCCCGGGCCGCGATCGTCTTCTGCAACACCCGGGCCGAGACGGAGCGGGTGACGGCCTACCTGCGTCGCCGGGGCTTCGATGCGGCCCTGCTGAACAGCGACCTGAGCCAGACCGACCGGGAGCGGGTGATGGCCCGCATGAGGTCGGGACGGCAGCGCCTGCTCGTGGCCACCGACATCGCGGCCCGGGGCATCGACATCTCGTTCCTGCCCTGCGTGATCCACTTCGACCTGCCCCAGGACGTCCAGCAGTACATCCACCGGACCGGCAGGACGGGGCGGGTGGACCGCATGGGGCGGGCCATCTCGCTGCTGACCATCACCGACACCCAGTCCCTGCGCCGACTGGAGTGGACCTACGGGATTCGCCTGAAGATGCTCGAGACCCCCAGCCGGGAGGAGACGCTGAAGATGCTGGCCGAACGCCGTGTCCGGGAACTGAAGGAGATGATCGAGGCCGGCCGGGTCATCCCGGAGGAGTTCCTGGCCATCGCCCGGGAGATCCTGGAGGACCCCGATGCGCCGCGGCTGGTCGCCTCCCTGGTCGATGCCTGGCTCACGCAGGCCTCCGAGGAACCCCGCCGGCCAGAACCCTCGGAGGCTCCCCGACGCGATCCTCCTCCGAGTTCCCGACCCGCCGGCGGCAACGGCCCGCGAGAGGGGGGACGGCGTCGCCGCCGCTGATCGGGAAGCGTCCTCGCTCCGTCTCCTTCCACATAGCCCCCGATGGCGCTTTTCAGGAGCCGGCGACCGGAATAGACTCCGGGGCTCGGGAGGGCTCCCATGCGACTCCTCGATGCCCGCACCACCCGGGAACTGGACCGCGAGGCGATCCAGGACCGGGGCATTCCCGGGCCGGTCCTCATGGAGCGGGCAGGAACCGCCGTGGCCCAGGCCGTCCGGGAGGTGGCCCGGCCGGGACGACCGGTGCTGATCCTCTGCGGCCCGGGCAACAATGGGGGGGACGGGCTCGTGGCGGCACGAATGCTGGCCACCTGGGGCATCCCGGTCCGAGTGGCCCTGCTGGCCCGCAAGGACGACCTCCGGGGCGATGCGCGGCTCCAGGTGCCCCCCCTGGAGGGGCTGCCGGTGGACCTCGAGGAGTGCCCGGACGGCATCCCCGAGTCCTTCTGGGACCACGAGGCGGGAGCAGTGGTCGATGCCCTCTTTGGCACCGGCCTGACCCGTCCGCTGGAGGGTCCCTTCCGGGACGCGGTGGAACGGGCGTCGGCCCTCCCCTGCCCCAGGATCGCCGTGGACATCCCCTCGGGCGTGGACTCGGACCACGGTCGCGTCCCGGGCCCGGCCTTCCAGGCGGACCTGACCATCACCTTCGAGACGCTCAAGGTGGGGCACTTCGCCTGGCCCGGCCGCGCCCGCTGCGGAACCGTGCGCATCGTCCCCATCGGCCTCCCCGAGGACCTGGTCGCCCGGGCCCCCGGAGTGCTGCTGGTCTGCGCGGCGGATGCAAGCCGGGCCTTTCCCCCCCGGGACCCGGGGGCCTTCAAGAATCAATACGGCCACCTGCTCGTCGTGGGGGGCCTGCGGGGAAAGGTGGGCGCGGTCCTGCTGGCGGGGCAGGCAGCGCTCCGGGCCGGGGCGGGTCTGGCGACCCTCGCGGTGGAGACCCGGGCCGCCGACGTCCTGGAGGGCCGGGTCCCGGACCTCATGGTCGAGGTGGCCTGGAAGGAGGCCGGGGACTGGATCGAACCGGCGATGCCCGACCTCCAGGGCTTCGTCCAGCGCTACTCTGCGGCGGTCGTGGGCCCGGGCCTGGGTACCCGTCCGGGAACGGCCTCCCTGCTCCGGGACCTCCTGGCCACACGCCTTCCACTGGTCCTGGATGCCGATGCCCTCAACGTGCTGGCGACGGACCCGGACCTGCGCCCGGCCATGCATTGCGTTGCGACCCCCCATCCGGGTGAGGCAGGCCGCCTGCTGGGCCTCCCGACCGCCGCAGTGCAGGAGGACCGCATGTCCGCGGCCGACGCCCTGACCCGCCGCCTGGAATGCGTGGTCGTGCTCAAGGGGGCCTCGACGGTCGTCGCCTCCCGCGACGGACGCCGGGCCATCGTCCCCACGGGGGGCCCGGGCCTCGCGGTGGCCGGTACCGGGGATGTCCTCTCGGGGGTCCTGGGAGCCTTGCTGGCCCGGGGAATGGACCCCTTCGACGCGGCCTGCGCCGGGGCGTGGATCCATGGCCGCGCGGGGGACCTGGCCACGGAGATGCGGACCGAGTGGGGGGTCCTGGCATCGGACGTCCTCGATCGCATCCCCGCCGCCATCGCCGCCGCCCGCGCCGAATCCCCGAGGGAGAAAGCGCCATGACCCGCCCTCGGGCCCTGCTGGTGACGATGCGCCCGGCCCAGTGGGTCAAGAACGTCTTCGTGATGGCCCCGGCCGTCTTCGCCCGGGCCCACAGCCTGGGACACCCGGAGGTCTTCGCCCGGGCCTTGCTGGCCACGGCGGTCTTCATCCTGCTGTCGGGAGCCGTCTACGTGATGAACGACGTCCTGGACGTCGAAAAGGACCGCCTCCACCCCGTGAAGCGCCTGCGGCCCATCGCCTCCGGAGCCTTGCCGGTGGACCGGGCCGTCGCCGGCGGACTGCTCTGCCTGGCGGCCTCCTGGGCCCTCGGATACCTCCTGGGCCCGGGCTTTCTTCTGACCTCCCTGGCCTACCTGGTCCTCAACGTCGCCTACAGCATGTCCTGGAAGCACATCGCCTACCTGGACGTCCTGTCCATCGCCCTGGGCTTCCTGCTCCGGGTCCTGGCCGGGTCCTTCGCCATCGGCCTGGCCCTGGACGAGGTCTCGGTCTTCCTGTTGCTGTGCACGTTCCTGGTGGCCCTCTACCTGGCCCTGGGCAAGCGTCGCCACGAACTCGCCTCCATGGGAAACGGCGTGGACCAGTCCGCCCGGCCGGCCCTCCGCCAGTACCGGCTCCATCATCTGGACCTGGCCCTCCGGGTCCTTGCGGGGGTCACCCTGGCGGTCTATGCCGTGTACACCGTGGCGCCCCAGACCCGGCAGTACTTCGGTCATGCCCGGCTGGCCTGGACCATCCCCTTCGTGGCCGTCGGGCTCCTGCGCTTCCTGGTGCTGCTGAAGCGGTCCGGCGAGTCCCGGAGTCCCACGGACGTGATGATCCGGGACCCCTGGTTCCTGGCAAACGGGATCGCCTATGGCGTCACCGCTGCACTGGTCATCTACCTGTGAAGGAGGCATCGGGAACCATGCCAGCCGCCCATCGCGTTCCCCTGGGCAGGCCTTCCTGGAGACGCATGCTGGTCCTGACCGTGCTGGCAACCGGCTGTGCCTCGGCCCCGAAGACCCAGGCGGACCGGCTCCGGGAGATGCTGGAGGTGCTGGCGGAGTCTCACCAGCGGGACTCCGCCTTCCTGGTCCGCCTGAATCCCGTGCCCTGCGGATGCCCCGAGTGGGAGGTCCACCTGGAGGGACGATGGCATCGGGCCTTCCTGGAACCCTCCGGCGATCCGGTCGAGGCGATCCGAAAGGAACTCCAGGACCCCGACGGAAGGGCCCTGCCCCGGACCATCCGGGTCCTCGGGAAACTCTCCACCGGCGTCCGGATGTCCGACAACCGGACCCAGTGCCTGGTCCTGAAGGTCTTCGGCCCCTGCCAGGACGAGGAGTGCGAACCCGTACCGTGAACAGGCGTCCCCGCGAGGGGGCCGCCAGGAGGCGACCATGGACCGACTGATCGAGTGCGTCCCGAACTTCAGCGAGGGACGAGACCGGACCACCATCGACGCCATCACCGCTGCCATGGAACGGGCGGGGGCCAAGGTGCTGGACGTGGAGATGGGCGCCGCGGCGAATCGCACCGTGGTGACCCTTGCCGGGCCCCCGGAAACGGTCCTGGAGGCCGCCTTCGAGGGGATCCGGACCGCCGCCGATCGGATCGACATGACCCGCCATCACGGCGAGCACCCCCGCCTTGGCGCCACCGACGTCTGCCCCCTGGTGCCCCTCCGTGGCGTCACGCTGGAGGAGTGCGCGGCCCTGGCCCGGTCCCTGGGGGAACGGGTGGGGCGCGAACTGGGCATCCCGGTCTTCCTCTACGAGGCGGCCGCCACCCGCCCGGAGCGGACGAGCCTCGCGACCATTCGCCAGGGGGAATACGAGGGGTTGGAGGCCCGCCTCCAGGACCCTGACTGGCAGCCCGACTTCGGCCCGGCCCGGTTCCTGCCCCGGACCGGCGCGGTGGTCATCGGCGCCCGGCCCATCCTGATCGCCTACAACGTGAACCTGAACACCCGGGACCGGACCCTGGCCAGCCGCATCGCCGTCCGGGTCCGGGAGGCCGGCGGCATCGCCCGAGGAACCGACGGGGAGCGGCTGCTGGACCCCGAGGGGCGCCCCGTGAAGGTCCCTGGAACCCTCCGGGCGGTTCGGGCCGTCGGCTGGGTGATCGACGAGTACGGCATTGCCCAGGTCAGCGTGAACCTGCTCGATCACCGGGTGACGCCGCTCCACGAGGTCTTCGAGGAGGTCCGGCGCCAGGCCGACTCCCTGGGGGTGCGGGTGACGGGCAGCGAGGTGGTGGGCCTCCTGCCGCTGGAGGCGCTGCTCCAGGCAGGACGCCATTACCTGGAACGGCAGGGGGCCTGTCCCGAAGCCCCGGAACCCGATCTGGTCCACCTCGCGGTCCGATCCCTGGGTCTCCACGACGCCAGGCCCTTCGACCCCCGGCGAAAGGTCATCGAGTACCGACTCGAGGAGGGGGAGTCCCGGCTCACGGACCTCCCGGTCACGGACTTCGTGCACCGGGTCTCCGGCGATGCCCCCACCCCGGGCGGCGGGTCGGTGGCGGCCCTTGCCGGTGCCCTGGGATCGGCCCTGGTGGCGATGGTCGGCAACCTGACCTGGCGACGGCCCGAGCGGAAGGACGACCGGGAGGAACTGGCCAGACTGGCCCGGGAGGCCCAGAACCTCAAGGAGCGACTGCTCCGGGGGGTCCACGAGGACAGCGCGGCCTTCGACGCCATTCTGGCGGCCCGGAGGCTCCCCCAGGGCACCGACTCCGAGAAGGCGGCCCGGGCCGAGGCCATCCGCCGGGCGGAGCAGCGGGCCGTGGAGGTCCCCTGGGAGACCCTGGAGGCTGCCGCCCGGGTGGCGGAACTGGCTGCCCAGGCCGTCGCCGTCGGCTACGAGCAGTGCCGTTCCGACGCCGGGGCGGCCGCAGCAATGGCCGTGGCTGCCGCCGAGGGGGCCGCCCTGAACGTCCGAATCAACCTGGTGGGTCGCACCGACCCCGAGGCAGAGTCCCTTCGACGCCAGGCCCTGGAGGTCCTCTCCCGGGCACGGGGGGCCGGGCACGCGGCCCTGTCGGCCCTCGACGCCACACTCTGATGGCCGCACTGGAGGAAGGCGTTCAGATTCCGCGGGTCCGGCCGTCCTCTTCCCGGAGGGCCTCCTCCGCCTCCGGGCTTCCCCGGCCGCCTTCGGTCGTCACGGACCAGGGGCGGGACAGGAATGCCCCGCCGGCTTCGGGGGACTCCAGCACCACCCGCCCGCGGAAGGTCAGTTCCAGCCGCATGGACTCCGTGTCGAACCCCAGGGTGTCGAGCGCCACCGGGACCTCCCGGGCCTCCGTCCCCTCGCCGACCACCACCTGGGGACGCACCCCCGGCAGGTTGAAGACGAGGTAGCCGTCAGGAGTCAGGTTCCGCAGCAGGAAGACCTCGTCCCCCTGCAACCTGGGAAAGACCAGGCCCGGGGCCCCGCACTGGAAGAACTCCGGGGCCAGCAATGGCGGCTCGTATTCCCGCAGCATCGCGATGGCCGCCGCATCCGCCTCGGGGTCCAGGGAGTCGGCCTGGGCCCGGACCAGGTCCCGGACACGGGGTGCATCGTAGGGTGGCACTCCCGCAAAGGCCGCCCGGGGATACCAGGCCCGGCCATAGGGGCCCAGGAGGGCCGGCCAGGGGACCGTCTCGGGGGTCCCGATCTCCTGCACCAGGGTCTCGGGAGTCAACAGCCGCTCCGGGTCCTCGACCTGGGGCAACCACAGCCCATCGAGGCCCTCCGGGGAGTTCTGGATGCAATAGCCCCGTCCGAAGGGGTTGGTCGGGCAGGGAACCTCCACCACCGTGTCGGTTCCCGGCACCCGGAAGCGGGCAGTGCCCCCATAGGCCGCCCACGGGGTCACGGGGACCTTGCGCACCGGCTCGGGGTCCGTGAAGCGCGGCAGGTCCTCCACAGGCTTCTTCAGCGACGGATTGGCGGGGCCGCGATAGACCGCCTGTCGAGCCCCGAAGACCCGCAGGACCCGACGATGCCGCCCGATGCCCACCTCGACGTCGAACTGCGGTACGGCCGTCCCGCCCGGGGCGTGGGCGGTGGCCAGCACCACCACGTCCGCCTGGTCCTTCCGGAAGGCCAGGTCCGACTCGGCCCGCAGCGGCACCGCCGCGGGGTCGTCCCCCTCCCAGGGCACGTCCGCCTCCCGGATCACCGCCGGCTCCGGGTGCGGCCTGGGGATGCGGTCCTCCCCGACCAGGAACGCCGCCTTGGCGATCACCACGCCCAGGGGGGAACCGTCCAGGTCCACCGCGCAAAACCGGAAGGTCGTCCAGTCCAAAGCCTCCTCCGTTCCCGGGACCCCGGCCTTCCTAGTTGATGTTCACCACCGATCCCTTGATGGTCATGGCCGACGAGGACTTGATGTCCGCGGTGGCCGACGACTCCACCTTCATGGCGCTTCCGGACTTGATCGTGGTGGTGCTGGACGACTGGGTGACCAGCGTCTTGCAGTCGATCTTGACCTCGCCGTTCGGAGCCGAGATCAGGATGTTGCCCTTGGCGCTCTTCACCTCGATCCGCTGGTTCGTCGAGTCGATCAGGACGTAGTTCTCCTGCTTCCGGTCGTAGATCTCGATCTTCTCGGCCCCACCGGTGTGGTCCAGCACGATGAAGTGACCGTCCCGGGACTTGTGCCCCTTCGCCGCGTTTCCCTTCCCGATCTTGGTCTGGAGGACGATGCGCTCCTTGCCCTCCTCGTCCACGAACTGGAGCACGTGGCCCGACCGGCTGAAGAAGGTGCGGAAGTTGTTCTTGCCGCCCTGGCTCTTGTTGTCGTGGATGGCCTTGTCCACGGGGCTCCAGAGGGCCCCCAGCACGAAGGGTCGCCGCAGGTCCCCGTGCTCGAAGGCGATCAGGACCTCGTCGTCCACCTCGGGAAGGCAGAAGAAGCCCCGGTCCGGACCGGCCATCGGGGTGGCGATGCGGCACCAGGCTGACAGGAAGTCCTCCTTGTCCGGGGCATTGGTGTAGGAACCCGACTCCCGGACCCAGGGGAACTTCACCTTGACCCGATAGAGCCCCTCCGGGTCCTTGTTGTCCACCACGATGCCGATGACGACCCCATAGATTCGATTGACCGGCGGCGCAGAAGAGACCGGGTCCATGGATGACCTCCTGCATGGGCAGCAACAAGCGGCATGATATCGTCACCTGGGGACTCTTGTCCATCGGCCGCCTGTTCGGCCCGCCGGTTCCACGTTAGAGTTCCGTGGCCTTCGGCAGCCTCCTGGAGGAAATGGTCCATGCATCGACGACCCCTCGGCTCTCTCGGTCGGGCACTGGTGGCGCTGGCGTGCGCATGGGGATGCGCCGCAAGCACCCCGGATCAGGTCTGCACACCGGACTCCACGGTCCCCTGCACGGGCCCGGACGGGTGTACCGGCCTGCAGCGTTGCCGCCAGGATGGGAAGGGCTTCTATGGCGAATGCCAGTGCGGCGGCAGTGACGTCCCCCTGGTCTGCTCGCCAGGGGAATGGACCCCCTGCCGGGGCGAGGACCAGTGCCCGGCCCGACAGCAGTGCAACGACCTCGGGACCGGCTTCGGCCCCTGCATCTGCCTGGACGACCTGGACGACGGCCCCACCGACGCCGCGGACCCCGACGTGCAGGAACCCCCGGACGCCCCGCAGGAGACCTCGGGGAACGACCCGGCCCCCGGTGACGGGTCCCCCGACGTGGCCCCGCCGCGCCAGGAACCCCGGGCCCGGATCCTCTACGACCACCGGGCGACCCCCATCGACGGCTTCTTCCCCTGGGACCTCCATCTGGATCCCGACGGGGCCATCCTCGTGGACGGGGCCGACCGATCCAACGCGAACCTGCCCCTGATGGCCGACGGCCCCTACGTCCCCCGCCTGGCCGCGGTCCACGGCTTTGCCACCTACGCTCCCATCGCCTTCCAGGCCAGCGTCCCCCTGGACCCCGCCAGCCTTCCTGCAACCCTGCAGGATTCCCTGGCCCCGGATGCCTCGGTGCGCCTCCAGGTCCTCGACGACGCCGGGCGTCCCGCCGACCGGGTGCCCTTCCTGACCGCCTGGCTTCCCTACCCCGACGACGAGGCCTGGGTGGTGCGCCTGCTGCCGGCCAGTCCCCTGCCCGGCAAGCGCTACCTGGTGACCGTCACGACGGCCCTGAAGGCCGCCGACGGGACCCCCTTGCAGCCCAGCAACGGCTTCCTGCGCGTCCTGGGCACCGAGCCGATCCCTCCCGACACCCCGGACTCCCGGAGGGCCCTGATCGAGGCGGAGCACGCCCGCATCGTGCCGATCCTCGACGCCCTCCCGGACCGGGACGCCATCGTGGCTGCCGCGACCTTCACCACCGCCCATGCCTTCCGGGACGGAGAGGAACTCCCGGCCCTCTTCGCGCGGTTCCTCCAGGAGACGGACCTCCCTCCGGTGACCTGGGACGTGGACCTGGACGACGACGGGCAGCCGGACTGGGTCCGGGACGGGCGCCTCGATGATTGCTCCATGCCAGCGGACCAGATGCCGCTGGCCCTGAAGGGAGTCTTCCACCCCTGGAACCTGACCGGGGAGGACGGCCTCTGGCATCGCCGCCAGGACGGGTCCTTCGAGGAGTTCCCGCCGGACCGGGTGGACTTCCGGCTCATGATCCCCGTCGGGGCCGGCCCCTTCCCGGTGGTCCTGGCCCAGCACGGCATCGCCTCCAGCCAGCGCGCGATGTGCATCATCGCCCGGGAACTGGTTCGCCAGGGGATCGCGGTGTTGCGCTTCGACTGGCCCCGGCACGGCAGCCGCGGCCATGGCACCGAGCCCCTCTCCTGGGGCTACGCCTTCCTGCCGGTGGACGACCCCCTGAAGATCCGGGAGAACTTCCGCCAGGCGGCCCTGGATGTCGCCTCGGCGGTCCAGATGCTCGACGGCCTGGCCGCCGACCCGGCCCTCTTCCCCCCGGATGGGCCCCGGCTTGATGTCCGGGAGATCGGCTACGTCGGCCACAGCCTGGGGAGCATCATCGGCCTGCTGGCCCTCCCCTTCGTCCCCCGGATCTCGGCCTTCGTCTGCAACGTCGGCGGCATCGGCCTGTTTCACCTGGTGGACCTCTACGTCCAGCGGGCCTTCGGGGACGTCTTCCTGGCCCACGGCTACCTGAACGCCGCCGAGCACGGCATCTGGTCGGGAGACGCCATCGCCTACGCCGACGCCCTCTGGGACGGCTACTTCCGACCCGAGGGGGACCGCGTGCGGATGCTGGTCCAGGAGGTCATCGACGACGACACGGTCGCCAACGCCTCCACCGAGACCCTGGCCCGGGCCATGGACCTGCCCCTGGTGGGGCCGGAGTATCGCCCCATCCCCGGCATCCTCCCGGCCGCCGGTCCGACGCCCGAATCGGCCATCTGCCAGTTCCACCCGGCGGTCCACGGGGACCTCCTGGACTCCCAGGGAACCGACGGCGGACAGATGCGGAGCCAGGCCATACACTGGATCTCCACCTGGTTTCACGAGGGCCGGGCCCAGGTCCAGGTTCCCTGAAAAATCTGTTGTCGTTCCGGTTCTTCGGAAAATCCGTTGACATCCCGAAAATGGCGGACCTAGACTGCCCCCATCCCACCGGGCGGATGCCGAGAGCGTTCCGCCGGCGGGTCCATCTCCTCTACGAGGGTTCGATCATGTCGGCACTGGGTTCCTGGTGGTCCTCGAGTCCGGGGAAGAAGATGGTGATGGCCGTCACGGGCCTGATCCTCTTCGCCTACGTATTCGTCCACATGCTCGGCAACCTGCAGATCTTCGCCCCGAACGGACGGGAGATGATCAACCAGTACGCGGCCTTCCTGCACTCCGATCGGGCCATGCCGCTGCTCTGGGGCACGCGCCTGGTGCTGCTTGCCTCGGTGGTCCTGCACCTCTGGTGCGCGCTGGTTCTGACGATCCGTTCCTGGAAGGCCCGGCCCAAGGGCTACCGGGTGCGGCGCTACCGAGAGGCGTCGTACGAGGCCCGGACGATGATCTGGACCGGTCCCATCATCGCGGCCTTCGTGGTCTTCCACCTGCTGCACCTGACCGTGGGCAACACCGGGCTCCCCTTCGTGCACCTGGACGCCCATGCCAACGTGGTCAAGGGCTTCCAGATCCCCTGGGTCTCCGTGGCCTACATGGTGGCCGTGGTGATGCTTCTGCTGCACTTCCGGCATGGCCTGTGGTCCTGGTTCCAGACCGTGGGCTGGTCCCATCCGGCCCATGACGGGCTGCGGCGGACGCTGGCGAACGTGCTGACCGGCATCGTCGTGGTCGGCGACCTCTCCATCCCCATCGCGGTGCTGGCCGGGTGGGTCCGATAGCGCAGGAGGCGACGATGAAACTGGACCCCCGCATTCCCTCCGGTCCCATCGAGAGCAAGTGGACCCGCCGCAAGAACGAGGCGGCCCTGGTCAGCCCCGCCAACAAGAAGAAGTCCACGATCCTGGTCGTGGGCACCGGCCTGGCCGGGGCCTCGGCGGCCTCCACGCTGGGGGACCTGGGATACCAGGTCAAGGTCTTCACCTACCATGACAGCGCCCGCCGGGCCCACTCCATCGCGGCCCAGGGCGGCATCAATGCCGCCAAGAACTACCAGTACGACGGCGACAGCATCTACCGGCTCTTCTACGAGACCCTGAAGGGAGGCGACTTCCGGGCCCGGGAGGCCAACGTCTACCGTCTGGCCGAGGTCAGCGGCGCCATCATCGACCAGTGCGTGGCCCAGGGGGTCCCCTTCGCCCGAGAGTACGGCGGCTACCTGGCCAACCGGTCCTTCGGTGGCGCCCAGGTCTCCCGGACCTTCTACGCCCGGGGCCAGACGGGACAGCAGTTGCTGCTGGGGGCCTACAGCGCCCTGGCCCGCACGGTGGGAGCCGGCGCCGTCCAGTTGTTCACCCGGAAGGAGATGGTGGACCTGGTCGTGGTGGACGGCCGCGCCCGGGGCATCATCACCCGGGATCTGGTGACCGGGGAGTTCGAGGCCCATGCCGGCGAGGCGGTCCTGCTGTGCACCGGCGGCTACAGCAACCTCTACTACCTCTCCACCAACGCGAAGAACTGCAACGTCAGCGCCGCCTGGAGGGCCTACAAGCGCGGGGCCGCCTTCGCGAACCCCTGCTACACCCAGATCCACCCCACCTGCATCCCGGTGGCCGGCGACTACCAGTCGAAACTGACCCTGATGTCCGAGTCCCTGCGCAACGACGGCCGGATCTGGGTGCCCAAGAAGGCCGGGGACCACCGGGAGCCGGACCAGATCCCGGACGAGGACCGGGACTACTACCTGGAGCGCATGTACCCCTCCTACGGCAACCTGGCCCCCCGGGACATCAGCAGCCGCGCCGCCAAGCGCATGTGCGACGAGGGGCGCGGCGTGGGTCCCGGCGGCCGGGGCGTGTACCTGGACTTCCGGGACAGCCTCAAGCGCCTGGGTCGGGCGGTGATCGAGGAGCGTTACGGCAACCTCTTCGAGATGTACGAGCGAATCACGGGCGAGGACCCCTACACCCGGCCCATGCGGATCTACCCGGCGCTGCACTACACGATGGGCGGCCTCTGGGTGGACTACGACCTCATGAGCACCGTCCCGGGGCTCTTCGTGCTGGGGGAGGCCAACTTCAGCGACCATGGCGCAAACCGCCTGGGGGCCTCGGCGCTCATGCAGGGCCTCGCCGACGGCTACTTCGTGATTCCCGTGACCGTCGGGGACTATCTGGCCAACAGCCGACTCCCGAAGGTCAGCGCGGACCGCCCGGAGTTCCAGGAGGCCAAGGCCACGGCCCAGGACCTGGTCCGGCGACTGATGGCGGTCCGGGGCAGCCGCAGCGTGGACTCCCTGCACCGGGAACTGGGCCTGACCCTGTGGGAGCATGTGGGGATGGCCCGGACCCGGGAGTCCCTGACGACGGCCATCGAGAAGATTCGACGCATCCGGGAGGCCTTCTGGAACGACGTCCGGGTGCCCGGCGACGCGGCGGACCTGAACCAGGAACTGGAGAAGGCGGCCCGGGTGGCCGACTACATGGAGTTCGCCGAACTGCTGGCCCGCGACGCCCTGGAGCGGGAGGAGTCCTGCGGAGGGCACTTCCGGGAGGAGCACCAGACGGAGGATGGCGAGGCGAAGCGGGACGACGAGCGCTTCTGCCACGTGGCGGCCTGGGAATACGCCGGGCCCGGGAAGGACCCCGTGCGCCATGTCGAGCCGCTCTCCTTCGAGGTCGTCCACCTCGCCCAGAGGAGTTACAAATGAATCTGACCCTTCACATCTGGCGGCAGAAGTCCAAGGGGGACGAGGGACGTTTCCAGCGATACGAACTGAAGAACATCTCCGAGCACATGTCCTTCCTGGAGATGCTGGACGTCCTGAACGAGGAGCTCATCGGCAAGGGCGAGGAGCCGGTCCACTTCGAGCACGACTGTCGGGAGGGCATCTGCGGCTGTTGCGGGGCCGTCGTGAACGGCACGCCCCACGGCCCAAGGCCCGGCACGACGCTCTGCCAGTTGCACATGCGCTTCTTCCATGACGGCGACCAGATCGTGATCGAGCCCTTCCGGTCGGCGGCCTTCCCGGTCATGAAGGACCTGATCGTGGACCGGTCCGCCTTCGACCGGATCATCCAGGCGGGAGGGTTCATCACGGTCCGGACCGGCAACGCCCCGGACGCCAGTGCGGTGCCTGTCCCGAAGCCCCAGGCCGAGATGGCGATGGACGCCGCCGAGTGCATCGGCTGCGGGGCCTGCGTGGCCGCCTGCCCCAACGGGTCGGCCTCCCTCTTCGTATCGGCCAAGCTCTCCCACCTGGGCCTCTTGCCCCAGGGGCAGCCCGAGCGGCTCCAGCGGGCCCTGTCGATGATCCGGACCGCCGAGGCCGAGGGCTTCGGCCACTGCACGAACTACGGCGAGTGCGAGGCGGTCTGCCCGAAGCGCATCAGCATCCGGCACATCGCCAGGGCCAACAAGGACTTCCACAAGGCCTCCTTCGCCCTCTGGTCCGGCTCCGGCGGAAAGGCCTCCTCCGTGCCCTGACCCCTCCCCTCCGATATGTCGTTCCCCTTGACGGACGGGCCGACCGGCGGCATTCTTGCGCCGCCTCTCGCGGGAGATCCGCCCATGCATCCGTGGCACGACGTATCCATCGGAGACGAGGCCCCGGCGGAGTTCCAGGCCGTCATCGAGATCCCCAAGGGCAGCAAGGTCAAGTACGAACTGGACAAGGAGAGCGGCATCATCCGGGTGGACCGGGTGCTCTACTCCTCGGTGATCTACCCGGCCAACTACGGCTTCATCCCCCAGACCATCGGCGACGACCACGACCCCCTGGACGTGCTGGTGCTGATGCAGGAGCAGGTCGTGCCCCTGTCGATCCTCCGGGTCCGGCCCATCGGCATGATGACGATGCTGGACCAGGGGGAGAACGACGAGAAGATCATCGGCGTCCACATGGACGATCCCGAGTACAAGCACTTCACCCACATCCAGGAGTTGCCGCCCCACCGGCTGGACGAGCTGCGGCGCTTCTTCGAGGACTACAAGAAACTGGAGAACAAGGAGGTCCTGGTGCAGGACTTCCTGGGGCCGGAAGAGGCCATCGAGGCCGTCCGCCACTGCATGAAACTCTACACGAAGCTCTTCTCGGCCCTCACGACGGGCCGATCCACCCGCCACTGACCGCCCGACGATCCCCAACGGGACTTCAGGCCCGACGTCGGAAGGTCCACCAGTTGTTGATCACGAAGTTGATGGTCATCCCGGCCAGGATGCCGACCATCGGCGCGAAGGCGTGATAGACCCGGAAGTCCCCCTCGATCACCTGATTGAAGAAGGCGTTCCCCCGGACCAGGGCCGAGACCCCCGACGAGGTCACCAGTTGCACCGCCGCCGCCAGCGACGACACCAGATAGAACGTCACCAGGCGACGGAAGAACCGCCCCCGGCTGTCCCCGACCACCCGGTCCCCCCAGGTCCAGAAGTTGTTGAGCAGGAAGTTGGTCAGGATCGACACCAGGATCCCGAGGCCGTAGGCCACGATGTCCCGCAACCCCATGGCCGTGAGAGTCGGGACCCCCAGGGCCTCCGCAAGCCATTGCCGCGGGCCGACGAGCATTTCCGGCGTCAGCAGGTGGGTCGTGACCCAGACGACTCCCACGTTCACCGGCACCCCGGAGGTCCCCACCACCAGGAACTTGATCACCCGCCGCTGTTCCGGGGACAGGACCCTCCGAAGGAACCGGCGAACTCCAATGACTTCCACGCCCCCTCCTCTTGGGAATGGCCCCGCGGCCCGTGGTCCCTAGATGCGGTCCTCCGGCAACGGCTCGATGAGATGGGTCCGGTCCAGCCACTCCGGCGGCAGCACCTGGGGCAACCGCCTGCGGACCTCCTCGGCCGTGTGCACCTGGCTCAGGTGGTAGATCACCAGGGCCCGGGCCTCGACCCCCCGAAGCACCTCGGGCAACTGACTGCAATGGAGGTGCTGGCCCAACGCTGCCGCCTGGAGGCCTCGTTCCTGGTCATCTCCCCAGAAGGTTGTCTCGATCAGCAGCACCCGGGCCCGGAGCGTCGCCGGATCCCGGGACAGGTCCACCTCCGCCGAGGTGTCGCCGGTGACCGCCACCAGGGGCACCTCGACGGTCTCCAGCAGCGTCTCCTCCTCCCCGGCGGCCCGTAACCGCGCAATCTCGGCCCCGGGAAGGTCCCGGAAGGCCTCCCGCAGGCGTCGGGTCCGGCGAAGCACCAGCCATCCCGTCCCCGGTGATCGATGGACCACCGGGAAGGATCGCAGCCACAGGCCCCGACCCACGGGAACCTCTCCCCCGACCTCCACCGGGACCACCTGCCGATCGTAGGGCCGAGTCTGGAGCCTCCCAAGGTCGTCGATGACGGCCTCGATGCCCTCCTCCATTCCCTTGGGAACCACCAGCGTCGGGGCCGCCATCCCGTAGAGCCGGCGGACCGACAGGTAGGTCCACAGGCCCGCCACGTGATCGGCGTGGGCATGGGTCAGCGCCACCGTGGAGCAGCGAAGGGCCGCCGGGGTGCAGACCCCCAGGTCCACGCAGAGCGACCACTCGGGGAAGGCCAGCGTCGTGGCGATGCCCCCCAGCGAGCGGCCCTCGATGCGAATGCCCTCGACGTCCAGCGCCCTGCCTCCCGGAAGGCCGCGGAAGTATAATGCCCGCCCATGAGAACGGCAATCGCGGCCTCCCGGGTCCGATCCCTGGCGGAAACCGCCGGACTGGACGATGCCGCGGCGGCCACGGCGGCCCCGGTGCCCGCGGACCCGGACCACCTCTCCGGGGTGCTTCCGGCCTATCCCCCGGAACTCGCCTACCTGCACCGCCGACTGGCCGACCGCCTGGACCCCGGCCGACTGCTCCCCGGGGTCCGCACCGTGGTCGTGGCCTGCCGGTCCTACCTGGGCCCCCAGCCGGGCATCGAGGCCCTTCCCCCGGGCACCGCATTCGTGTCCCGCTTCGCCTGGAGCCCCGACTACCATGGCCCGATGATCCGGTCGATGGAGGCCCTGGCCCGGTCCATCGAGGCGGAGACCGGCTGCCGCAGCCGGGCCTACGTGGACACCGGCCCCATCCTGGAGAAGGCCTGGGCGGCCCGGGCGGGACTGGGATTCCTGGGGCGCAACGGCCTGCTGATCCACCCCCGCCTCGGGTCCTTCGTCTTCCTGGGGGTCGTGCTGACCGAGGCGGAGGTCCTCCCGGACGACCCCCGCCCGCCCCTGCCCGGATGCGGGTTCTGCACCGCATGCCTCCGGGCCTGTCCCACCGGGGCCCTGCCGTCGCCGGGGCGGCTCGATGTCCTCCGATGCCTGGCCCACTGGACCGTGACCGCCCGGACCCCGATTCCGGAAGGCATCCCCCTGGCGGGCCATCTCTATGGCTGCGACCGGTGCCAGGATGTCTGCCCCTTCAATCAACGGGCCCTGCGACCGGACCACCCCTGTTTTCGGCCCCTCCCGGGACTCCCGTTCCTGCCCCTGCGGGAGGTGCTGGACTGGGACGAGGCGGACTTCGAGACACGGGTTGGCGCCACCCCCATCCGGCGACGGGGACTGGCAGCCCTCCAGCAGACCGCCCGAAGGTTGTGGCAGGCTTGAGGCGCAACTCGCAGGGTGTCAGTCGAGGCCTGCCTCGGCCGGGACCACGCAGAGCCCCTGCTGGCAGACCTGATTGGCCTGGGGACAGGAGACCTGGTCCGAGCACCGGGGGACGCACTTGAGGTCCAGGCAGCCCAGTTCCGGGGCCACGCAGTCCTCGTCCCGGCGGCACTCGACACTGGAGAGGGCGACGCAGCGCCCCGTGGAGACCTGGCAGAGGTCCGTCCCGTCGCAGTCGTAGTCGTCCTTGCAGGACCAGGCGTCCGATCCGCACCCGCCCAGCACCAGGCAGAGGACCAGCCATCTCCGGAACACCGAGAGACCTCCCGAGCCAGGATGTCGATGAGAAATCGTTCGCTGAATACCAAAACGGCGAGCCGAGGCTCGCCGCATGGTTGGACCTGGAAACAGGGGGGACGACCGGAGTGCCTCCCCAGAGCCTGTCGGTGATATCGGGTTCGCCTCGCGCGTCACCGCGTCCGGCGCAACTCTCCTGTGGTTGGCTGTGCCCTCGAAGACTTCCCGTCGGGCTATCGCCCTACTGGTTCGGCGACCCCACCTCGTGGTTCATCCACCCCGTGGTCTTCGCCCGCCGGGCGCCGGAAGCGTGAACTTCCAGGCGTGCCTTCCTCGGCCTTCCGCTCCACTCCAGAGTCATCCCCGCATCCCCAGGGTGCCGTCCTCCGGCACCACCGGCTCTCACGAGGTTTCTGCCCCCACGGCGCAACCCAACCGCGACGAGCCACCGCTCCCGGAGCATCCAACTCCGGGTCCTGTTGCGTCCCTGCCGTTCCTGCCGGCTCCGACGCCTTCCTCCCGTCGCCATCTCCCCGGTGTGTTTCAACCGGGCGCGCCCTCGGGGTTCCTCTCTCTCAGAGCCTTCCCGAACAGCGATCGCCGGGCCTCTCGACCCGCGCCTCCCTTCCTGCGACTTGGGCGACCGCGATCGGCATCGGGACCCGGAGGTCCCGCGGCGTCCTCCCGGGAATCGACCTTTCGCCTCGCGGCGTCCGGCCGAACAGAGGGCCGCGCACAAGGCGCTGCCGCCTGCCTGTTCCCAGGGGGCTGCAAATCCGACCGCCCCTCGGAATGGGGTTCCGAGGTGCCCTCGCTTCAAGGGGTTCATCCCGCTGCCGGTGGGAAGTCCGCCGCCATGTCTCCATGGCCCCCGGCGTCTTCCTGCTCTCCCAGGCGTTCACTCCTCCCTGGGGCATTCCCCTTCCCGGCCTCAGCCTTCTCGGGTGCCGCCACCGCCCTTCGCCCTTCGGCGCGGGCCCTTGCGTCACCCCCGGGATCCTCGCCCCGAACACCCCCGCTTTCGCCGGGATGCCGCGGCTCCCCCGCATCGGCCTCCTCTCCGGTACTTCAGGGACAAGCCCTTCCGGGTTCGTTCCCCTGTACTACAGAGTTTCAAAGAACCGGGAAATCGGCTGGCCTCTTTCGAGGCTGCCGGCCCCTCCGAGGTTTCCCTCCTCGTCCCGTCGATTCCCCGGTCGCCCGGTTCCTCGGCGGGTGTCGGAGCGGCCGTCCGACCCCATTTCCAAGTCCAGTTGCGAGTCTGACATGGGCCGGATGAAGTGTCAATCCCCCCCGGATCGACCTTTTGGATTCCCATGAACTTTCCAGGGGTTGCGCAGGGACGGGAAAACGAGCCGATTTCCTCGACAGGTTTTCGACAGCCTGTCGGGCGGCACCGGAACAGGCCGAAGGCATCGGGACAGGCCGCGGACAGGCACCGATTCTGTCATCGCTGGTCTCAACAAGGGGCGCGACAGCATGGGGACTGGCGGTCCGGGCGTTCCAGGTCCCGGATCGGTCGCCCGGCGACACCAGATGATGGGATCCGGTGGCGTCTTCATGCGGGTCGGAGGCCTCTCTCGGGGGGCTTTCGCCGCCCACCGGCGACCAGAGACCGGTCAAGGGGCCAGGAAGGTGTTGTAGACGCTGGTCTCGCAGGCGTGGCGGTAGTCCTCGGTGGACATGCCCCCGTAGAGCCAGCGGGTGACCGCACGGCCTTCCTCCTTCGCGGTGCGGCAGCCGCCGATGACGCCCTCCCGGCGGCAGGGACAGGAGGTGCTCCAGATGCCCTTCGCCGTCTTCTCGCACCCATCGCGGTCCCGGAACTCCTCTTCCCCGACGAAGCAGACCCCGTTCTGGTTCAGGGCCTTGCACCAGAGGTCCCAGCAGGACCCGTCCGGGAGATGGCACGAGGCCGTCACCTCGGGGTTCGCAGGGCCGCACTGGCTCGGGTCCAGGGCCGGCTTCGACGAGCAGGCGAGGCCTGCAAGCAGCGCCAGGATCGGGGCGAATCGCATCACGATGGCCTCCCGTTCCGCCGGAGAGTCGCCGCAAGGATAGACGCCCTCCCCTGCCGGATCAACGGCAAAGAGGACCCTCGGCGCCGGCAGGTCCTGGGTTCCCTGAAGACGGGAGATTCCCGGGGGGCCCTGGTCTCAGAACACCACCGGAAGGCAGGTCGAACGGTCCACGCAGACCCAGCAGCCGTTCTGGATGACGGCGACGGCCCCCTGGCCGCAGTCGGGTCGGACCATCGCGCAATCGGCGACGGGATCGGTGGGGCAGCCGTGGGCCACGCAGGCCGGGAGGCAGTTGTCGCAGAGAGGACAGGAGGAGGTCCCGCAGGGGGAGCACCACTGGTCGGCCCGACAGTCCGCATCGCCGGCGCATCCTGGCTCGCCCCAGGGGCGGCAGGTCGCCGGGTTCACGCAGACGTAGCAGGAGTTCTGGTAGGCCAGGATCTCCCACTCATTGCAGCGAGGGGGGATCATCTCGCAGAGGGGCTCCGTCCCGTCGTCGCAGTGGACGTCCCGCGGGGGGCAGTCCTGGGAGCAGGAGGAGGGGTCCTCGCCCTGTTCCCGGTCGCAGAAACCGTCGCCGCAGGGATTCCCGCAGATGGGCTCGCAGGCGCCCTCGATGCAGTCCCAGTGACCGCCCTGAGTCGCGCAACGGACCGGCCAGACCTGACCCAGGCAGTCCCGGTCGGCGGCACAGGACCCGTACTTGGGGCCGCACCCACAGGCCCCGTCCTGCCCTGTGCCACATCGACCTGGCAGGCCGCCGGAACGGGTGCAGTCCCAGGGCAGGCAGAAGGGCCCCGCCTGCAACGCGCAGATGTCCGGCCGGCAGTCCTTCGGACAACTCCCCGAGTCCTCCCCCAGGCGCGGGTCGCATCGCCCGTCCCCGCAGCCATCGAAATCGCAGACCTCGCTGCAGGCCCCCAGTCGGGTGCACGCCCAGTGCCCGACGCAGTCCACCAGCCAGGGCCGCCCAAGGCAGTCCGCCACCTCCGCGCACTGCTGGGCCGGGCAGGTCCCTCCCGTCCGGACGGCCACCCCCGCCGCGCTGGCCTGGCAGGCGTTCTGGTAGTCCTGTCCGTCGCAGCCGCAGACCGGCTGGTAGATCCGGGAGCAGATGGTCGGGCGGGGCTGGCAGGTTCCGGGATCGGTGCACTGGCCGGCATCCCGAGCGCACCAGGCGCTGGGGTCGCAGTCCTCGTTGCCCATGCAGGGCACCACCAGGGGGCAGTCATTGCTGCAGGACAACGGGCTCTCCCCGGCCAGGGAATCGCAGACCTGATCCCCGCATGGCACGCCGCAGGCCTCCCGACAGAGGCCCTGGATGCAATCCCAGTGGCCCTGGCAGTTGACCAGCCAGTAGCGGTTCACGCAGTCTCCGTCCCCCAGGCACTCCGGGACGACGGTCTCTTCCACGCACCGGCAGGTCCCGGCGGGGTCCTGGCGGCAGACTCCCGGCATGCCACCTGGCGTCATGCAGCCATCCGGCAGGCACTGGGGATTGGCCACGGTCCCGCAGGGGTCCCCCGGCATCCCCGAGTCCGTGCCCGTGTCCCCGGGCACGTCCGCCGGTGGGACCACGTCGTCCCCACCCAGGTCCGCCTGGGCATCGATCGGGCCCCCGTCTGGCGGCGATCCAGGGTCACCTCCCAGGTCCGCCACCACATCCTGGTGTCCGCTCCCCGGGTCCACTGGAGACACTTCCGCCCCCGGGTCCCCGGTTCCCTGGTCCGTACCGGAGACGTCGGGGACCGTCACGTCGGGAAACGGCGCGATGCTGGTGGGACAGCCCCATGCCCAGAATGCCAGCGCCAGCCATGTCGGGATGCGTTTCATTGCTTCCTCCTTTCCAGCACCTGTGTTCTCCCCTTGACCAATCGCCCCATTCTAAAAAAAAGAAACCGCTGTCCGCAAATGGTTCTCCTTTGGCCTCGGTGCGGGGCCCGGCAGGACCACGAGGCGGGGGCACGATGCCCCAGGTCTGGACCGCTCGTCGGACTTCCGGGCATCCGAGACCGGCGACCCTCTGTCCTCGGCCCAACGGACCGGCACGGCAAGGGCGCATCCCGCGGGTCTCCGGGGTCGCCACCCATTGCAGAACCGGAACTCCATGATAGGCTGCGACCGACCCCTGCCTGCCCGGAGGGAACCGGATGAGCGAACTGCTGGAACAGTCGGATCGGCGCAAGAACCTGCTCAAGCACATGATTCGCCAGTTGCACGAGGGCGTCGCCCCCGAGGCCGTCCGGACGCAACTGACCCGGCTGCTGGGCCAGGTGCCCTACCACGAGGTGGTCGAGGTCGAGCAGCAACTGATCCAGGAGGGCCTGCCGGTCGAGGAGGTCCTGCGGCTGTGCGACATCCACGCGGCGGTGCTCCAGGGGGCCATCTCCCAGCAGGGGGCCAAGGAACCGCCGCCCGGGCACCCGGCGGCGACCTTCAGCCGGGAGAACGAGGCCCTCCGCTGGGAGGTCGGCAACCTCCGACGCCTGGATGCCCGGCTCCAGGAGATGGGGGAGGACGACGACGCCACCGAGGTCCTGCTGGAGATGACCGCCGGGATCCACCGGCTGCTGGACGTCGAGAAGCACTACCAGCGCAAGGAGCACCTGCTGTTCCCCATCCTGGAGCGCCACGGGGTCACCGGGCCGCCGACGGTCATGTGGGGCAAGCACGACGAGACCCGGGCCCTGCTCCGGGACGCCCGGGAGGCCCTGGGGGCCTTTCAGGGCACCGCCACGGCCGGGGAACTCCGGAGCGTCGCGGCCCTGGTCCTGCGACCGGCCTGGGACTCGGTGCTGGCGATGACCGATCGGGAGGAGGAGATCCTGCTGCCGATGACGATGGACCTCCTCTCGGAGGCCGAGTGGTGGGAGGTTCACAAGGGCAGCGACGAGATCGGCTACTGCCTCTACGACCCTCCGGCGACCTGGAGACCGGCGGACGTCCCGGAGGCCGACGCCGTCGGGACGGCCGGGGACGACCGCATCCGGCTCCACAGCGGGTCCTTCACCCGGGAGGAACTGGACGCCATCCTGAACACGATCCCCTTCGACCTGACCTTCGTGGACCGGGACGACACGGTCCGCTACTTCACCCAGGGCCGGGAGCGCATCTTCACCCGGACCCGGGCCATCCTGGGCCGGAAGGTCACACTGTGCCATCCCCCGTCGTCGGTCCACGTGGTGGAGCGCATCCTGGAGGCACTGCGGTCCGGGAAGCAGGACGTGGCCCGCTTCTGGATTGAGATGCGGGGGCGCTTCATCGTGATCGAGTATCACGCCCTTCGGAACCGCCAGGGCGACTATCTCGGCTGTCTGGAGGTCAGCCAGGACCTGACGGCCAAGCGGGCCCTTCAGGGCGAGCGGCGCATCCTCCAATGGGATGAGGACCCGACGGCCGCCGCGAACGCCGGCGCACAGGAGGCTCCCGATGAGGCCTGACATCACCCCGGACCTGAAGGTCGGCGACCTGCTGCAGCACTACCCGGAACTGGAGCAGACCCTTGTGGGCCTCTCGCCGGAGTTCCGGCGGCTCTCCAATCCCGTGCTCCGGCGGACCGTGGCGAAGATCGCGACCCTGCGCCAGGTGGCGAAGGTTGGAGGCCTCGAGGTGGGCACGCTGGTGGGCACCTTGCGGGCGGCGGCGGGGCTCAGCCCCTGCGACACCGGGTCCCTCGATGGCGGCGGGGAGTCCTCGGGGCCGCCGTCCTGGTGGAAGGACCCGGTCCGGACGCTGGATGCCCGCCCGATCATCGAGGGCGGCGGCCATCCCCTGCCCGAGGTCCTGAAGGCACTGGAGGCCCTGGCCCCTGGCGAGGTCTTCTGCCTGGTGACTCCTTTCGTCCCCGAACCCCTGCTGGACGTCGTCCGGGGCCGGGGCTACCTGGTCTGGACCTCCCCCCGGTCCCCCGACGGCGCCTTCCGGTCGTACTTCACGCACTCTGCGAAAGCCCAGGGTCACTGAACGGCGGAACCCGAAAAAGGGGCGTCGCATCGTCCGAACCGCGATCGGGACAGCAACGAGGAGGACCTGCGATGGACGAGCACATCATCCTGGAATCGATCCTTCGGGAGGATGTCATCCCGCGGTATCGGCGGTTGCTGGACGCCACCAGGGATGTCGTCGGTCGGCCGGTCGGAGGTCGGGTCGCGTTCGGGAGGCTCTGGTCCACCTGCCACGGCCTGGCGCACTGGACCCGGGTCGGATGCCTGGCGTTGCGGATCGTGCGGGCGCTGCCAACCGACGGCAGGCCGGTGGAACGGGACGAGGAAGCGGTCCTGGTCGCTTCCTTCTTCCACGATGCCGGCCGTCTGACCGAGTGGCATGAACCCGGACACGGCGAGGCGGGGGCCCGGATCCTGGAAGCCCTTGCGGGCGACCTCGGCCTGGATCCCTCGGTCGTCTTGATCGCCGCGCAGGCGATCCGGCTCCACGACTCGGATGACTGCCCGTTGCCACCTGCCGATCGCGTCGGAATCGCCCTTGCGAACGCCGACCGGCTGGACCGGGTCCGGTTGGGTGAGTCCCCGAGATCCGACCTCATGTACGACGACGGCGTCTGGCCTTCCCTGGTCAAACCCTCGGAGTGGCTTCTGCGATTCGTCGAGGGGCATCGATTCTGGCAGGGACTGCGAACGGAAAGACAGGACGCGTCAACCGACGCATGAACAGGCCCCGGTTTCGGGTCGACCTGCACTAGGTTTCCTTGGATACGAACCTGGGGTCATGACCGCGAGGGAAGTGGTCCAAGGAAACCGGGCGCAGGTCCGCCTTCGTTGCGGGTTTGAAGATATCTGTGCGGACACGGGGACCTTGACAAGTGCCGTTATTCATGAAATAAACGCATATCTTCGGCTGGGTGTGGTGGGGAAAATGGTTGTCTCACGCTTGGCTGGATCATGGGAACTCGCTCACAGGAGGGCCCCATGCTGAGGGTCATCACGGAACAGAAGAGGATCGAAAAAGCCGAAGATCAGCTCCGGGCCAACTTGAACAAAAGGTGCAAACCAAGCAAGGATGGGTTCTGGTTGGAGCAGGACCGGATCTCGTTTCGATTCGTGGACCCGGAGGTCTGGGGGGGCAACACGCGGAGATTCGCACATCAGATCATCATCTCCGATGGATCGGCCAACGTCTCCTGGACGATTGAAATCAACGTGCCCGTGAAAGGGGTAAATCGCAATGTCGCTGGCGTGTTCCTGGAGGGCGACGATGGGACGATCTACCTCGGCCATCGGGCCAACAAGTTCAACAACCTCCGTCTGAACCGGGTCACCTTCTGGCACCACTACCAGCCAGGGACCTTCAGTCGGTGGGTGAAGGTGAAGGAGACCGAGGACGAAAAACCGATCGTGGTCCTGGCGATCCATCCTATCAACGGCGAGAATCTGGTCGATGCGCTGATCGCCTTCGCCAAGGAAGCCTCCCGGATTCGCGGCCTGACGCAGTCTGGGGTGTCCAATTCCATCAGCAGGATCGACAACTGGTACCATGAAAGCGAGGAGCCGTCGAAGTATGGAGACTCGACGGCTGGAAACTCATCGAGTCATCCATCGCACAAGATCCATGCCCGTGTCCACAATGCCCTTGGCGATCAAATCTTGGAAATGCTCGAAGATCGCAATCTCCAGTTGCCTCTTCAGAAAGACGATTTTGACATGGCCATTATGGACTCATCCGGTGAGAAATGCCTGGCGCTGTTCGAGGTGAAGAGCGGTGCGGAGCCAGGAGACGTCCAGAAGGGCATCGGTCAGCTCTTCTACTACGCTCTTGATTTCAAGGGAGAGCCAAAGCGTATCCTGGTTCTTCCGAACACCGTTACGCCTGAAATCAAACGCCGGATCCGTCGACTGCAATTGCAAATCATCACGTTCGAGGAGTCGACTGAAGGATACACATTCAATGGCTTGAAGGCTCTCATCAAGGACCTTGCGGCAAATGCCGCGGCTATTTGCTGATTGTCAATTGCCACGAGGAAGGGACCACCTGATTGCCACGAATTAGGGACCACCTGCCGAGGGGGACATGCCCCAGGCCCAGGTGATGCCGTGCCCCGGAGGGCGTAGCCCGGAGGGGCACGGCACGGTTGGTCGTCATCGCTGCACCTGGGGTTTCTCGCGCTTGCGGTAGGACTCGCCCTCGATGACCAGTTCGTAGGCGGCATTGACCAGACGGTCGATGGCGGACTGTGCGCGGATGGGGTCGGCCATCATGGCGAGCCACTCCTGGGGCTCGCGATTGGAGGTGACGATGATGGAGCCGCGGCGGTGGCGCTCGACGAGGATGTCGTAGACGTCGCGGCTCTCGACGGTGTCCAGAGGATCGAGGGCGAAGTCGTCGAGGATGAGCAGGTCGACGGCGATCACGCGCCGCATCTCGGCGTCGTAGCTGTTGTCGAGACGGGCAGCCTTGAGCTGCTTGAGCAGGAGGTCGGTGCGGCTGGCCAGGACGGTCCGTCCGCGGCGGCAGGCGATGTGTCCGAGGGCATTGGCCAGGAAGGTCTTGCCGACGCCGACGGGGCCGAGGAGCAGCACGTGGTGGTGTTGGTCGAGGAAGCGCAGGGTGCACAGCTCGGCCCACAGC
>Ga0208197_1000139_pt1 | contig 96313 bp, 72 predicted proteins | sample AD_JPNNA4_MetaG_FD_184444 | JGI IMG/M metagenome (GOLD analysis project Ga0208197, IMG submission 184444) | Active sludge microbial communities of municipal wastewater-treating anaerobic digesters from Japan - AD_JPNNA4_MetaG (SPAdes) (version 2) | ecosystem: Engineered > Bioreactor > Anaerobic...
ACACTTGGCAGAAGCCGTCAAAGAGAGCATTGGAAGACAGTCGCGGCAGCAAAATTTGCTTCGTTCGTTTTTTCACTGTGCAAAATTGAACCTATAATGTGTTTAGATAATTATTCAATAGTCAATAAAAAAGGAGAAAGCAATGTATTGTAAATATATCCGATGGCGATTGGAGCAAGCCGCCGAGACAGGTTCCTCGCTTCCGGCAAGGGCAGCGGAACATCTCAAACAATGCAGACGCTGTCAGATTTACTATGAAGACTTATGCAGTGTGATATCTCATCTTCGCCGGCACAAACCGGAAATGCCGATTTTCTGCAAAACCGCCCTTCAAGAAAGAATTTTGTCTGACATTCTCGAGGAAAGCCATCCTGCTCAAAAACAGCAAGGTTTCCACCGGACGCTCCGAACTGTCTGCAAGGCCGCTCTTGCCGCTTTGGTTATTCTCGGAATCAGCTGGCTTTTGTGGAATCTCAGCACTCCCTCGTCGCTTCCTCCTGAGGAAAATCTCTCGAATGCTGTAATCACGGTTGATTTGTACGATTTTCACGAACAACTGCTGAAAAACACACTCTCTCGGCCCTATGAGACGGAAATTGACAATCTGAATCAAGACATGAAGACGGCTATTCGTTTCGTTTCGGCCTGCCTGCCTCACACGGCCATTACAGCGGAACTTCCCTAAGGCCTTTACAGCAGCGGCGTAAGGATGCGGACAATGCTTTCGCACAAATGCCGTCCCAGACCCGCCTCCTCTATCCCTTCCTTGCAGCCGCCGAAGAGCATTCGTATCCAGGTTTCGGCATCTTCAATCTCCGGCAAACTGTACACACACATGGCAATTTCATAATTGATCAGCAGACTGCGATAATCAATGTTCGCTGATCCGAGAATGGCCACCTGATGATCCATCAGCACCGCTTTGGCGTGAAGCATGCCGGGGGTAAAAAAGAGCACCTTGCCCCCCGCCCGCTGGAGTTCCCGCAGGGGAATGCCGCGGCCTAAGTCCGCCAGCAGATGATTGGAGCGGCGCGGCAGAATAATCCTCACGTCAACACCGCGGCGGGCCGCCAGTACAAGGGCCTGAGTAAGCGAGTCATCAGGAATAAAATACGGCGTAACGACCCAAAACCGTTCCTGGGCAGCAAAAACAGCCGTGAGGATTGCATCATAAAGAGCGTCATTGGGAACATCCGGCCCGCTGGGAACAACCTGGACAATGGCCTGTCCTTTTGTCATATCGGACAATCGTTCCGGTTTAATCTCAGGCAGCCACTGACCGCTGGCAAAATGCCAATCATAACGAAAAACCTGCGTATAATGCTGGACAGCCGGCCCTTCGAGGGTAAAGGCCAGATCCCGCCATCGTCCTTCATAAGGCACCGGTCCCATATATTCCCTGCCGATATTCGTTCCCCCGCTCAGAACCTTTTTTTCATCGACCACAATAATTTTGCGATGATTCCGCAAATTTGCCCGGCCGCGAAATGGACGATGAAAAACGGGCATAAAATGGGCATATTGTCCGCCAGCTTCAACGAGGGGACGGAGAAATCGTCCCCGCGTATGCAGACAGCCGACGCCGTCGAGCAGCAGACAGACCCGCACGCCGGCTCGTGCCTTTTCGGAAAGAACCTCCAGCACTTCAACGCCTCGCTTATCTTTCCGGAAAATAAAAGTCGCCAGATAGATTGACTCTTCTGCCGAATGAAGCATCTTCATCAATTCCAGATAGGTCTCCTCCCCTGTTCGGCATAAAACCAGATTATGTCCTCCCTCGGCTGGCGGGTGGCCGTAGGAGCGAAGCAGCCGTTCGATCGGCCCAAGATTTTGCTGAGGCACTTCATGCTGAATCAGACCCAGTTCGTCTTTTTTGTCGGCTTCCCGACGGATTTTCCGGCCGCCAAACATGAGATACAAAGGCACGCCAATGTAGGGAATCAGAATAACAGCCAGCAACCAGGCAATTGTGCCTGAGAAAGACCGTTTCTGAAGAAGAATATAAGCAACCAGCACCACACCCAGCAGGAATCCTGCGATGGCAACGATGTTGGTTAAAAGCCAAGCCCAAAAAGCGTGGAGGACATCTGTCATAATCCAAACCGCTCCTTATTCAGAACAACGCCTAGTCCTTCCCAAACACTCAAGTATTTTTTCTCTTTTGCATGTATTCCCGAAAGAATCTCCAGCAGTGGGAAAAACCGCCCAGAATCGTCTTCTCGTGCTCTTTATAAGAGGGGCAAACGGAATCAATTTCCTGCCCTATCTGAACATCAAGTGAAGCAGATTTTCGCATCAAAAGAATTTGGCTTGGATAAACGCTGTGATGACCGGTCATCAGAAAGCTGAGTACAGCCGCGATGGCCGCGTAGGGAGCGATGGCCGGACCGAACATCTCCACGGCCATCATTCCGGCGCTGATTGGGGTATTGGCGGCGCCGGCCAGCAGGGCCACTAAACCGATAGAAGAAAAAATGGACACATCCAAACCAAAAAGTCCGGCAAAACAAGCCCCTGCTGTGGAACCGACAAAGAAAACAGGCGTTACAATCCCCCCGCTGCCTCCAAATGACAAGGTGATTGAAGTAAAGACTGCTTTCAAAATAAAACTGTACCAAGGGGGACTGCTGCCATTCAGTGTATCCTGGATGGTTTCGATGCCCAGCCCCAGATAGCGAGTAGAAACGAGGAGCGTCAACCCTGCCAGCACAAGACCCGCCAGAAACGCCTTCAAAAAGGGATTAATGCTGAGTCGGGCTGAGCAATATTTTCCTGCCTGAAGGATCCCGATAAAAAGACGTGCACAAAGGCCCAAAAAGATTCCAGCAGCCGCCACCTGCAAGAAAAAAAAACCGCCGGAGGGTACCTGAGGAATTAGATGATAAAAATAAGGCACCCCAAAAGCAGCAGCTATTTTATATCCTACCAGACCTGCTACAAAAGAAGGCAGAAGCACTTCATACAAAATCGAGCCGACAAAAAGCACCTCGACGCCGAATATCGCCCCGCTGATGGGAGTGCCGAACACGGAGGCAAAGCCGGCACTGATGCCGCAAATCACCAGTTTTTTTCGATCCTGATCGCTGAGCCGGAAGAGGTCGGCAAGTTGGGAAGCCAGGGCTGCGCCAATCTGGGCACAAGGGCCTTCTTTGCCGACCGAACCGCCAGCTGCCAGCGTAATGATCGTCGCTGCCAGTTTGACAGGCACAACGGATGCTTTAATTTTGCCGGAGCGTTTATGTATGGCCTCAATAACTTTTTCAGTCCCATGGCCCGCGGCATCCGGTTCAAAAAAACGAACTAAAAAGACACTTACAACCAAAGCGACGGGCAGAAGAAAATAATAGAATTCCCATTGGGAAGACAGGTGCTGGGCCCACAAAAGAATCTTAATAAAAACTGTGGTGGACAAGCCCACTACGACTCCCACGCCGGCTGCCGCACAAATCCACTTAAAAACGCTGACAAACAGGACCGTTTCTTCAGCCAATGATTGTTTGATAAAGGGTTCTTTGCTCATTTTCCCTCAAGGGTGATTCTATCCGCTGCTCCAACAGCAACCCGTCAGAAAGGCCTGAAAAAGTTCAAGTACATACAAAAGGTGATTCAAATCAGAGACGTCTTGTTGTTCCTTTTGCAAAAGAAAGAAGCCATATCTCTTTCGCAATCAGTCTTCTATCCAATCCTCGTCAATTTGCACTTATACTCGAACCAAAAACGGCTGTAAAGAATTTTCTATTCTTCGGACAGAATATTACCAGTTTCAAAATCTTGAATTGCCCTCTTGCTTTTTTCCAGCAAAACGGCTATAAAATCTCTATCATTTACCGCCGAAGTAGCTCAACGGTAGAGCACGGCTTTCGTAAAGCCGGGGTTATGGGTTCAAATCCCATCTTCGGCTTCAAGAGGGCGTCCAAAAAAGTCCTGCTGAAACAAGGATTTTCGGCTTTCGTGCAGGGGATATTTTGGTTGCAGACCAATGCTTTCCACGCTACAGTGCTGGACTTTCAGCAAACAAAGGGCGATTAGCTCAGCTGGCAGAGCAGCTGACTCTTAATCAGCGGGTCGCAGGTTCGAATCCTGCATCGCCCATTTAAGATGTAAGGCCTTGCAAATCAAAGACTTGCAAGGCCTTCTTTTTTGTTCTACATCAAATAGCGATAATCCGGCTCTGCAAAGGGGCGAATTTTTTCTGCCATTTCCTCATAGCCAGGCCGTCCCATCAAGGCAAATGTAGCTTCCTTGCCCAGCTCCACCGCCGGCTGATCATACGGATTGACACGAAACAGCATTCCTGCCAGCGAGGTTGTCACTTCGTATAGATAAAGAAACTGGCCTACTGTTTCCGGGCAAATTGAATCAAAAAAGACTGTCAGACAAGGCCGCTGGTCTTTTATGAGGGCGTATTCCGTAGCTATTTTTTCGCTATTGAGCAGTTTGGCCATCCCTGCACCGGCCAAATAAGCCAGCTCCGGGGCCTCGGTGGGACACTCACCGATTATTACATCCCGCCCAAACTCCTTCACCTGCAGGAAGGTAAAGACCTTATCATTGGGGCCTTCCCGATACAGCTGAACCTGACTGTGCTGGTCGGTTGTTCCGAGGGCTTTAACAGGGGTCGGACCAACAAAAACCTCTTTGCCGTCTTCATCCACCCTCTTGCCGAGACTTTCCGCCCACAATTGACGATACCAGTCAGAAAGGTCTTTAAGGGCATAACTGTAAGGCATCATGACCGAAATTCGTTTGCCTTTCTGATAATAATGCCACTGAATAGCCGCATTCATAGCTGCCGGATTGGCCAAAAAGTTCGTTTGGCTAACCTTTTCATCCATCCAGCGGGCTCCCTCCAGCAAGGCCTCGATATCAATGCCGCACACAGCCGCACTTAAAAGTCCCACAGGGCTAAGAACACTGAAGCGCCCCCCTACCCCATCGGGCACTTCCAGCGAGCGAAAGCCCGCTTTATCGGCAATGGTTCTCAACGTGCCCTTGCGAGAATCGGTTGTAGCCACAATTTGTTTTTTGTATCCTTCCGCTCCCAGGCGTTTGAGAAGCATTTGACGGATAACCAGGAATTGAGCGGCGGTCTCCGCTGTTTGGCCTGATTTGCTGATAACATTAAATACGGTATGCTCCAATTTATCCTCAATCCAATCGAGAAAACTGGCGAACTGAACGGGGTCCACATTATCAAAAACGAACAGCCGGGGGCCTTTCCTCTGTTTCGGGTCTATATTGTACAGATAAGGATTCAGGGCTGTCTGCAAGGCGATATTTCCCAAGGCCGACCCGCCGATCCCGAGGACAACAAAATTCTCACACTCCTGCCGAATCTGGCGTGCCATTTCACAGACTTCTTTTGGATAATGGGGATGATACGGCAAATCCCGATAAGGAACCTTTCTCTCTTTACGCTGGTGATTCAGGCGTTCAATGAGGGGTGTTGTTTGTTTGGCCAGCAAGTCAAACTGCTGTTTGGAAATTCCGTGCTCGAGGCCAATAACTTCTTCGCATACATTTTTATAATAAAAACTTACATTTTTCCCTACCACGGCAATATTCCTTTAAAAAATATTTTCTCTGTCTATTTACCGGAGTCGAACCAAGCCGGCGTATTTTACCATTAAAGATTTCGTTTTGCCAGAATTGAAGTGGACTACTACAATGCTGCTTTCACCAAGATCGAGAAACTCTTTCACGCGGCCGCGACCGAACTTGGAATGCTCCACCCACTCATTGACAGCGAATTTCTGTCCATTCTTGTTTTTGGGGCGAACATCCGTCTCGGTTTTTTCAAGAGGTTCAGCCCTCTCGGCCGCCCATTCCTGAGCCGCGGATTCCCCTTCAAAACCGATTTCATAGAGAAACGGCGATGGAACGGTTCGCAGAAACTGGCCGCGAAGAACGCGATGCCTGGCATAACTAATTGTAAGCGAATCTTTTGCACGAGTCATTCCGACAAAAAAGAGCCGCCGCTCTTCTTCAAGTTCATCCGCGCCGCCTTCGAGAGCTCGTTCATGAGGGAGCATTCCCTCCTCCAGACCAATAATGAAAACATGAGAAAACTCCAATCCTTTGGCGGCGTGGAGGGTCATCAAAGATACTCGGCCTGCATTGGGGTCGAAGGCGTCCGTATCGCTGTAGAGTGCGATTGTCTGAAGATAATCAGCCAAAGACGGGTTTTCCGTATTCCGATCGTATTCGGCCGCTGCATTGATCAATTCGTTGATATTGTCAACGGCCTCTTCATCCCCGGCGGCCTTGAGAGCATCCGCCAAGCCGCTCTCCGCAAAGACACAATCCATCAGAACGGATGCTTCCTGTTCTGTTTCCTGCCGAAATCGCTCGAAAAAGCCGGCAAAATCCACCAAACGATCACGTGTACCGGCAGGAATTGTCTCAATCCGTTTGGCATGCCTTGCGGCCTCCAGAAGCGAAAGACGATTGGCAGAAGCAAACTCCTGCAGCCGCTGAATCGTTTTATCACCGATGCCGCGGCTGCGGCTTGCCACAGCCCGCAGAAAAGCTACATCATCAGCGGGATTTACAATCAATTTCAGATAGCTGAGAAAATCCTTGATTTCCTTTCGTGCATAAAACTCAACGCCTCGGATGACCTGATAGGGAATTTGCCGGCGGATAAAGGCCTCTTCGACGGCTCGGCTCATCGCATTGACACGATAAAAAACAGCGATTTCCTGCGGATCGGCTCCTTTACGGAGCAGTTCGGCAATTTCAGAAGCCAGATGCTCGGCCTCCTCATTTTCGTCCTCACAAGTGCAAATGCGGACTTCTTCGCCTTCTGAACGAGTAGGAATAAGGATTTTCGCTTTCCGCTGGCGGTTGCCCGCAATCAGCCGGTCTGCCTTTCGCAGGATATTCGCGGTGGAACGGAAATTTTCCTCCAATTTAATAACAACGGCATTGGGCCAGTCGCGTTCGAATGCAAGAATATTGCCGATGTCCGCTCCCCGCCATCGATAAATAGATTGATCGGGATCGCCGGTCACACAAATATTGCCATGGTCGGCGGCCATTCCACGGGCAATCTGATACTGGGCGTGGTTGGTATCCTGGTATTCGTCAATCAGTAAATACCGAAAATGACCGGAAAGTTCCTGGCGAATCTGGGGAAAATCCCGCATCAGCAAGGCCGTCCGCATCAGCAAATCATCAAAATCAAGGGCCTGATTGCGGCGCAGGATTTCCTGGTATTTTGCATAAATGGATGAAACGGTTCGTCCGAAGTAATCCTCGACGCGGGCGGCAAAGGCCTGCTCGTCTTCAAGATCATTTTTCAAGCGGGAAACCATATGCAGCATTCGGGCCGGAGAAAAATTGGAGGACGAAACCCCGCAGGCGGCCACGGCCTCTTTCATACAGCGTATCTGATCAGATTCATCATAAATACTGAATGTCGGTTCAATACCGGCCGGCTGTCCGTACTGCCGCAAAATGCGCACACATAAGGAATGAAAAGTACTGATATGGCTTCCGGCCGGCACACCGGAAGTCAGAACCCGCTGACGCATTTCTTCCGCGGCTTTGTTGGTAAAGGTGATAGCACAGATGCGGGAAGGGCGCACGCCGGAGTAAATCAGCATTGCAATCCGGCAGGTTATGACGCGCGTCTTGCCGCTGCCAGGCCCGGCCAGGACCAGCAACGGTCCTTCGCGATGCAGGACCGCCTGACGCTGCGATTCAGTAAGGCCTTGAAGTATTTTTTCCGGGTTCACTGTCTTTTTCGCTGTTTCAAATTGCTGTTTTTCTCGAGGAGGCAGTGTACGCAAAAACCCTCACGGAGGCAAGAGTTTCAGCAGAAAAACTTTCCGGTCTATGGAACCGGCTGGGACGACTGCTACTGAAGGCGTTCGAGGAGCTGCTGCTCCTGCTGCCGAAGTTTTTCAAATAAATCCGGCCGTTCAATCTGAATCCGGGCAAGCAGACTCCTTTTGAAAGAAGGCGGGTATTCCGGGTCTTCCATAAACCCCTGAAAGGCGGTATATCGGAACAAATCCATCGGAGGAAGCCCCAGACGGCCTGGCACATCGCCCCCAATTTCGGACATGTAGTAATCATAAATCTGCTGAGCAAGTTTTTCTCTTGCATAGGCCTCGTTGTCTTCGCGGATTGCATAATAGAAATAGGCATCCTGAAGACGGAACAAGATGGCCTCGACGGCATCATCAAAGCTAAGCCCCTCCATCTCCTGACGGAAACGATACTGAACAAACTCCTCAAAGGGTTTCAGATACTCCTGGCGTATATTTCCTCCGTCATCTCGCGGATAAAGTTTCCTGAGTTCTGCGTAAATTTGGCGGGCCCTCCGCTCGTGTCCTGCCTGATACATTGACATCATGGCGTTTTCGAGGAAATTTTTATGCCCGCCTCGCACGGCTTTGGGGTTGCCCCCCTCCAGGATTTCGTATTTTTCAATAATTTTTCGCCAGGCCTGATCGCAGGATGTAAACATTTTTGGGTCCGGGCGAATAAAAATGGCCATTTCCTTGTCTGGGCCTGTATAAAGAATGATGTTGCCGCTGCGATAAAGCTGCTGAAGACTGTGAAAGACGATACGGTCGGTGTTTTTCTCTTCAATCCGGTACTGCTCCGGACGCGAGGCCTTCTCCAGCCCCAGCACCGCCCAATAAATAGAATGAGCGCCGGGATGCTCCCAGTTGATTGGAAAACGCTGGTTGGGGTCATCAATATCCGTCCGGCCGTACTGCTTGTTAATCCGAACCATCAGGTCCGGCTCCATTTTCCAAGTATTGCGGAGAACGAAGGCGCGGGCGAACGTATCAAATTTTTGAAGACCAGGTTTATCCCGAAAAGAATCGATCACTTCAAAAGCAGACCGGGGGAACAGGTTGGGCTGCTGACGAAGCGTTAAAAAGTTATCAACAAGAGTTTGGTGCTGCTGAAATCTCGAATCGGTCTTGCACAGTTCTTCGATAAAAAGGGCCACATCCGGATCGGCAAGAATTTCCCTAAGCTGTGTCGGAGCGGCTGCCAGCCGTTCATATTCTTCGTTGGTTTGGTCGCCCAGCAAAGGACGCATCTCCAGAAGCAGCTGCATTTTATAATAGCGATGGCAATCGTCGAGATTATCCCCGATTTTATGCCAGAAAATCCATCCGAGTGACTGATAGAGCGAGATATTCTGCGGATTGAGCGGAATGCCTCGGTCTCGAAGCAATTCGTAGCCGTTGCGAACCCATAGCCATCGTTGAGGACATTGCGTATTGGGAATGGCGACAGAAATGTTATAGGCCATATTCCATGCGTGAAAATCCCAAACCTTTGCAAAACGGGGCTGAAGAATGGTAATCCATTCAGCCAGCTGCTTGGCATCAAAAAACTTGCCCTCCTGTTTGAGGCGATCGGCCCGCATCCAAAGGACATCCACCACCAGCCCCCGAAAAGCCCCCATGGCCACCGTGGCAAAAGCCAAAGAAGGCGGGGCATTCAGCAGAGGGTCATTAAGAACCAGTCCCATTTGGGCTCGTTTCAGATGAATGGTCGGCTGGAGCCGCCAGGCCGCAATCAGCAGTCCAATCCCTATTAGCAGACAAAACAGAACAATAATTCGGTTTTTCCAAAGCATCCGTTTCGTATCCGTCAGACCGTAATTTTGGCGACTTCTCGTCTGGAGAAAATCCAAATCCCAGCCGCCAGCAGCAGAAGCATCTGAAGGCCGAGTGTAATCAGGGCCGCCTTCCCCAAAAACTGCCACGAAAGAACCTCACCCGACACCAAATAATCTGTGGGGCTGTAGGGACCGTCAAATCGGGGGATTGCATACAAAAACCATTTAATTGCAAGTTGATAGAACAATGCAAGAAGGGCCTCTAATCCTTCAATGGATTCAACAATAAAGCCGTTTATAAGGCCGGCAAAAAAAACCACCAAACTGAACAAAATCGCCACCGGAAAAGAAAGCCAGGTGCTTAAGGAAACCCCCAGGGCGGCCAGAAACACCAGACGAATCGCCATCAGCAGAACGACGCGGAAAAAGTTGACTCCAAATCCACCAACCTGATAGAGCACTTCAATCTGATCAAAAATCACCGTTGAAAAATTTGCCTCCGGCGAATTGAAAAACCCTACTGTAACCTGACCATCTTCGGCAGCCGCATCGGCAGGCACTTCAAACATATGCGGAGTACGTACGGAATCGTAGCGTTCGACTCCATAAATGGGAGTTTTGTACTGCCGCAGCCCTGTTCGAAACTGCCGAAAATCGCCAACCCGCCATTGTCCGAATATTTCGGAGTTGGGCGGATCAGGAGCAGCCTGAAACTTGTACCGGACAAACAGCACGGAATTAGGGTCTGATGGGGGGAAAACAGACTGAAAATCCCATTCTTTGACAGCCGCAACCTCTACGGATTTCTGAGCAATTGTTTCCTGTTCCCGCAGGGCAGCTCGAATCTCCGACATCGGCATATCCGGCAGCTGACCCTTTTTCCGCAACGTTTCAATCCGCTCTTCCACACGGCGGTTAATTTCTTCTTCGGGCACTTCCGGAGTAATGACGCGGCGGGCGGTAAAGAACTCGGTTTGGGCTTTTTTCATCTGCTCTGCAGGGGGATTCGCCCATTTCGGGATTGCCAGCGTCAGGCCGTAAATTATGCAGGAAAACCCCGCCAGCAGAAGCAGCGAGAGAATCGCCGTCCCCAGAAACTTTCCGAGGACAATCTGACAGCGGGCAATGGGCTTGGTAATCACCAAATCGAGCGTTCTGTTCTGCAAATCGCTGCTGAGCGAATAGCAGGATACCGTAATTGTCAAAAGCGACAGGAGAAATCCCACCAAACTGATGCTGTAGCTGGAAAAACTCTGCAATTTCCCCCGCAGGGTTCCATCCCCTGTCATCATTGCCGCCATAGTCGGCAGCAGCACCAGCAGCAAAAGAATCACCATTGCTGCAATCTTCATTCGGACGGCCTGGGCAATGGTATTTTTGGCTATCGCCCAACTATTGCGCATCGCTGCGCTCCTCCGAATCAGGAAGACAGGTCTTCTCTGTTGAACCATCCGGCCGTTTGCGACCCCCTGTCAGTTTTTCAAGAACGTCCTGACGCACCTGCGGTTTCGGTTCAGGAGACGGCTCTCCTGGTTTAACCGTTTCGGTCTGCATTGGGGCGGCTTTTTCAAATGGTTTTTCGGTCAGCTGTTCAAGCATCTCCCGTTTCGGCGCCGGCGGCTCCACCGACTGAGTCTTTTCCACTATGGTGGTATCGGAGATTTTTTCTGCAATCTGCTGCGGCTTTTTGGAAACAAGCTGCTCCAGCACCGATTGGGAAGGGGGCGGGGGCTGGGCTGCCAAAAATCCGTGAACACCGCTGACCGGTTGGGCTCCACTGGTAGGTTGAGTCTGCTGCGCTTTGGTAATAATGTTCACAAAGAATGTTTCCAACCTATCTACCGGCGTGCTGATTTGATACCATGTACCCTCCTGGCGGAGCAGGGTCTCAATCTTTTCGCGAGTTTCCGGCCGAAGAGGGCCGGTCAAAATCTGCATTTCATCCCGATGCTGAAGGAGTTGGCGCACCGGTCCTTCCACCTGCATTCTGCCGCCATACATAATGCCGATACGATGGCACACATCCTCCACATCCGCCAGCAAATGGCTGCAAAGAAAGATGGTCTTGCCCCTTCGGGCCAGCTCGAGCAGCAAATCCTTAATCTGCCGTGTGCCGATGGGGTCCATTCCAGAGGTGGGCTCATCCAGTATCAGCAGGTCCGGGTCGTTAATCAGGGCCTGAGCCAGGCCGATTCTCCGCATCATTCCTTTGGAAAAAGTGCCGATGCGCCGATTGCCCATTCCCGCCAGCCCCACCATCTCCAAAAGAGTATCAATGCGGTTTTTGCGTACAGGGCCGGGCAGGCCGAAAATCCGCCCGTAAAAATCCAGGGTTTCCCGTGCCGTCAGATACCGATAAAGATAAGATTCCTCCGGCAGATAGCCAATTCGAGCGGCAATTTGAGGGTCCGTGCTTTGTCCGCCCAAGACAAACGCCCTGCCTTTGGTTGGATAAAGAAGATTCAGAAGCAGCTTGATCGTCGTCGTTTTGCCGGAACCGTTAGGGCCAAGAAAACCATAAATCTCGTTGCAGAAGACCTTCAGATTCAAATCTGCAACCGCCTTGACTTTAGGCCGGCCCCACCAATCCGGAAAAATTTTTGTCAGGTTGATGGTTTCAATAGCATATTCAGAAGCAGATGATTCCATTGGCATTTCTTATCCAAAAAGTAGCACTCAGGCATCTTTACTTTCTGCGGCGGCGGCATGAGACTCCAAATGTTCTCCATAGCGAACGAGCCGTGCACTATTGAAAATAACCACCAGTGCCCCGACCAAGTGCAGGAAGGCCGCCAAAATCAGTTTGACCCAGCCAACCATAATGCCGAGCATGCCGAGCAGAATAAACAGAACGCCGAAAAGCAGGTTCTGCTGAATTACTGCACGGGTTTTGCGGGACAGATGGACCAAAAACGGCAGGCGTCGAAGGTCGTCGCTCATCAAAGCAATGGAGGCCGAATTGATCGCCACATCACTGCCGGCAGCCCCCATTGCAATGCCCAAATCCCCAGCCGCCAGAGCCGGTGCATCGTTGATTCCGTCTCCGACAACCGCCACGATATGGCCTTCCTTTCGAATGGCCTCCACAACGGCGAGTTTATCTTGCGGAAGGCATTGGGCCTTGTAGTCGGTGCAGCCCAGTTCGGCGCTGACGCGATTGGCGACATCCCGACGATCCCCCGTGAGCATGGTCACGCGGCGGATTTTGGCATCAAACAATTCTTTAACGGCCTGACACGCTTCAGGGCGAGTTTTGTCCTGAAGCCCAATCCAGCCGATGCATTGGTTGTCACGGGCAACATACAGCGTGCTGAAGCCCTGCTCTTCATCGAGCGGCGGAACGGAAACCGTATGGACATCAATGCCTTTTTCCATCAGAAACGTATCCCGTCCCACCATGACTCTGGAGCCATTGACCATGGCTGTAACGCCCTTGCCCGGGGTTTCCTGAAATTCCGTCGCGCGGGGGAAACTCACATTGGCCTCTCGGGCCAGATTCAGCACTGCTCGAGCGGCTGGATGTCTGCTCATTTCCTCCGCCGAGGCCGCCAGAGCCAGCAATTCCGCCGGCTCAACATCAGCCGCCGGCTCCAGTTTGGTTACATACAACTGACCGGTGGTGAGAGTGCCTGTTTTATCAAAAACAACCGCCGTGATTTTGCCGGCGATTTCGAGCAGAGAAACATTTTTGATCAGCACGCCCAGCCGTGCTGCCGCCGAAAGTGCCGCCACCATAGCCGTCGGGGTCGCCATAATAATCGGACACGGACAGGAAATCACAAGAATGGAGATGGTCTTTTCAAAATCTTTTGTGAAGAAATAAACAATCGCGCTGATCATCAGAATCGTCGGCAGATACCATTTCACATACTGATCAATCAGCCGCATAATCGGCAGTTGGGTTTTTTCAGCAGCCATAATCAGCTGCTGGACTTTGCCGAGCGTGGTGTCCTTGCCGGCTTTGGTCACCTCAATATCAAGCATGCCCGTCAGGTTGGTTGTTCCTGCAAAAACCTGCATTCCGACAACTTTATCGACGGGCAGCGACTCACCGGTAATCGTGGCCTCGTTGACCGAACTGAGCCCCTGCCGGACTAAGCCGTCTGCCGGGATATTGTCGCCCGGCCGGACTCGAATGATATCGCCGGGTTTCAGCTGGCTCACATTGACTTCGGTTTCTGTTCCGTCCGGATTCACCAAAACAGCCGTCGTCGGAGTCAGTTTAATGAGGGACTCAATGGCGGCACGAGCTCCGAGGGCTGTTCGCGTTTCCATCAGTTCCGCCAGCAGCATAATAAAAGCCACTACCCCTGCCTCAAAATAGCGTTCGGAGGCAAGGGCAGCAAGAATCGCCAGAGCCACCAGCTCATCCATATGGGTGTGGCCTTCCAGAAATCCCCGGACGGCATGGACAATAACCGGAAGCCCCAGCAGCACCGCCCCTATCAGCGCCACCAGCTGGCCCAAATCATTAGGACCATAGAGCCAGCGAACCTGGGCAATCGAACTGCTCAGCAGGAGAACTCCGCCCGTCAGCGTTCCCAGCACAGCCAAACTGACTCGTGTTTGTTTTTCATGCGTGCCGGCCGCTGCTGCCCCATGAGAATGACCGGCAGGACAGCCCATTTCCTGACATTTAATTCCAATATGCTGATGTCCCATTCCAACCTCTCGAAAAGGGCTTACTTCTTTTCTGACTGCTCGGCCTTGGGCCGGGCGATATCCCGATTAATCATTACGCGAATTTCACGTCCCCTGTCTTTGTAAGGCGGCACAAAAATCGTTTCATCTACTTTCTGCAGAATCTCCTCGACGGCATCCTGATAGAGTCTTTGCAAAACCAGCGCCGGCCGTTTTCGATATTCCGGCAGCAGACTTTTCAGATAGTCCGCCGCGGCCTTGGCGTCCTGCTCCACGCGAGTCCGATAGGCCCATGCCTCCGCCAGAATCACCTGCACCTGTCCTCCCATCTGATGAACGTAGTCTTCCTGCTGCTGGTCCGTCACAGACTCGTTTCGCAAGGCCGCCAGAATTTCTTCCGCCCGCGGGCCGGCGGTATCGGTCAGAAGTTTTTCTTTGTAGGCACGGGCATCAATAATGGCTTGCTCGCTCTTGTTGATCGCCTGGCTGGAGGCCTGGAAAGCATCATCCACCTGCAGCGGCCAATTGGTCCGATTCAGACGGACATCATCAATATGAATGCCGCTATCCATAGCATCCAGACTGTTCTGGAGAACCATGCGAACCCGTTCGGGAATGCCGGCGGAGCTTCGCAAGGCCTCATCCAGACTGTACCGCACCATGGTAGAAACCACCGCATCCGAAGTCAAACTTTCAATCAGCGGATTGACCGTTCGAGAGGCCACTTCCATAAATGATTCACCGGGCTTGCGGGATTCCATATACACATTTTCAAAAAATCGGACGGGCGAACTAATCGAATAGGTTACCGTCCATTTGGAATGAACAATATTGTAATCGGACCCTTTCAGCTGCGTAATCGGCTCATTGCGGGTCAGGCAATAGCCGTCCTGCACCGGATTGAGTCCGCCGTAGGCCATTTTTTTCCCGCCGGCCAGCTTTTCCTGTTCCGTTTCAAAAAACCAGAAGGAGTCGATGGGAAGGGTGCGGACCTCTTTGACAGGAATGCGAATGATTTCGCTGATGGGGTCGGGAAAAGTCCAGTGGTATCCCGGCTGTTTAATGCGGCTTTCACCCTCGCCCTGCACCTTGCCGAAAACAAGCACAAGGGCCTGCTCATTCGGTTCGACCGTAAAAAAGCCGCTGGCTAAAAAGAGGAGCACCACGGCTGTCATAATCAATTTCAAAATCAGAAAACTCACCCGCAAGGCCTCGGCCAGCGATTGCTGTCCCGGATGAAGAAGCTGGGTTTCCGGCAAAGCCCCTTGGGCAGTATTGGAATGAGGGAGTCGTTCATTCATATCGGTTCGCTGCCCTCCGGTCAGGGTTGTTTGGGGTTCAGGTTCGGCCGTTCCTTCAGCAAGTGAAACGGCTCTACATCGGTTCCGAGCACCAGCGTGGTTCGTTCTTTCAGGATTTTCTTAAGCGATTCCAAATCCCGCAGGAACATAGCCAGTTCCGGATCGGCCTCCAGTTCTTTATAATAGCGTGCGGCCTCTGCATCGCCGGCCCCGCGAATGGCCTGGGCCCGGCTTTCGGCAACGGCCAGCAGTTCCTTCTGTTTGGCTTCCGCATCACTTCGGATTCGGTCTGCTTCAGCATTGCCGGCTGCCACAATCGTATCGGTTTTGACTTTGCGGTCGGCTTTCATCCGTTCAAAAACATCCTGTGTAACCTTTTCCGGGACCATCAGGCGTTTAATACCCGCCAGCCGCACATCAACACCATAGCTGGAAGCCGCCTGCTGGTGCACCGCTGCGGCAATTTCCTGTTCAATCTCTTCGAAACGAAGCTTGGCAGGGTCGGTGTTGACAAAACTGCTGAATTCATATTTGCCTACAACGGAGTTAGCCGCATTTTGGAGCAGTACCCGCAATTTTTCTTTGGCTCCCTCTGCATCCTGCACCGCCGTCAAAAACAGAAGCGGGTCCCCGATGCGCCAGACCAGATAACTGACAATGATAATGGGTTCGCCGCCGGCAGTAGCGGTTTCCTGCATCTGCACTTCCAGAAGGCGGCTGCGAGAATCAAACCGATGAACTCGATGAATCGGCGCCGGCCAGCGGAAATAGAGCCCCGGCTTGGTAATCGACCGCACCGGCTCCCCAAAACAGGTTACCAGGGCACTTTCGGTCTGGCGAACCTGAAAGGTAAAAGCCACAAATCCGAGGATTGTGAGCAGGACAATCAACAAGATAATACCCCATGCATTCTTCATTGTTTTGATCCTTATTGCTTAATCACAGAATCCAGGTTCATTTCGAGAAGACCGGTGGCCATCTTTTCTTCGAGGTCTAAGATATAAATTTCCTGATCTTCCTGACCGACCGAGACCACATATTTGCGAATCGAAGGCAGGGATTCTTCAAGAATCTGCAGCCGTCGGAACCGCTGAAAAAGCTCGCCGCCGGCCTGATTGGCTTTTACCTGTCCTGCGAAACGAAGGCCTTCCCCTTGAGCTCGTGCAACGCGTTCAAAGGCATAGGCCTCTGCCTGCCGGATGGTCAAAAACAATTTGCCCTGGGCCTGATGCACCATTTTCTCCAGTTTCTCCATCAAGGACTGGGCCAGAGCAGCATTCTGGGCCTGACTGGCCTTAGAAATCTGCCGAACAAGACTGTAAAGGTCATTGGCTTTTTCAATAGAGCCGGCCAGTCCAGTGAGAACCTTGTTGTGTTCGGCCTGGGCCGTCAAAATCGTGGCCTGCTGCTTCTGAACCGCCGCAACCACCTCTTCATAATTGGGAGCCACCTCGGGCGGAGGATGCACCCCCACCATTCCGACAAAAACAATCTCTACCCCCAGCTGGGCCGCATCGGCTGCTTCCTGCATCCGCTGCTGAAGAACCCGGCAGCCCATTTCCTGACCGGCTCCGAGAAGACTTTTCTGCCGTTCCGGATTGGCCAGACTCTCATCCGGTTCAATCTTGGCACTGGCGGCAAAACGGGCCAGCTCGCGATAACAAAGCGACTCGAGCATTTCTTCCGAATTTTCATGTTGGTACAGATACCGGTGCAAATCGCGGATTTTATAATGAACCGGCACATCCACAATGATATAACTGACTGGAGCAGCTCCCTTTTCCGTTTGACCGGTCTGCCGCTGAGTTTCGACGGCTACCAGCAATTTGTATTCTTCCTTGTAATGCTTCTGTCCCCAAAGGATCGGTCTGGCGGCATCTTCCGGAGCGGGAATATAGCCGACATGAAGCATCCGAACCTTTTCCATCGGATACACATACGCCCGCTCGAACGGCCACGGCCATTTCCAGCACCACCCCGGGCCAACCTGACGCCCCCCGTCCTCGGGAGCCGCAGAGCCGAAATGTTCAATCACAGCCCCTTCGCCCGGCTGAACAATCACAACGCAGCTGAACAGATAAATAACCAGCAGCAGAAACAGCAGCAGGGGAACAATCGCCTTTTCGAGCAGCTGGTAAAACCAGGTCTGCGAGACCTTAAACCCAAACTGGTAATCCAGTGTGCTGGCTACCGTGTGGAGAATCCCGCCGGGCTCATTAATTAAACCGAGCAGCCGGCTGTCAAAACAAGCCCGGCTGTATTGGCCTGCCAGCCGGGGACGATACAGATCAAAGACAGCCGTGAGAATGGTTTCAACACCCAGCACAATCAGAAGAATCGGAATAAACCAATTTAGAAAAATAAGGCCGAACTGATATTTGTACTGAGCAAAGGCCAGCGAAACCGCAGCCGCAAAGCCAAGAATGGAAGTGGCCAGCAAACTGCTCCCTCCAGCCCGAAGCGGACGCCAAATCATCGCGGAACTAAGCCCTGTGGCGTATCGGCTGATAAGAAAAGAAAAAAATGAAAGCAGAACCAGAAAAGCCGCCCCCAGAAGCGGAGAGCGAAGCGTAAAATCCTTTGCCGGCCCGGAAATGAACCGAATCAGCAGAATCCCCATGATAATCTGGCCAATGGCAATCAAGACGCCGCTGATAGGTAAAAACCATTTTTCCACCCATTCTAATCGTTTCTGGGCTACTGCAAACAATTCGAGGCGTTCGTCCGTTCCTTCAAAGATTGTTTGCTTTTCCCGGGCCCTTTTCAGCTCGGCCAAGTCCAGCTTTTCCTGTTCGGCACGATACCGATGATAAAACTGAATCAGCAGCACCAGCCAAATCAGAAATGTCGATAAAACCTGCCAGCTGAAAACATATAAGGTAGGCGACGCCAGAAGAGCACCAAGAACCAGGGAGGACAGAAAGAAAATCAGACTCAGAATCAGTCCGAATAAAGAGACATAAACAGCTCGCTGGGACGAATCGGCCATATTCCTGATTCCTCTATTAGAACTTCTTTCATACGAACAACACGAAACGCTGCTTGTATATATAGTAAATTTACTTGATTACGCAACAGGAGGGTTTACAAAAATACCGCTTTTTGCTTAAATTGAGACAAAAAGAAAGATAATTTTTTCTCACAAAGGTTCGCTTGTGATTGGAAAACTGTTTACGATAGCCAAAAATACGGTTTTTGAAACCCTTCGCCAGCCGATCTATTTTGTCATCATCGTTTCCGCCCTTCTGCTGCTGCTTCTGGCTCCTGCCATCAGTATGTATACCCTCGATGAAGACGTCAAACTCCTGCGAGAATTGGCATTTTCTACGCTGTTCCTGGCTGGTTTGTTCATCTCCGTTTTTTCTGCCGGGGGTGCCGTGACGGAGGAAATCGAGAGCGGCACCATTACTACGGTGCTTTCCAAGCCGCTTCCTCGTCCGCTGTTTGTGGTTGGAAAGTTCTTCGGCCTTGCTTCTGCTGTCACTTTATCGCATTATTTGCTGAGCGCCGCGATGCTTATGGCTGTCCGACACGGGGTACTCGAGCGAGCTTCCGATGAACCCGACTGGCCGGTTATCACAGTCGCCGCAACTGTATTTCTTTTGACAGTTCTCATAAGTACTTTACTTAACTACTTTTATGAATGGCAATTTTCAGCAACGGCGGTAGTTTTTGGAACTATTTTGGGCTCCGCCGGTCTTTTATTTCTTGCATTTGTTGACCGAAATTGGCAGGTAAATCCATCCCAGAATGGTTTTCACCTTTTTGACATCTATGCCTCCACTCTTCTGCTTTTTGCCGTTTTGATTATCGTGGCTTTGGCTGTTATGTTTTCGACCCGGCTGAACTTGGTGCTCACATTGCTGAGTTGTGTCGGGGTCTTTTTGGTCGGATTAATTACAGATTGGCTTTTCGGACGCTTCGCAGAAAAATATTTATGGGCCAAAGTTGGCTATATCCTGTTTCCCAATTTTCAGACATTCTGGGTCAGCGATGCCATCTATGAAAAAAATCAAGTACCTGCCGATTACCTTCTGATTGGGCTGTATTATGCCGTTCTATATATTGTCGGCATCCTTTTCCTCGCCGTCGCCCTTTTTCAAAACAAACAAGTTGGGCAAAACAGGCAATATTAGATTTGGGGATTTTTTGAAGCAGGCAAATCATTCACCAACGCCACTTCATCACACTGGTCTTGTTTCGGGCAGCGTGCGCAATCCGTCCAGACCTTCATCGGCAGCATATTTTTATCAACACGTTTGAAACCAACTTTTTCGAAAAATCCCGGCTCCATTGTAAGCGTGAAGACCCGGTCGATACCCAATTGGCGTGCCCGTTCCAGACAGCTGCTGACCAAGGCCCTTCCAATCCCCCTGCCGGAATAATTCTTGTCAACCGCCAGGGATTGAACTTCTGCCAGATTTGCCCAGATAACTTTCAGCGAGCAGCAGCCGACAATGGTCCCATCGACCTCAGCCACCTGAAAAATCTGGACATTTTCATAGAGGTCCGCCAAGGAGCGAAACAGCATCCTGTCCATCTCTGCATAATAGCTGATTAGTGAATGGATAGCAGGTACATCCTGAACTTTTGCATTTCGTATCAGCATGGTGAATACTTTACCTTTTTGGCAATCATCAATCAAGGGGTCTCTGAAAATCGGGGCTTTTCCGGTTTTTACCGTATTTCAAGGTTTGAAAGAAGGCCGAACCAGCAACTTCAGGAGGTCGGCAGGGAAGTTATCTCGACTTAAACACGCTTTTTGAAGAAAGAGGGTGGTTCTCAACACCCTCAGCGAAAGAGGGAAATAAAAAAGGGAGGCGGGCGCCTTTATTTTCGATTCTGTTGTGGGCCGCGCTCCCTATTGCCTTGTGCCGATATTTGCACCTTCCCGCGGATGGTGCATAGGCGTTAAACCGTCGATTTGCACAGGCAATAAATATACTATAATGAACCTTTTGCCCAATGTCAATCAATTTCTGGACAAAAAACAAAAACCCCTCTGGAAGAGGGGTTTAGAATTGCAAAACAAAATGGTGTTATTCTGCTTTGACCAGCACCTCGAGCGTTTTAACGCCCCATTTTTGGGCCTGCTGATGAGAGTGGAAAAACACATCCAGGCGATTCCCTTTAATCAGACGTCCACGGTCTTTAACCTTGATGGGCTGATTGTCGTTGTAGCCGGGAATAATCATCTCCGTTCCGAAAGCATACCGCTTATCGGCAGCAGCAAAAACATCGCCCGGTCGGATTCGGTGATTGCAGGCCGTAATCCCATCCGCATGGCGTCCGCAACACCTGCGGCAGGGACAATAGGCCGTTACCTTCATCCGAACAACCCTCCATTGACCACTTTTCTTTGGCTGAACGGCTGGCGTTCCCAAAGGAAATTCTTCGAGATTCCGAAGCATTTCAACAAGTTCTTGATCGGGGCTGGACGCAGGCAGCATCTGTTCAGCATCAAAACCAGGCACAGAGCCATCCGGCTGCATCGGCGACCAGGCACTGTGCAGCGGGATCAGCTGTCGATTTCCAAACCCAAAATAACAGACAAACACCCCCAGCAGCATTGCCATCAAAAGGCTGGATAAAAGGGCTGCCTCATACCCCCCATGTGTCGGACGACTGTAACAAACAGATTTCCCAGCTTTCTCCCATTTTGCCAATGTCTGAACCTTTCCAAACAAACCATATTCGAGGACTGAAGCCAAACCTTTCGGCCGTGTCCTATAAACAAAACCACAGTCCTACTCTTTCATCCCTGGACTTGTTAGAAAAGGCCTTCCTTGGCAGAAAAACAAACGTTCTTTTTCCGAAATGTACCTTGGCTTACCCGTATTTTGAATCAATACAACATTTACCTTGTTCTCCTCAGGCAGCCAGAGGACAAGAACATGCAAATTTTCTCAATTCCCGTCTTACCAGAAATGACCAGAAGTTTATCAGAAATCAACCAGAACCCATTCGATGCAGGGGTTAATATACGTAGTAGGTGTGAGCAAGTCAAGACAAAAATTAGACTGAAAGAGCGATAAAAACGACAAACTGGAGTCTCAAATACAACTTTTGTGAAAAATCCGCGTTGTCTTCTACGTCCCTTTTTAAAAGCCCAAAGCCCCCCTATCTTCTCAGCCCTTTCTGCGATAAGCGAGCCGCAGGCATCCATGCCCGCGACTCAAAGCAACTCTGCTTACCTTACACCAGTCTTTTCGCCAGTGCAATGGTTTTTTGTTTCTTTGCCTTTTTCTGCAAAATCAAAAGGGCGAGTTTTTCCATAAGACATTTTATTGAAAATACTTTGAAGAACTGCTTGAAGGCACCTTTGCCGTGTCTTACACAAAAATTTTTCTCATCAAATATCACAAAGTTGCTGTGAAGTACTTGTCAACAGCTGCATCATTCCCGTATAATTCCGCCTGTTTTCCGGTGTATTTCCCAACGCTGTAGGTAAAAAGAAAGGGCGAAACAATGGTTCTTTGCTGCCTGTGGCTTTTTTCAGCCGGTATTTTGGGCAAGCCGGCCTCTGTCGTGATCAACCCCTCCCCCCTACCCACCTATGGACAAGCAGAAGTTTCTGAAGTAATTCAGGTTTGTGCAGATTTTCATCTGATTTGCAATATCCGCAATTATCCGCCGGTGGTGGGAGAGCAAATGCCGGTTTCTATCCGCGGTCTTGAAGCGACCGGCACAGAAAACGATGCCAAAGTACAGGCCTGTCTTCAAACGCTTTTATGCAAACAGCCCAAGGACCCAAACCAGGTTATTCTGCTTAAAAACATTCAGCGAGGCATGTCATTCTGCCTGATTGCCGATGTAGAGTTGAACGGTCAGGACCTTGGAGATTTTCTTATAAAGAAAGGGCTGGTTGAGCGAATCCTAAAAACCCCTTCTTCTGAACAGAAACCGCAAGCGTCTTCTGCAAGGCTTGCTCAACAGCCGAATCTTCTTCAGCCAATTGCCTCTGCAGCAGCCGCCGTCAAGGCAGGCCCGCCGCCAACACCAGGGTATGTCTCATCCAAAGGCAGCCGGATTTTTCATCGAGCGGGCTGTTCCCATGTCAAGCGCATTGCGGAAGAACAGCGGATTTATTTTCAAAGCCGCGAAGAGGCATCTTCCGGCCGCCGTCCCTGTAAAACCTGCAATCCCTAATCAGCTGATGACTCCCTTGATGTATTCCAATGTCTTCTGCTGAGTCGGCGTTTCAAACATCTGAGCAGCCGGGCCATGCTCAACCAGTTGTCCGCAGTAGAAAAAGGCCGCATAATCAGCCAATCGGCGGGCCTGGCGGAGAATATGAGTAACAATGACAATAGTGTAATCCTTCTTCAATTCAAGAAAACACTCCTCAATCCGCCGGCTGGACACTGGATCCAGCGCCGAGGTCGGTTCATCCGCTAAAATAATTTCCGGCTCCACGGCCAGCCCTCGGGCCAGACAAAGCCGCTGCTGCTGGCCGATGGAGATTTGCGAGGCCGGGCAGCTGAGGCGGTCTTTGACTTCATCCCAGAGCCCCACCTGTCGCAGGCGAAACTCCACGATTTCATCGAGTTTGCGGCGGTTTTTCAGACCGTGCACCCGCGGGCCGTAAGCTACATTATCATAGATGGACATCGGCAAAGGCCGGGGCGTTTGAGAAAGCAAACCCATTTTCCGGCGGATATGGGTAACTTCCGCAAAGGGAGCATAAATATCCTCCCCATCCACGAGCACTTTTCCGGTCACCCTGACCCCTTCTACCAATTCAACCATTCGATTCAGAGACTTCAGAAAGGTAGTCTTGCCGCATCCGGAAGGACCGATGACGGCAATAATCTGCCGGTCCGGCAGATTGATGGAGACATCCTGGAGAGAATGCTCGTCGCCATAATAAACATTCAAGTTTTCTACACTGATGTGGTGTTGATTCATTCTTTCCTCATCGTATTGAGTGTCGGGACCAACGCCGGCTTAGCCGGCGGCTAAGCAGACTGGCAGCCAAGACAATCGCCGTCAAAATCAATGCCGCCGCATAGGCCCGCTCCTGCACCTGCGGAAAAGGAGTTCCTATCTGAAAGAAAATCGCCAGCGGAAGTGTAGCCGCCGGACGCATCAGAGACTGCGGGATTTGATCGCTGAAACCCGCCGTGAACAGGACAGAAGCGGCATCGCCGATCCCCCTCCCGAAAGCAATCAGCACAGCCGTCAAAATCCCCCCGGAGGATTGCCGAAGCACTACTTTAACAGCCGTTTGAAATCGTGTAGCCCCCACAGCATAGGAGGACTCCAGCAATTCCGAGGGCACCATCCGCACCACTTCATCCATTGCCCGGCACATAATCGGCAGCACCAGAAGCGCCACTGTAACAATTCCCCCCAGCAAAGACGCCTTCAAACCAACAGTGAGCATCAGGATAAAACCAAACGCCCCGAAGACAATTGATGGAACCCCCCACAAAACATCCAGAAGGAAACGGATTACGGCGGCAGTCCGGCAGCCGCGTCGACAAAAGACATTTAGATAAAGCACAACGGGCACCGCCAGAAGAAAAGCCAAACCCGTCGAGCCCGTCGCCAAATAAAAAGAACCCACGATAGCATTCAAAATCCCGCCTTCTTTACCCAGATAGAAGCCCCCTTGAGGAGTCTGGGTAATCATCGACCAACTCATTGCCTTCGCCCCGCGGATAAAAATCGTCAGCAGAATCAGCAGCAGTACCGCCAGAATCAAGGCCGTCGAAGCCGCCATCAGCCCTTTCATCACCGCCTCTTCCAGACGCCGTTTATCCATTGTTATCTCCCTATTGCAGGGCCTTTTGGGCCTTCATCAGCACCAGTTTGGCCAGGATATTAAATACAAGCACGATTCCCAACAAAATCAGGCATCCGAGCATCATCGCCGAATCATAGAGAGGAATCGACATCATCTCGCCGTAATTGTTGGCAATCAGAGCCGGCAAAGGATACGCCGGATCCCAAACCGATGCCGGAGAATGAGCTACATTGCCGGCCACCATCAGCACGGCCATCGTCTCTCCAAAGGCCCTTGCCAACCCCAAAACAACAGCAGCCAAAATGCCCGGAAAGGCCTTTCGCAACACCACTTTTTTGGTTGTCTGCCAATGAGTAGCGCCCAGAGAAAGAGAGGCCTCCCGATATTCCCACGGTACGGCACGCAGAATTTCGACGGTCATATGAATAATTACAGGGAAAATCATCACAGCCAGAACAATAGCCGCCGACAGCACACAATAACCGGTGGTGGCCGCATTAAACCACTTGGCGGCCTGCTGAACCCACGGGACCACAACAAGGATTCCCCAAAGGCCATAGACAACCGAAGGAATCCCCGCCAGCAGGTCAATCAGCGGCCTTACGCCTTCGCGAACCAGACGGGGAGCATATTCAGCCAGATAGATAGCGGTCAGCAGGCACAGCGGAACAGCCAGCAGCATAGCCGTGCCGGTCACCCAAAGAGAGCCCATAATGAAAGGAAGAAAGCCGAATTGACCCCGAAGGGGAAACCACGACGAGGAAAACAGGAGTGTGCCGAGCGATTGACTTTTCAGAATAGGCAAGGATTTTATGAAAAGGCCGGCAGCAATCGCAACTACAATCAGGCCGGACAGCCATGCGAGCACCGCCATAATTTTGCCGGCGGCCCTGTCTATCTTTAATGAAAAATCGCTCCGTTTTAACGGCATAGCAAGTCCTTCTCAGGGTTCCAGTTTCTGCAATTCCTGGGCTATCGTTTCGGGAGCAAGGGGAACATAGCCGGCTTCTTCCACAAACTTTTGCCCTTCCTGCAGAATCCACCGCAAAAAAGCAGCAACTTCCGGTTTTGCCGGCTTGCCTTTCGAAACCAAATAAAGCGGACGGGCAGGCGGAGAAGGATAACGGCCGTCCGCGATAGCTGCTGTCAGCTGCTCCCGAGTATCATAAAAAGACTCTTCAGGGTCAATCCGACCGTTTTCATTCAAATCCAGCGGCAGCACAACCAAACCCGCCATAGGTTTTTTGGAAGCAGCATCATAAGCATAATTGACATTGTTAAACCCGATACCCAGCGGGTCTTTTCGGACGGCCTCAGCCAGCCCCGGGTCACCAAAAACACCTATTCCCTGAAGGTCTTCCTGATTTTTTCCGAGATAGTTTGCCCAGATTTCTGCGGCACCGCAGGCATCCGAGCGGGTATAGACATGAATGGGCTCGGTGTGGGGCGTATCCAGCAATTGCCCCCACGTCTTGAGACTGCCCGTAATCCATATATCGATGCACTGCCCGCGGGTCAATCCCCGTTTCAATAAGAACTCAAGAGCCGGATTCTGTTGGCTGGCGACAGGAACAACCGCATCCTTAGTCACCGCAATCGGCCATGCCCCTTTCTCAATCTCAGCAGGGTGAACGGCTCGGGAAAGCATGCCCAAATCCGCCGCACCGGACAGACAATCCGCCATTCCTTTGCCCGCCCCGCCCGCCGAAATGTCAATTTGAACAGCCGGATGAATTTTGCAGAATTCCTGAGCCCACAGAACTGTCATGGGATATAAAGCCCAGGCGCCGGAGATTGAAATCGAGCCGCGAAGGTCAGAATTGGAAGATGCCGGCTTGGGTTTTCGCCCGCAGCCGAAGATGGCAAGCATTCCCGCCATCCAGACAATCCCGAGAACCCGCTTGGACATAATTCACTTTCCTTTCTTGGATTAAGGATTTTTACACCAAATCCGCCAGGGTTAATTTCTCCAGTCGATTGGCAATATAGTCACGGATTTCTTTACAGACGGCCAGCATCTTGGGCTCCTGACTGAGCGGAGTAACCGAAAAAAAATACTTACTGACGGATTCTGTAGGGGCCAGAGGGCCGTCCATCAGCCGGACTATCTCGGCGATGGTGATTTGGTTTGCCGGCCGCATTAGACGATAGCCGCCGCTCGCCCCCCGCCGGGTCTGCAAATAGCGGTTTTGCCGAAGCGGCATCAGCAGAAGTTCAAGATACTTCTTGGGAATATCAAATTGGCGGCAAATTTCCTCTATTTTGACCCATACCCCTTCCGGCTGGCGAGCCAGATAAATTAGGGCCAGAATTGTATATTCACTTTTCGTAGTAAGTTTCACTGTTTCTCTATCCAGATTCAGACATTATCTCTTCTAAGTCTATAGACATAATAGATAAATAGAGAAAAATTGTCAATGGTTTTCTTCTGCGATTGTTCCCCTGCCAGCTATTCAACTCGGTTTTTCTTGACCTGCTCCGGCTAAGCGGGTTTAATACCTTCTGTTTAATGTAGAAAAAATCATTTTTTCGAAAGGCGAAAGAGCAATGAAAGTTTCCCGGCGTGCACAGGCAGTGGCGCCTTCTGCGACCCTTGCTGTTACTTCTCGTGCCAAAGAAATGAAAAGTCAAGGGCTGGATGTCCTCAGTTTTGGAGCGGGAGAACCGGACTTCGACACACCTCAATTTATCAAAGATGCTGCTATTGAAGCCCTCCAAAAGGGGCAAACGAAATATACCCCGGCCGCAGGTATTCTGGAACTGCGCAAAGCAATCGCTGACAAGTTATTAAAAGAAAATAACTTGCGCTATGCCCCCGAACAGATTGTCGTCAATGTGGGGGCCAAACATTCTGTTTATACGGCAATGCAGGCGGTTTTAGACCCCGGCGATGAAGTGCTGCTGCCGACCCCCTATTGGGTTACGTATCCTGAGACCATCCATTTGGCCGGCGCCAAGGCCGTTATTCTTGAAACCTCCGCCGAAACGGGCTATAAAATCACTCCTTCTCAACTGAAAGCCGCCATTACGCCGAAAACATCTATGCTGGTGCTCAATTCACCCAATAATCCGGGCGGCTTCTGTTATACTCCGGCGGAACTGAAGGCGCTGGCTGAAGTCCTTGAGGGAACCCAGGTGGTTGTGTTGTCCGATGAAATCTATGAGCGTCTGATCTATGGGAATATGCGGTTTGCAAGTTTCGCTTCTCTCAGTCAGGACGCTTACAATCGAACGCTTACCATCAATGGACTGAGCAAATCATTCTCCATGACCGGCTGGCGGCTTGGCTACACCGCCGGACCAGTGGAGGTCATCAAGGCAATGTCGCGTTTGCAGGATCATATGACCTCCAACGCTGTTACCTTCGTTCAGTATGCGGCAATTGCGGCTCTGAAAGATACTTCCGGCACCGTGGAGAAAATGCGCCTGGAGTTTGAAAAACGCGGCAAGGTGATGACCGAACGTCTCAATGCCGTTCCGAAAGTCCGCTGTGTGCCTGCTCAGGGCGCCTTCTACTGTTTTCCGGATGTCTCGGCCCATTACGGACGAACCATCGGCGGCGCCAAGATCAGCGACAGTATGGACTTTGCCAAAGCCCTTCTTGAACAGAAATTAGTGGCCGTGGTGCCAGGGGGACCTTTTGGTTCACCGAAAAATATACGGCTCAGTTTTGCCTGCTCGCTCGAACAAATCGAAAAAGGGATTGACCGGATTCGGGAATGGCTTTCATAAAGGAAACCCGTTCCACTAAACAACCAGCGGACGAACAACCCGTTGATGCGAAGCATCCTTTTTGGATGCGCAGGTGGACGGGGGTCGTCATCTGCCTGGGGCTGGTTGTCTTCGGCATTTACGGTGCCACCCACATGGTTGCTGCCGGCGATACATGGGTGGCCCTGGCTTGCGGAAGGCATTTTGCCCATCACGGCGTTGATACGGTTGACCCCTTCAGCTTCAATTCTCATCCGGCAGGACCGACGGAGCAGGATATTCAAAAATGGCCCCGCTGGGCTCAAATCCTCTGCAAACCCTTCTCGCTGAAAACCATCCAAAAATGGCATCCGACCGGCTGGATTAACCAAAACTGGCTGACCCACCTGATTTTTTACAAATTGATTACACTTTCCGGGTCGGAAGGCCCCTATCAGTACAATTTTCTTGTGTACTGGAAGTTTGCACTGTATATCCTTACCGCCTTTACCGTGTATGGGGTAGCACGAGTTCTCGGTGTCGGACGGGCTTTATCCCTGCTGGCAGCTTGCTTTTCGCTGGTGGTGGGGCGCACCTTTTTTGACATCAGGCCAGCCGGATTTTCCAATTTTTTAACTCCAGTTTTCTTTCTTATCCTTGCGCTGGCTGTTTATAGAAACATCCGCTATATCTGGCTGCTGGTGCCGCTGGTTGTTTTTTGGGCCAACGTTCATGGCGGCTATATCTATGTTTACGCCATGCTGGTTCCCTTCCTCGGCATTCACCTGCTGGCGGCCCTGCCGAAAAAATGGAGTTTTGCATTGGGACTGCTGGGCGTCTGGTGGGTGCTCTATCTGCTCAGTCATCAGTTTCTGACCCATGAATATTATTCGATGGTCGCGATGGCAAACGGCCAGAGTCCTCAAATCCCTTCTCTTTTGAATAATAGTTACTTTGTTTTTCTTCTGATTCTAACCGCTATCGGCATAGGGCTTACTTACCTGCCGGAGTCGATGAAGGGGGGCTTTTATCTCTATTTTATCATCGGGACAATAGCCGTCTTTTTTGCGTTCTACGTGCGAATGCAGATTTCTATCCCTTATGAGCGAATCGCCGCTGTCTATCATGAACGGTTTCGCTTTTTCGTTCAGACCTCTCACGGCCGCTATTTCTTCGTTTTCCTGATGGGAATCCTGTACATCTGGCTAACCACCTGGAAGAAAGATCGTTTGGTCGTTTTGTCCGGAGCTCAAATTGCAGAAACAGCGGCAGCGGCAGCAGTATCCTTTGTTGCCATGATTGTGCTGAACCCCTTCCATTTGACAAATCTAACGCATACTTTTGAAATCAGTGTGAGCAAACACGCAGAATCATGGCGGCAGGTCAATGAATGGCGTCCGGCCTTCGACTGGCTGGACAAAACCCGAACCAGTCCCAATCCGGTCGGCGAGGAGGAGGCGTTTGCCGTTTTGTGCGTTCTGGCGGCTTGTGCTCTCTTAACGTGGGTGGTTTTACGTACAACAACTCCCCGTTTGGCCGATGCTAAAAGCCGTCAGAAGCGGCCTCCTTCCGCTGCCGATACGGCTGATTATCCAAAAATTGATCTGGCTTTGTGGACGCTGGCTGCCCTTACCTTATATATGGCCATTCAATCGCGGCGATTTATTGCTATAGCCGGCCCAGGCGTATGCCCTTTTGTCGCCCATCTTCTCAGTCAGACAGGAAAGATGCTCAAAACATTTTTCAGCCGAAAAAAACCGGTCCAATTTTTTCTCCAGCCGCAAATCCATCTGTGGGGATGGTCAGTTATCAGTGCGGTGCTTGTGATTTTAAGTGTTTATTGGGGGATAAAGTTCAAACGAATTTATCTGGACCCATGGCCCAACGACCCTGTTCGCCATTCCATCTTTATGCGGATGACCGCTTCGAATGTTAAACCTTTTGAGGTCTGCGATTTTATCAACGGCAATCACATTCACGGGCGAATGTTCAATTATTGGACAGAGGGCGGGGCGATGGCCTTTGGACAAAAACCCGACGAACAAACCGGACGTATTCCTTTACAACTGTTTATGGATGGAAGGGCGCAGGCGGCCTATAACCACGATAAATACGAATACTGGCAGCTGATTTTTTCAGGCGGGCCGGAGGCCATCAAGGCCGGCGGAAAAAATCTTAATTATGCCTCCATCGGCCAATGGATTAGCGATGAACTGCGAAAAAATAAGGTCTGGGTAATTGTCATGCCGACACTGCAGGCCTCATCAATATTTATGCAGGGGGTTTTGCGCGCCCCAAGCTGGAAAACCGTTTATCTGGACAGCTGCCAGCAGATGGTGGTGGATATCGAAACGCCGCAGGGAAAAGAACTGGCCGATTCGATGCTGGCAGAAAAGACGTTTTTCCCCGATGATTTATCACGGCATTTGAGCACAGCCATGCTGATTTTAGAGACTCAGAATGCTCAGTATATAAACCAGATGGCTGAGCATGCCGCCAAGGCCTTCCAGGTGCGGCCCTGCGTTTCGTCCTATATGGTCATGCAAAATGCGATGCAGTGGCCGCCCTTCCGTGAACAGGGAAGACAGATTCTCAAAGACTTTTTCGAAGATGTATGCAACCGCCAAGACCAGCTCCGAAAGCAGGCAGGGTTTGCAGAACTGCTCACGGTGGCCGGATTTGCCGCAAACTATCTGGCTAAGACAGAACCGGAACAGCGCAATCGCTATCTGCAGATTCAGGATAATTTTCGCAAAGAAGCCAACCAGTTAATGAAGCAGTCAGTCTGGTAATTATGGACAATCACCATTCCCATTCCTCGGCCGCGTCCTCGTTTCGCTCAATCAGCGTTTTCTTTCCCTGCTTTAATGAGCGGGATAATCTTGAACCGCTGGTTCAGCAGGCCGTCGAGGTTCTGGACAAGACCGGCCTCGATTATGAAATTATTGTGGTTGACGACGGCAGCACGGACGGCACAGGTGCCCTGGCGGATGCTTTCGCCGCCCAAATCCCCGTACTGAAAGTGATTCATCACCCTGTCAACAAAGGATACGGGGCCGCCCTTCAGAGCGGTTTTCGAGCCGCCTCCAAAGAACTGGTCTTTTATACGGATGGAGACCGCCAATTTGACCTGGAGGAACTGCCGCCTCTTCTGCCGCTGATGGAGCAGTATGACATTGTCAGCTGCTATCGCTTAAACCGTCAGGAGGGATGGATACGGCGACTGAATGCCTTTTGCTGGACTCGCCTGGTTTGCCGCCTCTTTCATTTGAATCTGAAAGACATTGACTGTGCCTTCAAACTGTTTAAACGAGAAATCTTTGATGGAATGCCCCTGGTAAGCACAGGAGCTTTAATCGATACGGAGATTCTGGCCCGAGCCGCAAGAAAAGGATATACTATTGTTCAAGTCGGCGTGCATCATTATCCCCGCCGGGCCGGCCGGCCCACCGGCGCAAAACCAAGTGTAATCGCCAGGGCTTTTTATGAACTGTTCAAATTACGGAAAACGATTTTAAACCAGCAGCCATGAAAGTATATCGGGACCAATCCCTCATTCGTCCGGACTTGCAGGCCCACCTCTATTCAGAACGCCTGCTGGATAATGTCCGGGCATTGCGAAGTCTGTGCTCTCCGGCCACGCGATTCTGTGCCGTAGTCAAGGCCAATGCCTACGGACACGGTATTCGGGAAGTCGTTAACATTCTCAAAAACGGCCCTGTGGATTTTTTTGCCGTTGCCACTTTTTATGAAGCCCTGCATATCCGGCCTTTGGTGCGCAGGCAGCCGATACTGATTCTGGAGCCGATTCATCCTGCTCAGCCGGCTGAGCAGATTCGTCTCTGTGCAGCGGCCGGCTTTCACTGTGTACTGGCCTCTTTGGAAGGATTCGAATGGGCTTGCAGGGCCTTGGCCGGCACAGAGCGAATCCTGGCGATCCACCTGAACCTTGAAACCGGAATGGGCCGCTGCGGGATGGACCCTCAGGAGGCCGCCATCCTGCTGGAACGGCTGAGCAGCCGAACCATGCTCCGGCTGGCAGGTATTTTGACTCACTATGCCACCGCCGATGAAGAAGACCTGAGCTTTGCATGGGAGCAGCAAAGACGATTTGATGATTTTCTCCAGACGCACCGGTTGAAAAACCGCCCTGACCTGCTTATTCATTCCTGCAACAGCGCTGCTGCTATTAAAATGCCCCAAGCCCATTATTCCATGGTTCGCTGCGGCATTTCAATGTACGGATATTATTCGCGTCCTGCAAGCAACCCTCCAATTGTTTTAAAACCTGTCCTGAAACTTCAGGCCCCGCTGACACTGATCAAAAAAATCAAAGCCGGCTCTTCAGTCGGATACGGAAGGACTTTTGTTGCCAAACGCGATACGCTGACGGGATTGGTGCCGCTGGGATACGCCGACGGCTATCGGCGGGTTTTTTCCAACAAAGCCGTTATGAAGCTGGGCAATTATTTTGTACCGGTCATCGGTCGGGTTTGCATGGACCAGGTGATTGTAGATGTGACCGATGTCCCTGGTGCCGAAATCGGCCAAATGGTAACTGTGATTGATGATGAGCATCAGTCCCCATGCGGCGTCTATGCCCTGGCTGAGTTGGCTGATACCATCTGTTATGAAATTTTAACACTGATTCACGCCCACGTGAATCGAATTGTTCACTGAAGGTTTTGTCTATGGATTCATCCAGCCAAAAGGGAGCCAATTTGTTTGTTTACGGTTCGCTTCGGGAGCCGTCGATTTTTGAATCCGTCTGCGGATTGAGCTTTACCCTCAAACCATCCCAGGTGCAGCCGGAGAAGACCCTCTTTGCGGAACTGGCCATTTTAAATGGCTATCGAAGAATCAGTCCTGATAATGTGTACTTCTATGCCGTCCCGGAGCCATCGGCTAAAATCGAAGGATTTATTATTTATAATCTGCCTCAGGAGGCCCTCCAGGAAATCGACCGTTATGAAGGGAAACTGTACGATCTGGAAACAGTTACCGTCAACACAGCTGACGGCCCTGTTCAGGCCTTTGCCTATTTGGCCAGTCCGCGGTCGATGAAGAAACGATTCGGCGACCGCTTTCATGTCAATTTAATTCACGAACTGTGGCTGCGGAAGCGAATTGAGCGATTTTTTGAGAGACATACGCGGCCAGGCGAAGAATCCATGGATGCAGACATCGAGCGGCGGGCCCGACGGCAGCTGCTTGGCACAACCGAACGCGATTTAGTCATCACCCATCTGGGGCGAGCCGCTGTGAGTGATTACTACCTTGAACAGGAACTGAGCCGGCCGATTCCTTCTATCAAGCATCTCTTCAGCAATCCGGAGGCCAAACCCTACTTTGAAAACTACATTCATTTGGCAGTAAAACAGGTTCTTCTGAACCAGTTTGAATGGAACCTCTACCATCGATTTCGCTACGAACTGAACCGCCTGAGCCCGAATCGACGATACTATACTCGAATTCTCAGTATTTTAATTGCGCTGCGAATCATTAATACAAACTCCGCAGTGGTCGATCTCGTCCTGCGGCGGTGTCTGGAAACACTGCCTCCCGATGGAACTTATGACCTGATTGATTATGTGAAATATGCGATTCAGGCCGCTGACAGCATCTTTGATACGCGAGTAGCCAACAGCGAAATTGCCCGGATTCGCCAGAATCTGCAGCCGGGTCTTGTGCCAATGGGGGCAGAGATGGAGCTGAGCAATCTCGGCTATCGGGCAGTGGCGGCCCATACGGAGCACGAAGACCCTGTTTTTGACGGATTTCGGTATTTTTCTGATTTTGCTCTCGATATCCTCAGCTGGAAACTGGGAGGATATATCGATGACCATTCGGGAGAGCCAAAACCAGGCAAACGAGGGTTCCTTGAGCTGGCACCGGGTCGGCTGAACATTCTTGGCGAAGTATCCAAACCTGCCGCAGATGATCCATGGATTCTGAATCAGCTGATTCAGGAAACAGCCGCCTTTTATCCCGTTCATCCGCACAGTCTTCATCTATCTTTTCAACTTCGAAGATATCAGATTGGACGCCAAACCACCTTGCCGCTGGAAATTGTCCAGTGTCTGCTGGCTTTGGGGGGGGGCGTTCAGCAGGAAGGAAATCAAATCCGGATAAGCCGGATGGAGCATGATGAGATTATTCGATACCGCCCCAATGAAGAGCTGGTCTTTGCCCAAACCAGCCGACGACGCTGGCGGCTGGATGATCCTTCACTGGAAGAGGGACCGTCCGCCTCCAAACCTGCTTACATCCAGCAGTACAAATTCATTCGGCTCAACCCGAAAGCCAACTATGAACCGCTGATTCTGGCATTAAAGGGGCTTCAACTGTCCATCAACCCAGGGGATTACCTGACCGCCGAGCAGCTGGCAGCCAGCCCCAAACTGCGCCAGGAATATGCGGAACTGAAGTCATGGGCGGCCCACCCAGAGGAAATAAGCTCTCAGGCCAAAGGGGCTTTTTTGAATGCAGTTTACGACGGCCTGATGCACGAACGGCACCGGCGGCCCTATCACAAGCAGCATTATATCGAATGGGCCATCGGAGCTCTTGACCTTCAGATTCAAGCATTCAACAAACAAGTCGAACAAAGCCGAGGGTTGCCCTCTTCTTCGTCTTCTGCAGCGGAAGCTAAAGGACAGTCTTGACCTTTTCAACAAGGGCTTTCACATGAGCCACCGAGATGTCCAAGGCCTTTTGTTCTTCTTCTGTCAATTCAAGTTCCACGATGCGTTCGACGCCGTCGGCTCCCAATATGGCCGGAACACCGACAAACGCACCACCGACTCTATACTGTTTTTCACAGTACACACAGCAGCTCATCAAGACCTTCTCATCATGTAAAATCGCCTGAGCCATACGAACCGCTCCGGCGGCGGGTGCATAATAAGCACTCGTTCCGAGATGATTTACGATTTCGATGCCGCCGTTTCGTGTCCGCTCAACCAACTGTCTAATAGTTTGAGCATCCAAAAACTCAGTCAAAGGAATCCCCCCTACCGTCGTATATCGAGGCAAGGGCACCATATCATCACCGTGTCCCCCCATCAGAACCGCCGAAACCTGGCTGATGGAAACCCCTGCCTGTTCTGCAATGAAGGCGGCAAAACGGGCCGAATCAAGCGCGCCGGCCATCCCCATAACCCGATGCATCGGGAAACCGCTAACAGCAGCAGCCGTATAAACCATTGCATCAAGAGGGTTGCAGACAACGATGATGAAGGCGTCAGGGCTGGTGTGAACAATCTGCTTGGTTACGGAGCGGACAATTTCGGCGTTTTTAAACAACAGGTCATCGCGGCTCATTCCGGGCTTGCGGGCAAGGCCGCTGGTGATAATCACAATATCACTGTCAGCAGCGATATCCCAATTGGTCGTTCCGGTAACGCGGACGGAAAAAGGATAGACTCCCGCCGACTGGGCGATATCAAGGGCTTTGCCTTCTGCCAGACTGGGAACAATATCCAGCAGGACTATATGCCCCAGATCCCGGCTGGCGGCAATAAAAGCAGCTGTAGCCCCCACATTCCCGGCACCAACAATCGTAATTTTCTTTCTCACAATCGGCTCCTCTGGTAAACAATAACCTTTTGAAGTATCCTTTTGGGGAATATTATCCATTTCAATGGGTGATTTTGAAGAAAAAAGTTGCAGAATCAGAAAAAATTGACCGGCAGCGAAAAACAAAAGCAGGAAAAACAATCAAATGAAGAAATTCGAAGATTTCGGCCAAAAACTGGATAACCTGCGAGACAACAATTTGTTTCGCCGTTTGCGGGCAATGCTTTCGGTCCGGGGCACTGCCGTGAGGACCGCGGAAGAGCCGGAACAGGAAAAGGTGCTTTTCTGCAGCAATAATTATCTCAATCTGGCCGAGGATAAGCGGGTAGCAGAGGCCGCTGTCGAAGCAATCCATAGGTATGGCTTTGGGGCAGGTGCTTCAAGACTGATCAGCGGAACCATCCTGCCCCATACCCGGCTGGAGGAAGAGTTTGCCCGCTGGGTAGGCAAAGAAAAATCGTTGTATTTCCCCTCCGGCTGGTCGGCTAATCAGTCGATTTTGACTACCTTGCCCCAAAAGGGGGATTTGGTGCTGATGGACCATCGAAGTCATGCCTCGATCGTAGATGCAGTGCGAAACAGCGGGGCTGATTTTCGAACCTACCGGAATGAACAGGATAAACGCCTGGCCAGACAGTTAGCAGAGCCAAAATACCGCCGTAAATATATTGTAACCGAGAGCGTCTTTTCCATGGACGGCGACTGGGCCCGCCTGGAAATTCTGGCGGAACTGAGAGAGCGATACGATGCTGTCCTGATCCTCGATGAAGCCCATGGGCTGGGCTGCTTTGGTCCGACAGGGGCGGGGCTGGCCGAGGAGATGGGACTTCTGGAAAAAGTGGATGTCTTTACAGCCCCTCTCGGCAAAGCGGTTGGCTGTGCGGGGGCATTGGTCGCTTCAAACAGTCTGCTGATTGACTATTTGATCAATTGTGCCCGACCATTCATTTATACAACGGCTGCCCCCCCTTCCTGTGCGGCGGGGGCTCTTGCGGCAATCCAGATTATCCAAAACGAGCCCAAACGTCGCCGGCATCTCCAGGAAAATGCGGCCTATCTGCGGCAGCGGCTCAAGCAGATGGGACTGAATATCGGACAAACAAGCTCGCAGATTGTTCCGGTCATCGTCGGCAGCAGCGAAAAGGCCCTGCAATGGGCACAGCAGTTGGAGGCAAAAGGATATTTCATTACAGCCATTCGTCCCCCTACAGTGCCGAGCAGCAGTGCCCGCCTTCGCATTAGTGTACAATATGGACACACAAAGGAGCAAATCGAGGGACTTTGCGCAGCGATACAGGAGTTGACGGCACAATAGGAATGCTGTTATTTGTTTTTGCCGGCGGCCGGTTTTGGCAAAGGTGCCGCAGCCGGAAGAGGCGCCGGCTTCCAGAGGGCATACGCAATAACGAGAATGCCGGCCAGAATCAGATACAGCGCCATATTTTGGGAAATGGTCCCGCCCCGATAGAGCAGCCAGAAACCGTGATATTCAAAAGGATTGTCATCACGCAGCATTTCAAGAAAAAACCGCGTGATGCCATAAAGAACCAGCATGACGCCCGAAGTAACGCCGGGGCGAATCCGGCCGACTTTTTTCCACAGCACAGTCAGCACGGCGGCTAAGAAAAAAGCGTTGATGCTCGAATACAGCTGGGTAGGGTGAACTTTCAGGCAGCGGTAAGGTCCTTCCGTCACTTGCTTTTGCTGTTCGGGGGTAAGTCGGTCAAAAGGTTTCAGATAAGCGCTGGTTTTTGTCGCCTCATCAACCGGCAGCCAGCCGGAACCGTCCGGAGCAGGAATGCCGAAAAAATCAGAAGGCAAGTCCAGATACGGCTTGTCACGATTCCGCTGGGGATCCGGCCGAATCTGATTTTGATACACCAGCGAACCATAAGGAAAACGAACCCCCCACGGCAAATCTGTACATTTGCCGTAGCAGCAGCCGCTGAGAAAGCAGCCGATGCGCCCAAAACCCAGCCCGACCATCAGGCCGATTGACAGAACATCAAAGTAAAGACGAACGGGGCGCCTTTGCTTTTTCAAATAGAACCAAAGAAACAAAAGAGCCGCCAGAACACCGCCAAGCAGCTCGACACCCCCCCGCCAAATCGCAAAGGCCTCCAGCCAGCGGCCGACAAACTGCTCGCGGTGGTGAATAACAAAAAAAAGGCGGGCACCTGCGATACCTGCGATAAGAGCATAGACAGCCGCATTGCTCAGAAAATCCGGATCTTCTCCAAGCGGACGAATAAGTCGGCGCATCAGCCACAAAGCCGCCAAAAAACCGAGCACAACCATCACTCCCCAGCTTTTGACGGTTTGATGCAGAAACGGAATTTCAAAAAGTTCCGGATACATCCATTTCAGGACTGAAGCGAAAAATTGTTCTGTTCATCGCACAAAAGAATGCGGGGCTTATGGGTCTTGATTTCTTCCGAGGTGAAATAGCCGAAATTCATCACAATCACAATATCGCCTGGACTGAAAAAATGAGCTGCAGCCCCCAAAACCACGACGCTTCTGCTGCCGGCCGGCGCCGGCACAACATACGTTTCTACGCGGGCACCGTTGGAAACATTGGCCAGCAGAACTTCTTCATAGGGCAGAAGCCCCGCCTTTCTCATCATTTCTTCATCAATAGCGACACTGCCGGGATAGTCAATTTTCGTCTCGGTCACCCGGGCCCGATGAATTTTACCTTTTAATACCTTGATGAGCATCCGCTCGTATCCTTTCCTGTCTAAATCAGATATTTTATCCTATGCCGGCGGCGGCTGCAAGTCAATCAGAAGATTGTCAATCAGGCGGGTTGTGCCCACCCGGACCGCCGCAGCAGCAAGAACCGGACCGCTGATTTCCGTCAGCGGCTGAAGTGTGTGCGGTTCAACAATTTCAAAATATTCGAGAGACACATCGGGCTGATCGAAAAACGATTTCACCGCCAGTCGAATCTGAGCCGGCTCGCGATGGCCTGCTTCGATGAGTTCTCTGCACTTCTGAAGGGCCTGATAAAGGCAAAGGGCCTTTTTTCGGTCGGTTTTCGAGAGATACTGATTACGGCTGCTCAAAGCCAGACCATCTTTATCTCGAACCGTAGGACACACCCGAATTTCGAGAGGAAAGTTCAGGTCTTGAACCATTTTTTGAATAACAGCGGCCTGCTGAGCATCTTTCTGGCCAAAATAGGCAGCATCGGGCTGAACGATATTGAAAAGTTTGGCACAAACCGTGGCTACTCCCCGAAAATGACCCGGCCGATGGGCCCCGCAGAGACCTTCGGTGAGTTTTTCCACATGGACCCATGTCAGCTGCTCCTGCGGATACATCTGTTCCACCGAAGGGGCAAAAATCCAATGGGCACCCAGTTTTTCACAGTATTGGGCATCCGCCTGAAGAGTACGAGGATAACGAGCCAGGTCTTCCTGAGGGCCGAACTGGGTTGGATTCACAAAAATACTCACGACAACGATATCGCACTCTTCCACGGCCTGCCGAATGAGGGCACCATGCCCTTCATGCAAGGCGCCCATGGTGGGAACCAGCCCAATCTGCTTGGCGGCAAAACGCGCTGCTTTGACTTTTTGACGGATTTCAGAAATGGTGGTTAGAATTTCCATAGCATTTTCCTGCCAAATAATAAGAAACTTCCTTTGCCAGAGGAGGAATCTGCTCCGGCCAGACACATTCGGAGGCATCCAGCCGTATTACAGGACAGATTGTCCAGCCGGCCAGGATTTCTTCATACATCCGCTGCTGAGATTCAAGAAAATCCATCTTAATGTCCTGTTCAAACGGACGGCGGCGTCGGCGAATCCGTGCCAGACAATTAGCCGCCGTATCCTGCAGATACAGAACAAGCACCGGCTGCTGAACTTGCTGAATCACCAAGTCATAAATCCGCCTGTATCGAGCCAACGATTCTTCATCCAGCCATTGACGTGCATAAATAAGAGACTTAAAGAAAACATAATCGCTCACGGCAAGTCCTTCATAAAGATTGCCGTCTTTCTGAAGCTGCGCCACACTGCTGTTCAGAAAAAAGAGCTCAGAATCCAGCGCCAAGTTGGTTTGCCCGCTGTAGACTTTTTCGAGAAAAGGATTTTTATCATATTCTTCCCGAATCAGCCGTCCGCCAAGGGCAGGTGCCAAACGTTCTGCAAGGGTGGACTTGCCGACGCCAATCAGTCCCCCTATCGAAATCAGCTGAAACCGAGCCGGGTCAAGAACATAATTGGAATGATTAAGACGGTCGGCGAGCACGCGAAGGGGACGCTTCAGCCGCGGGCAGCAAAGATGAGGATTCAGTTCGAGAAGCCCATTCAGAACAAAAGAACGAAAATGCATCTGAGGATGAGGGATTGTCAAATCCGGCTCATCAAGAACAAGATTTTCATATAGAAGCAAATCCAAATCGAGCGTTCGCGCTTCCCAGCGGTGATTGCGCTGACGACCGAAATGCTTTTCCGTCTCCTGAAGCAGTTCCAGCAGCCGCCGGGCAGAAGCCGTGGTAACAATTTCTGCGGCAGCATTGAGATACTCCGGCTGCTCCGGACAGCCCAGTGCCGGCCAGCGGCTCAGAGAACTGAGGCGAATAGAAAGAATCTCAGGGCTTTTCCGCAGATATTCCGCCGCCTGCCGTATTACTTTTTCCCGCTCGCCCAGATTGCTGCCCAGCCCGATATATGCTTTAGCGGCTGTCTTCATTTCCTTTTTTCAGAGCGAGGCAAAACGGTCCATCGCTTCTTGAATCTTGTTTGGATGATTGAAAGCGCTCAGCCGGAAAAATCCTTCTCCGGCGGCTCCAAAACCCGCCCCGGGTGTGCCGACAACATGAATCTTTTCAAGCAGCAGGTCAAAGAAATCCCACGACTTCATCCCATTGGGGGTCTTCAGCCACACATAAGGCGCATTTCGCCCTCCATAAACCGTATAACCCAGCCGGCTCAGGGAGCGGCACATCTGCTCAGCATTTCTCATATAAACAGAGATGATTTGCCGGATTTGCCGGCGGCCTTGCGGACTGTAAACGGCCTCGGCGCCGCGCTGCGTGATATAACTGACGCCGTTGAACTTGGTGCAGTGCCGGCGATTCCAGAGGGCCTTAAGCGGGACGGGCTTGTCGTCCGCCGTATAAGCGGATACCTCTTCGGGAACTACGGTAAAGGCACAACGAACCCCTGTAAAGCCGGCTGTCTTGGAAAAACTCCGAGACTCAATGGCAACTTTGCGGGCACCTTCAATTTCATAAATGGAATGAGGAATCGTTTCATCCTGAATAAACGCTTCATAAGCCGCATCAAACAGAATAACGGCTTTATGAGCAAGGGCATAATCAACCCATTTTTTCAGCTGCTGGCGTGTCGCAACCGCACCGGTTGGATTGTTGGGATAACAGAGATAGATCAAATCCGCCGGCTCGTTGGGAACATCGGGGACAAAATTGTTTTCGGGTGTACAGGGCATATAAACAATTCCGCTGTAGCGGCCGGAATCGTCTGCCGGCCCCGTCCGTCCGGCCATCACATTGGTATCCACATATACCGGATAGACAGGGTCAGTCACGGCAACCACATTGTCCAGGCCGAAGATTTCCTGCAAATTGCCGATGTCGCATTTGGCACCGTCGCTGATAAAAATTTCGTCCGCAGAGACCTCCGCCCCTCTTGCCTGAAAGTCGTTTTCGGCAATGGCTTTCCGCAGAAACTCATAGCCCTGTTCAGGACCATAGCCGCGGAAGGTCTCTCGGCAGCCCATTTCCCGAACGGCCTCGTGCATGGCCTTGCAGACGGCCTCCGGCAGCGGCTCCGTAACATCGCCGATACCAAGTTTGATAAGGGAAGCATCGGGATGAGTCTTGGCAAAGGCCGTTACACGACGGCCGATTTCCGGAAACAAATAGCCGGCCCTGAGCTTTAGAAAATGTTCATTCACTCGAATCATAGCAGCACCGGATTCTCTTAAAAATGCTCGCGGATATACCGCACAGCATTATCAAAAATCATCATTCCATCTGTGCGTCCGTCTGTTCGTTTCAGCCGAGTCCAATGGGGATGCTGCGTCCAGCGAACAAAGCGTTCTGGATGGGGCATCAAACCAAGTATCCGGCCGGTTGAATCTGTCAATGCGGCAATAGAATCCATCGAACCGTTTGGATTGATGGGAAACGGGCCGGGATTGCCGTGCGCGTCCACATAGCGAAAGGCAACATAGCCCTCTTGCCGCACTTTGTTCAGCGAGTCTTCATCTTTAGCCGCGAGTTTACCTTCGCCGTGAGCAATCGGCAAATAAATTCGCCGTCCGGGTTCCAGAAAGACACACCGCTCCGTGCCCGGCTGAAGATAGACCCAGCGGTCTTCAAATCGGCCGCTGTCATTGTCAGTCAGAGTAAACGAGGTTTGTCTGCCGCCGCTAAAGCCCGGCAGCAGACCGGTCTTGATCAGCACCTGGAAACCATTGCAGATGCCCAGAATCAGTTTGCCGCTTTCGATAAAAGCCGTTATCGCATCCCGCAGATGATGCAGTATCTGGTTGGCCAGAATCTTGCCTGCCGCCACATCATCGCCGTAGCTGAAGCCGCCGGGCAAAACAAGCAGCTGATAATCCTCCAGCAATGACGGTTTTTTGATTACCTGATTGATATGAATTCGCTGGGCTTCCGCACCGGCCAGCTCCAGAGCATACTGGGTTTCCAGATCGCAATTGATTCCCGCCGCCCGCAGTATAATGGCACGAACATTTGTCATACGCCTGCAAAATCCTTTTTCAAATTTTCCATCATTTAACTGAAGGCCAGCGGTTTTCTCCATGCCGCCTTCAAGGTATCAAGATCGATATCAACAGCCAGCCGATGTCGGCAGTCACGGATTCTCAGCCGCGGCTGTTCAATCACCTCTCCAATTTGTCCGAAAGGCAAATCAAGCATTCGGGTAGCAAAAGCATGGTAGGTATCGGGGCTGACTTCAACCAAATACCGCGAATTGGACTCGCTGAAGAGGTGCTGTTCTGTGCTTAGACAATCGTCGGACACCGGCAGTCCCTGCAAATCCACCTCCAGCCCCAGACCGCCCGCAAAAGCCATCTCTGCCAGCGCAACAGCCACCCCCCCTTCCGAGCAGTCATGACAGCTGCGAACCAGCCCTTCGGCGATGGCATCTGAAAGCCGCCGGGCTGTTTCTGCCGCCGCAGGTCCATTCAGTATCGGGACGGTTCCCCCTGTCTGTCCGTAAAGGCGGCTCAAATGAGAGCCCCCCATCTCATTTCGAGTCAGCCCCACAATAAACAGGAGATTGCCCGGCTCCTTGAGGTCCATTGTGATACACTTGTGAATATCCTCCACAATGCCGATGGCGCTGATCAGCAGTGTCGGCGGAATAATGATGTACTGGCCGTCTTCGCAAACAAACTCATTGTTCAGCGAATCCTTGCCGGAGATAAAGGGGGCATCGAAAATCATCGCCCCGTCATAACAGCCCTGGGCGGCACGTACAAGCGAACCGAAGGTCTGCGGACGGGAACAATCCCCCCAGCAGAAATTATCCAGAAGAGCAATCCGGTCCCATCGAGCCCCTGTGCAAATAAGATTGCGAACGGCCTCGTCAATGCTCGAAAGGGCCATCCGGTATGGATCCAAATCGCCATAACAGGGATTCATCCCGCAGCCGATGACAAGACCGCGGTTTGAATTGAATTTGGGCTGGATAACGGCTGCATCACTGGGGCCGTCGTTGGCGGCTCCCATCAGGGGTTTTCCAACACTGCCGCCCTGCACTTCATGGTCATACTGCCGGATAATCCATTCTTTGCTGGCTATATTGTACGAGGACAGCAGTGCCAGTAAATCGTCATTATAAGAATCCTTCGGCGGAAAACTCACTTGGGCCGCGGGCGACGTCTGCCAGACGGCCTTACGGCTGTATTTGCAAATGCCCTCGTGAAGAAAATCCATCTCGAGCCGGCCAACCTGAATACCGTTGTAGCGCAGCGTAAGTTTCTTGTCATCTGTAAATCGGCCGATGGCTGTTGCTTCCACATCCTCCGCCGCAAAGATTTTCATAATGGCTTCCAGGTTCTCCGGCTTGACAGCAATAACCATCCGTTCCTGAGCCTCGCTGATCCAGATTTCAGTATAACTTAGGCCGCTGTATTTCAAGGGAACCTTTTCAAGGTCCACCTCGGCACCAAGCGAAGCTCCCATCTCACCGACGGCACTGCTTAAGCCGCCGGCCCCGCAGTCCGTGATGGCTTCATAGAGTCCGGCATCGCGTGCCTGCAGAAGTGTGTCAAGCATTTTCTTCTCGGTAATCGCATTTCCAATCTGTACGGCGTGAGAAAAAATTTCCTCGTGTTTGTGCGTCATTTGGCCGCTGGAGAAAGTGGCCCCATGAATTCCGTCTCGGCCGGTACGTCCGCCCACCACAAGAATCAGCTGGCCGGTTTGAGGATTCTTGAAGCATTTGTCGCGAGGAATCAGACCGACATTGCCGCAGAAAACCAGCGGATTGGCAATATAGCGGTGATCAAAATAGACCGCCCCGTTGACGGTCGGAATACCCATCCGGTTGCCGTAGTCTCGCACGCCTGCCACCACACCTTTCAGAATCCGTCGTGGATGCAGGACCCCTTTGGGCACCTTTTCATGAGGAATAGCAGGAACTCCAAAGCAGAAAATATCCGTGTTGGCAATGGGTCTGGCCCCCAGGCCGGTCCCCATCGAGTCGCGAATAACGCCGCCGATGCCGGTAGCCGCCCCGCCATACGGATCGAGAGCGGAGGGATGATTGTGCGTTTCCACTTTGAAGCAGACAGCTGAGTCTTCATCAAATTCAATTACACCGGCATTGTCTGAAAAAACCGAAATACACCAGGGCTTGTCTAATTCCTCCGTGGCTTTGAATACAGTTTCTTTCAGCAGATTATTAAAATGGAACAATTGCCCGTCGTGTTCAAATTCGACGCTGCTTCGAAGTGTCTTATGAACGCAGTGTTCGCTCCAGGTTTGAGCAATCGTCTCCAGCTCCACATCGGTGGGTTCCCGCCCAATTCGCCGATAATAGTCTTGAATGGTCTGCATTTCCTTCAGGTTAAGAAACAAGTCGCGCTGTCGGCTCAGCATCAGCAGCCCATCGTCGTCCAGGTCTCGGATCGGCAGTTCGATGAGTTTGAATTCATAAGGGCGTGTATGAGGGCTGGGCGGTTCGGCATCGGCGCCCATGATTACTTCTTCGATGCAGTCATTGGCCAGCACCCGCCGAATAATGAGGTCGCGGTCTTCATCGGTCAGAGAACCAAGCAGAATATATTTGCGAGCTGTTCGGACATGAGCAATGGTTTGCACCCCCATATCCCGCAGGGCTAAACAAACAGACTCAGCCACCGGATCGGTGACACCGCTTTTGAGGTGCACCTCCAAAATCACTGGAGGCAAGGGACCGGCGGGAATGGGGCCGCGGCCAATCACGAATTCCTGACAGACAGGGTCACAAAGAAGCTCTTCCCCTACCCGTCGGGCAAAATCTTCATCAAAATCGGCCTCAATCAGATAGACCTTGGCCGTCATCACTTCCTGAACGGAAGAAACACCGCATTCATGAATGTCTGCCAAAACGGCCCGTCCATGAACATCCTGAAATCCCGGTTTGCTTGATACTTCAAATCGCCATAATTTCACAGTCATTGTTTGTCTGAAACTCCTGCCTGAATGGGCCGTTAAAAAAGTTCTTTTCGTTTGAGCTTTGCAGCAATCATCGCTTCCCTTTTGGCCCGGGCCTTTTCGAGGAAACGCTGAATCTGCTTTTCATCTTTCTGAAGAATGGCCGTGCGGATTTTTTCAAGTGTGCTGATAAGACGGTCAATCCCTTCAATGCAGTTTTTCGGATTGGTTAAGAAGATATCCGTCCAAATATTCGCCGGCCCGGATGCCAGACGGGAAGTATCCATAAATCCCTTGCCGGCATAGGGAAGCATATCGGTACTGACGGCATAGACCAGAGCAGCTGCAGTAAGATGCGGCAGATGGCTGATGTGTCCAAAAATGCGGTCATGCCGCCGGGGACTCATAATGTGAATGCGGCAGCCCAAACGTTTCCAAAACTTTTCGAGGACATTAAGAGCAGACGGCTTTGTCGAAGCGGTCCGCGTCAGTATACAGATGGCTCCGAAAAGCAGGTCATCGCGGGCAAAATCCACCCCCCTCTTTTCCGAGCCGGCAATCGGATGCGAGCCGGCATAAGCGATGTTTGACTTGAAGATTTCCTTGGCCCATTGATGCGGCAACTGCTTGGTAGAGCCAACATCCGTCACAATACAAGAAGATTTCAAATAAGGCAGCATCTGGCTAAACAATACCGGAAATGTCCGGATAGGAGTGGCCACAATAACAAGATCTGCCTCCCGGACGCATTGGTCGAGAGAATCCGCGATTTCACCAGCTACCTGAAGGCGCCGCGCTTTTTGGCGGGTTTGCCTCCGATGGCTGAAACCGCTTACCATGGCCAAGGGAAAACTGCGGGTGGCTGCCAAGCTGATGCTGGCTCCCAATAGACCCATTCCCAGGATGCTGATTTTCTTTAACTCTTTCATTTAGAATTAGTTATAGCAAAAACGCGAGAATTGTAATGTTTTAAGAAAGTACCGCCGCCCAGCACTAAAGTCAATTTTTTTCTTTTGTTTGAACACACAAATTGGTAATATACCTATCCAGTTTTCAAGACAAAACAGCACTGCAAATAAAGTATCTTTATTCTCAGAAGACGCTTAAAAGATTTTTTATAGATTGGTTATAGGAGAACAATCTGGATTATGAAGAGCCGGCAAGGCACCAGCCAGCCGCTTCAATATCTTCCTTTTGAAGAAGAGGTGGCCAGGATAGACCAACTGATAGCCCAACAGGGAAACGAGGATTCTCTGCATGGGAAAAATGCTTCCAAAATCCGGCAATTGCAGGTCCGTCAAACGGAGCTTCTTCAAAAGATTTACAGCAATTTGAGCCCTTGGCAAACGGTGCAGGTAGCTCGACACCCTCGTCGACCGATTTTGAATGATTATCTCAGTTTGATGTTTAAAGATGTCCACCCTCTGCATGGCGATCGGTGTTTTGGCGATGACAAGGCCATCACAACAGCCCTGGGGCAAATCGGTCGGCACAAAGTAATGATTGTCGGCCAAAACAAGGGACGTGACATTAAAGAGAAAATTGCCTGCAACTTCGGCTGCCCTAACCCCGAAGGATACCGGAAGGCCTTGCTGAAAATGAAATTCGCAGAGAAATTCGGCCTGCCGATTGTAACTTTAATTGACACACCAGGGGCCTATCCCGGCATTGGAGCCGAAGAACGAGGCCAGGCACAAGCCATTGCTGTGAATCTGATGGAAATGTCGCGATTACGGGTCCCCATTGTCTGTATTGTAATTGGTGAAGGCGGCTCCGGCGGAGCCCTGGGAATTGGGGTAGGTGACCGATTGGCCATGCTCGAGTTTGCCTACTATTCCGTCATTTCCCCCGAAGGATGCGCCGCCATCCTCTGGCACGATGGCACGCAAGCACCCCGGGCCGCCGATGCCCTAAAACTTACAGCCAAAGAACTGATGCAGTTAGGGGTAATCGATGCTGTTATACCGGAACCCTTAGGTGGGGCTCATCGCAATCAGCACGATACCATTTACAATGTAGAACAGTACATCGTCCGCACACTCCATCAGCTCAAGCGGAAAAGCATAGATGAATTGCTTGAAGCCCGTTATCGAAAGCTTCGCTCAATCGGCGAAAAATGCCTCAATCTTGCAGAGATTCAACCCCAGATTCCAGAACGTCTGTCGGCAAAGGTCCAGATTGAAAAAGCCGTCCAGGAAGCCGCAGAAGCCAAAATTGAAGTTCAGTAAAAGACCTTTTGGCCCCAAAAGCATTCCAGAAAACAGGGCTGATTTCCCTAAACATCTTTCCTCCAGAAGCAGATTCCGCTTTAAATCTTGAATTCGGCGGAAGGCCTTGAATAATACTTTCCTTTTTAGACAATTTCTGTATCCGATATGTATTTTTCTTGTTTTTGATTGCCAATAGCGACTATGGGTAGATATAATAAAGTTGCATAGTGAAGAATGACCCTCTGTTTGAAAGGAGAGCCCAGATGGAGGTCAATTTGATTCTCTTCAAAAAGGACGGCGGTACCCGAACCTTCCACCTGCCCAGTACCGTAACCACCATCGGACGGAGGAAAGATTGCGACCTTTGTGTGCCTTTAATGTCGGTTTCACGAAGGCATTGCGAGCTTAATCTGGATCAAGGTCGGCTCAGTATCCGAGACCTCGGTTCGAAGAATGGCACATTTTTGAACGGTATCCGCGTTTCTGAATCCATGGTCAAGCCGGGAGATGTCCTGAAAATCGGTACCCTCTATTTCGGGGTTCAAATTGACGGGATTCCCGAAGATATTGAAACCATGCGTCCGCAGGAGATACCCGCCCCTGCTAAACCGCTTCAGCACAAGACCGTACCTTCTGAAGATTCTTTTGAAGAAATTATTGGTGAATTTTCTGATTTCGACTTGAACCAGACACTCGGCGAAAGCAACTCAGGAACAGCCCCCTAAACCCGAATCTTGCTCGCCAATTGATGCCTGCAGGAATTGTGGCTATAATTAATGGGATGAGTAATGATTTAAAAAATAAACCACGAAAAGAATTAACCGATTTAGTCACTGGTTTGGGCCAAAAGCCCTATAGTGCAGACTATGTTTTTTCCTTTATTCACCAAAAACATGTCCATAATATCGACAGCATTACTCCTTTATCTAAAACCTTTCGCAAACAGTTAAATGACTTGGGATACACAATTTCCTCCATTTCTTTCCTCGAAAGTCAGACAGACCCCGACGGGACAGTCAAGTATCTATTTGGCCTGCCGGATGGAAACTTGATTGAAACGGTTCGGCTTAACGATAACGGCCGGTGCACCGTCTGTCTTTCAACCCAGGCAGGATGCCGGATGGGCTGCCTATTTTGTGCCACCGGCCAAATCCAATTCAAGCGGAATCTAACGGCTGCGGAGATTGCAGACCAGGTTTACCAAATTGAAGCCGCTGCAGGTCCGATTGATAATCTGGTTTATATGGGGATGGGAGAGCCGCTTGATAATTTTGAGGAAGTGCTCCGGTCTCTGGAGATTCTGGGCGATCCCAAAGGCCGTTTTCTTGGGATGCGGCATATTACCGTTTCCACCTGTGGATTGGCAGAGGGAATTGAGCGATTGACTCAGGCGCCGCTTCAGCCGCGACTGGCTGTTTCCCTTCACGCAGCCGATGAGCATCTTCGACGCCGACTGATGCCTGTTGCCCGCAAAGAAGCATTACCGAAATTGCTCAATGCCCTCCGCAATTACCAGAAAAAGACCGGCAAACGAATCACATTTGAATACTGCATGATGAAAGACGTCAATGATTCACCGAAGGATGCCGCCAAGCTGATTCAGCTCATCCGCGGGCTGAAAGCCAACGTAAACCTTATTGAAATGAATGATTTCCCCGGCTGTCCTTATCAAGCCAGTCCGCAGGTGCGGATAAAAACCTTTGCCGCTATTTTAGAAAAAGCAGGTATTGAAACAGTAATCCGCTTCAAGCGAGGACGCTCGATTTTGGCGGCCTGCGGACAACTGGGGGCACAGCGGCTCAAAACAATTTGAACAAGGGAGGTCGCAAAGCATGATTTGGAGGGATGCTGCAGCGATTTTGCTCAGTTATGGGCTGGGATGCTGCGTAACCGGCTATTACCTTGTGCGATGGAAAACCGGTCAGGACATTCGAATCATCGGCAGCGGTTCAGCAGGTGCCCGCAATGTGGGTCGCATTCTGGGGCGATGGGGGTTTTGGACTACCTTGTCCGCAGATATTCTACGGGGATGTGCAGCAAGTCTTGGAGCATACGGCTTGGGGGTTTCCGGACCGGTGAGAGTTTTGTGTGTGCTGGCGGCGGCGGGCGGGCATATCTTTCCGATTCAGCTGGGTTTTCGCGGTGGAAAGGGGATCGGTGTTTCACTGGGAGCTCTGGCGGTCTTCGACTGGCGAATTGCGGCAGGAAGTATGCTGCTGTGTGCGGTCTTGTATTTGGTAAGCCGGCGGTATATGCTAAGCGGAATGATTTCGGTTCTGGCGACCCCGATCGCCGCAGTGGTGCTGGGACTGCCGACGAGCAGCAGCGTCATTTTGGCGGTGTGGGCTGGTTTGATCCTGCTGGCTCATCGAAAAAATCTATTTGCTCTCTATCAAGGCAAAACCCATTCAGAGGGAGACAACCCTTATGGAGACGGGGAAAACCATGACTGAAGGATACACATTTAAGATTGCCAGCGAGCCATGGGAATTTGAACAAATTCTGTCGCTGAATTACGAAACCTTCGTCGAAGAAATCCCGCAGCATCCTGCCAACCCTCATCGAATCCTGACAGATGCTTTCCATCATGAAAATACATACCTGATTTGCACTCGCGGGCAGGAGGTGCTGGGAATGCTGGCGGTCAGGGGCCGGCGGCCTTTTTCGCTGGATAAAAAACTGGAAAACCTGGATGCCTACCTTCCAGAGGGGCTCACACCCTGCGAAGTGCGGCTGCTGGCAGTTCGGAAAAACATCCGCCGAAGCCAAATTGTTCGCGGACTGCTGGCCCAAACCGCTGCTTATTGTCTTGAGCAAGGATATAATGCGGCTTTAATCAGCGGGTATTTAAATCAGCTGCTGCTGTATCGGCACTTGGGATTTGTGCCGTTTGGTCCGATTGTCGGCAACGAACGGGCCCGTTTTCAGCCGATGTATTTAACTGTGGATCAGCATGCTGCCGCCAAAACTTCTTTTGTTCCGCAGACGGTTGTACCGGTCAATCTTCTTGCCGGCCCAATTGTGCTGTCCCGGTCAGTGCGGGAGGCGCTGGCGGCGGCGCCTCTGTCCCATCGGAACAGCGATTATATATTCCTGCATCGAGAGACACAGGAGCGGCTTTGTGAGCTGGTCGGTGCCCACTCGGTTCAAATCTTAACCGGTTCGGGCACGTTAGCCAACGAAGCGATTGCCGCTCAAATGACACTTCTGCCGGGCAGAGGGCTGATTTTATCTAATGGAGAATTCGGAGAACGGCTGATTCATCAGGCCCACGGTTTTGGGTTGGATTTTGACATAGTGCGGCTGCCGTGGGGAGAATCTTTCGAGGAGGAAATGCTCCGTCGAAGGATACGAGAGAGTTCCAACCCGACGTGGATATGGGCAGTTTGCTGTGAGACGTCCACGGGAATGCTGAATGAACCGGAGATGCTGAAGGGGCTTGCGAGAGAATTCAGCCTGCATCTGTGTCTGGACTGCATCAGTGCGGTCGGGAATGTACCGCTGGATTTGCGTGATGTCTATTTGGCTTCAGGATGCAGTTCAAAAGGGCTGCGTTCGACGGCAGGGTTGGCGCTGGTCTTTTATAACCATACCATGGCGCCGCCGACAAAACCGCTGCCGGCCTATCTGGATTTGTATTCGTATGAGCAGGCCGAGGGGGTGCCGTTTACAATTGCCTCCAATTGGGTTCAGGCACTGCTGGCAGCACTTAAGGAATGCGATTATCGATGCCGCTTTTCCCAGATTGCCTCTCTGGACTGCTGGCTTCGGAAAAAATTAGCGGCTCTTGGGCTGCGGCCTCTGGTGCCGGAAGAGAAGGCCTGTCCGGGGATCCTGACTCTGCCTTTGCAGAAACCGCATAATTCCCGCACTATCGGAGACCAGATGAAGAAGGCAGGCTTTTGGGTCAGTTATGAAAGCTGCTATCTGCTGGAGAGAAACTGGATACAAATTTGCCTGATGAGTCCTGTGTCTCAAAGCCGGCTTCGTCCTCTTTTGGATGTGCTCAAGCAAATCTTATAAAGATTCCGGCTCGGAAGAGGGGTTGTTTCGATTTCGGTAAAGGGTCGGGTCCACACTGGCAGCCATCGCCTGAATGTCAAGTCCGCCGCCCAAAAACTCATTGATACGCTGCACCTGTTCGGCAGGATTTTGAATCATGGCTCGGTAGTCAACATAAAGAACAGAAAAATGGGGCTGTCGGGCAAGCCACTGCCGACAGCGGGACAATTCCGCTTCAAACAGGGCCGCCATCTGACCATCGGAGACCGGATCAGTTTTTTTTCCGCTTCGAAGCAGCATTTTCCGCTGAGAGGCCAGAATTTCCTGCATATCCCGCTGCATAAAAAGAACTCGGTATTGATAACTGTCCGGCAAGTCGTAAAGCAGTCGATAAACCATTTTGACAGCTCGGCAGCCGGCTTGCCGGAGCCATGAGGGGTCTTCTTTGGTTTTTTTAACGGCTTCGAACTCATAATAGCCGCGAGGATTATCCTCGTCGGCTTTGCGAATATGATCCGCCAGCACAGGCAGACCCCCTGCCTCCAGGGCACGCATCATCATAGAAGTGCCGGAACGAGGCAGCCCGGAGACAATCACAACAACATTCGATTCCATACCCCTGCGCCCTCAAAATAGTTTTCTTGCTCTTGCAACGGAAAGCCCTTAAATGTATAGTATATCTTCCAGGCGCCTGTAGCTCAATTGGATAGAGCATCGGTCTTCGGAACCGAGGGTTGGGGGTTCAAGTCCCTCCAGGCGTAGTTTCCCTCTTTTTACCTTGAATGTTCACTGCCTGCCGAATTTCTTTCTATCCCATGTAGCGGTTGGTAATCGGCATCCGCCAATCTATGCCGAACGCACAGGGGGTAATTTTAATACCAGGTGGAGACTGCCGCCGCTTGTATTCGCTGCGGGCTATCATCTTCAGCGTCCGCTCCACATCCTTCGAGGGAAGGCCGCGAGCCGTCAGTTCCTCTCGGCTGAGCTTTTCCTCAAGAAAGCCCTTCAAAATCTGATCCAGAATCGGATAGTCCGGCAGGGAATCGCTGTCTTTTTGATTCGGCCTCAGTTCAGCCGAAGGGGTCCGCTCGAGCACGCTCTGCGGAATGACTTTCCACCCTTTCATTCGATTGTAATAGTCACAAAGCTGATAGACCATCGTTTTAGGCACATCTTTTAGAACAGCAAGGCCGCCGGCTGTGTCTCCATATAAAGTCGAATAGCCGACGGCTGTCTCACTTTTGTTGCCTGTAGTCAGGACCAGATACCCAAAATGATTGGAGAGGGTCATCAGAAGTGTGCCGCGGATACGGGCCTGAAGGTTTTCATAAGCCACACCCCGCTCATCCCACCCTTCAATCGCTTTCAAGTTTCTGCTGAAGGCCGACAGGATATCCTCAATCGGCAGCGTATGCAGCTCGATGGAAAGATTGGAAGCAACCGTTTGGGCATCCAGGCAGGTTTCAGGAGCATTAAAACGGGAAGGCATCGCAAGTCCGACTACGTTGTCTGCACCCAATGCCTCAACGGCAATCGCCGCCGTTAAAGCTGAATCCACTCCACCGCTGATTCCAAGCAGGACCTTCGAAAAGTTGTTTTTGCGAACATAATCCGCTGTGCCCAGAACCAGCGCCCGCCAAACCTCCGCCATCGGCTCTTCAGCACCCTGTTTCCAGGGAGCGGCACAGGGACTCGTGATTTTCAGTGCGGCGTCACCCTGCTTGACACAGTCGATAATCAGCAAATCTTCCTGAAAGCCGGGGGCCTCAAACAACGTCTGTCCATTGGCATCGACAACCAGGCAGCGGCCGTCGAAGACCAGTTCATCCTGGCCGCCGACAAGATTGCAGTAAAACAACGGACAGCGAAAATGAAGGGCACATTTCGCCAGCATACTCCTGCGTTCATCAATCTTACCATGGTAAAAAGGAGAAGCCGCTATGCAGACAATAGCATCAAAGGTGCCTCGGATTCCCCCCCAAAAAGCATCCAGCTGGGACAAATCCGACGGCTCCTGGCCAATTGTCAATGCCAGAGATACCGGTCCCGCTTCAATGACAACAGCGTCCAAACCAGATTGAAAATAACGTTTTTCGTCAAATATACTTATAGGGGGGATGAATCTCTTTCGGTAATTTTGCCGGATTTTTCCCTGCTGAATAACCGCAGCGGCGTTAAAGAGGCGGCCTTCTTCCATCTGCGGCCAGCCGATAACCAGAACCATCTGCTGAATCTGCTGTGCCAGCCGGCTGAGGGCAGAGTGATTGTCCTGAAGAAAGCAAGGCCGATGCAGCAAATCTTCCGGGGGGCAGCCGCAAAGAAACAATTCAGGCAATATCAGCACGTCCGCATTTCTGGCCAGCGATTTCTCTGCGAAAGCCAAGGCCTTGCGGAGATTGCCTTCCAGGTCTCCAACCACAGCGTTGGCCTGTCCCAAGGCGATTCGAACCGGCATAGAGTCTCTTGCTTTCCTTTCGATTTAATTTGATTTTTGCCGGCAGTTGAACGCTGGGGCTGCGTTTTGGCCTGCCGCGATTGCCTGCCCAACTCCCCTTCCATACACCAGCACCCTCATATTTTCGCAATCATTTCCTGCCTTGAAGGAGGGGCAAACCGACCTTCTCCCAAAACATTTTAGTCCGCCATCGCTTTAGAAAACGGTAGAGTTCTTTACTTCAGTAAAATTTCTTTTTTTATTAGAGAAAAAGCATTTCGGCATAAGTAGGCAAAGGCCACACTTCAGCATCCACAAGCATTTCCAGGGCATCAGCGGCTTTTCGAACAGAAGCCATTGCGGGAAGAACTTCCTCTCGAGACTTTTTGGCCTCCTCAAAAGTGGACGGGGCTTTGGAAATATCGCAGACCTTCCCTTCCAATTCGCTGATTGCCTCTCTCAGTTCATCGATAAGTTTGCAAACAATTTCCATCTGTTTGCCGAAAGAAGCGGCCTTAACGCCAACCGCCCCCAGAGAGGCCGCTGCGGCCGCCAGTTTTCCAGCATAGTTCTGACAAACCGGCAGGATTTGCCTTTTGGCAATATGCAAGGTTGTAGCGGCCTCGATGTGAACTGTCTGAATGTAATTTTCAAGAAAGATTTCAACGCGGGCTTCCTGTTCAGCTTGACTGAGCACCTGATTGCGTTCAAAAACAGCGATATTCTCCGGTTCAAGAATGGTTGCAATCGACTCCACAGCCGACGGAATATTAGGCAAACCGCGACGCGCTGCCTCCTGAATCCAGTCGGGGGAATAATTATCTCCATTAAAGACAATCCGAGCGTGCTCGGAGGCGATTTTTTGAAGGATTTTCTGCACAGTTGTCTTTACATCTGCACTTGCTTCGAGAGCGTCGGCTATTTCCCGCAGAATATCGGCCACAATCGTATTGATCACAAAAGCCGGACCAGCACAGGACTGACTGGAACCGACCATTCGAAACTCAAATTTATTGCCGGTAAAAGCAAAGGGGGAGGTACGGTTGCGGTCCGTGCAGTCCCTCGGCAAAGGAGGCAGCAAAGATGTCCCCAGCCGAAGATATCCGTTTTGCCAAGACTTTCTCCCCCCGCCAGCCGCCAATTGCTCAAAAACCTCCGTCAGCTGCTCACCCAGAAAGACCGACACAATCGCCGGAGGGGCCTCATTGGCTCCCAGACGATGTTCATTACCCGGATTAGCAACGCTGGCACGAAGGAGTTTGGCATACTTATCCACTGCCCGGACTACGGCACACAAAAAGACCAAAAAAATCATGTTATCATGAGGGGTTTGGCCCGGATCGAGCAGGTTGATGCCGGTATCCGTCATAATTGACCAGTTGTTGTGCTTGCCGGAGCCGTTCACGCCGATAAACGGCTTTTCATGAAGAAGACAGACAAAGCCATGCCGCTGAGCTGTTTTCTGAAGTGCCTCCATTATCAGCTGATTATGGTCAGTGGCCACATTAGCCGTGGTAAAGACAGGGGCCAGCTCATACTGAGCCGGTGCCGTTTCATGATGCTGCGTCTTTGCTGAAACCCCCAATTTCCACAACTCTGTATTCACTTCCTCCATAAAGGAGGCAATCCGGTCGCGCAGAGTACCAAAATAATGGTCTTCCATTTCCTGTCCGCGAGGAGAAGGTGCCCCCAAAAGCGTCCGTCCGGTCAGCATCAAATCCAGCCGTTTTTCAAAAAAACGCCGATCAATCAGAAAATATTCTTGTTCAGGTCCCAGCGTCGCTATCACGCGATTCACGTCTGTCTTGCCAAGCGCCTTCAGAACCCGTACGGCCTGTCGATTGAGGGCATCCATCGAACGAAGAAGCGGCGTTTTTTTATCAAGGGCCTGGCCGTTATACGAGCAAAAAGCACAGGGAATATACAGCGTTTTATTTTTAACAAAAACAGAGGAGGAACAGTCCCATGCTGTATAGCCGCGTGCCTCGAACGTAGCCCGAAGCCCCCCCGACGGGAATGAGGAGGCATCCGGTTCCCCTTTCATCAGTTCCTTGCCGCCGAATTCAATCATCGGCTTGCCTTCGAGGGTCGCAGAGATAAAAGAATCATGTTTTTCCGCCGTCAGGCCGGTCATCGGCTGAAACCAATGGCAGTAATGGGTTGCCCCCTTCTCCAGTGCCCAGTCCTTCATTGCGTTTGCAATCACATCAGCAACCGCAAGGGTCAATTCGACATCACCCCTCCGAATCTCCTGAAACCGTATATAAATGTCTTTCGGAAGCCGCTCTCTCATCAAGGCGTCATTGAAGACATTGGTTCCGAAAATTTCCAGCATTTTACAACTCAATGTTTCCATGGATAAATCCTTTATCTATACAAAAGACATATCTGCTCTTTTTCTTTCTTTGCTTTGTCTCGAAACAAAGCATACCTCTTTTTTTCTTGTCCGTCAAAAAAGGATTTGTCGGTCCTGTTTAACCGATGACCTCATACCTGCGCTGACCCATTCAAGGCTGAATACATTCCACCTTGCCCAAAATAAAAATCTTCCTATCTTCAATCTGGCATGTATGGACTGCTTCAATAATACCTTCTGCTCGCACCGCAGCAAAATATTATCATTTATGAGGAAGTACTTTTAGATACAAAATTTATTCAATACAATGCATATCTTATATCTGCATATTTGGTTCTATCTTAACTATTTAACTCCCAACCAAACAAAACAGAATTTTCCGGAAAGTCCGCCTTCTTATCTCCAAAAAATCGGTTGCAACCGGACAAAAGAACGATATAATCCATATTAGATAAACTGATGTTTTTACCCAGGTTAGGCAATATTAGAAAATATGGCTTCCTCGAACCTATTGCGTTTTACAGTTGGAGCAGCCGTTGGCTTGTTGGCAGCGATGCTTCTGTTCCATACACCGATTTCGCCCTATACGGCCCAGGCGTCAGCGGATTTAGCAAGCGGTTCTTCCATCCTTGCGGTTCCCATCCAAATCAGCCGTGAAAATCAAGGAATCGCCCTTATTGACACCCGAAACAGAACCCTCTGGATTTACGAGCTTTTCGACCGGCAAACAGGGTTCAAGCAAATTCGCCTGATGGCCGCCAGAAGCTGGGAATATGACCGCCTCCTGACCGAATGGAACAGCGCTGAACCAACGCCGCAGCAGATCCGTACTGTTCTTGAAAACATCCACCAAAAGCAAATGCTTGAATCGATCCAGCCCGCCGAGCCGGCAGGTGAAAAGACAAATCCACCCAAACCAGAACCCCCTCAATAAGGGAGGAAACACAATATGGCAGGTAAATATTACACATTGCAGGAAGTGATGGAAAAACTCGGCAAAAGCGAAGAGCAAGTCAAAGACCTCGTCAAAGAAGGTACTCTTCGCCAATATCTCGACAAGGGGCAGCCCCTTTTTGACCAAACTCAGGTGGACGCCTTGGCCGCCGGACAGCAGGGACTGCTGGACTTAACCGCGGCCGGCACTGACTTTGACCTCAAACTGGAGGAAACCGACGAAATCAAACTCGAGCCGGACGAAGAAACGCCTCCTCCTTCCCCTCAAAAGGAAAGCGAAGGCGGATTTGGACTGAGCATGGCCGGAGAAGACAATCTAACTTCTGACGACACCCGCGCCAGCACCACAGGCATCAACGTGCTGGATGAAAGCGACGAGGGCTACAAACTTGCTGCAGATACCAAAGGGGAAACCCGTGCCGGGGAGCTTGAAGAAATAGAAAGTCTTGATGCTGATGCCAATCTCGAAAGCGTCGGCAGCGGTTCCGGTCTGCTCGATTTGTCTCTTCAGGCCGATGATACTTCATTAGGAGCAGTTCTCGATGACATCCTCCCTTCTGCTGCCGAAGCACCATCTGCGGAAGAACCGCTCAAACTTGTGGAGGAAGCTCCCTTGGAAGAAGTTCAAGCAGCACCTCCTGCCATTACCCCTTCAGCAGAAGCAGGACTTCCAGAAACTGTTTTGCCGGAAACCCTCCCGGCAATGCAGCCGGTCGCCATGGCAGCCCCTGTGGATCCGGCCACTGCAGCATGGGGGTTGGCTATGCTGGTCCCCTTTGCTTCTTTAATTATTGCAGCGATCGCCCTGGGGGCAGGACTTCGGCAAATCTGGCCAAAATTGCTAACCGTTTTGGCGGGTTCTCAGTTGATGGGAGTAGCCCTTCCTTGGTGGATTGCAGGCGGTCTTTTTCTTCTGATGCTACTGACGTTAGCTGTCTTTAACTCTCTCTTGGCCGAAAAAAAACCCGCAGCAGCAGGCGTTTATCAAAAGCCAAAAAAGGAAAAAACCCTAAAGAAAGAGAAAAAGAAGAAAAAATAAAACAATTTGATGTTCAAAAACCGATAAAAACAGGTGGAAAATCCAATTGTATCGTCGATAAAATAGGTTGACTTGTTTATTATGGAGATTATGGAGCAAGAAAGGGATTGAATATGAATATGGGCAAGGTACTTACCGGACTCTTTTCCTTTGCGGCAATTTTGACTCTTACCGGCTGCTATCAGCAGGGCATGGACGAACTGCGTGCCCAAAATCGCCTCCAGCAAGAGCGTATTTCCAGCCTTGAGAACGAATTGAATCAGTGCTCTGTCAACCTCGACCAGTGTCGTAAAGAAAAGGAGACACTGGCAGGACAAACCAATGCGGATTTAGAGGCCAAAAACGCGCTCATTTCCGCTCTTGAAGCTGACTTGGAAAAGAAAAAAGCTCTCATTGCTCAAATGCAGGCCCAATTGCTCCAAACGGGAGCCCCCCTGCCTCCAGAGTTGAACATGCGGCTCAAAGAATTTGCCAAGACCAGCGATATGATTACCTTTGATGAAAGCACCGGCATGCTTAAATTCAAAAGCGACCTGCTCTTTGACCTTGGCAGTGATAAAGTGGCTGCCGGGGCCATGGACGCCCTTAAGCAGCTGGCAGCAATTATGAAAACCCCGGAAGCAGCCGCTTTTGATATGGTCATCGTCGGCCACACTGATGATGTTCCAATCAAAAAATCTAGTACGCTGCAGGCACATCCCACAAACTGGCACCTGTCCGTCCATCGTGCCATCTCGGTTCTGAATGTCCTTGCAAGTGAAGGCATTTCGCCGGAACGCATGGCGGTCAAGGGATACGGCGAGTACCGTCCGGTAGAACCCAACAAACCTAACAAGGGCGGCAATCCTGCCAATCGGCGGGTCGAAATCTATATCGTCCCCAGTACTCGCTGAGAAGGCCCTCTGAAATCCAGCGGAACACAATGGCGGAACGGACCTTAATCATCCTGAAACCGGATGCTGTCCAGCGGCATAAAATAGGAGAAATTATCCAACGGTTTGAGGATAAGGGGCTTAAACTCGTTGCCGCTAAGTTTATGCAAATTCCCGAGCCGCTGGCCCGAAAGCATTACGCTGTTCACAAAGGAAAACCCTTTTTCGAAGGGGTCGTCAAATACCTTGCCTCCTCTCCTGTCTTGATCATGGTCTGGCAAGCCGACGGCGCCATCCAGATGGCTCGAAAACTGATGGGGGCCACCTTTGGCTATGATGCAGAGCCAGGCACCATCCGCGGGGACTTCAGTTGCAGCCGCGGATACAACCTCGTTCACGGCTCCGACAGTCCCGCCTCCGCTGACTATGAAATCGGCCTCTACTTCCGGCCCGAAGAAATTTTTGACTACTCCTTCGCCGATGAACAATGGCTTTACGGCCAAAATGATTAACCGTTACCGTTTTCAGACATCGATTCCTTGACAAAAAGCCGTAAATCACATAAACTTTTCTTTGCCGAGAAAGTAAAGAAATCAGGGCATAAAAATTCACAGCGTTTTTGACAATTCCCTGGAGGAGTGACCGAGTGGCTGAAGGTGGCGGTTTTGAAAACCGCTGTGCCGCAAGGCACCGGGGGTTCGAATCCCTCCTCCTCCGTTTTTCTTTCTTGTCCGAAAGCGGGGGTTTGCCCCCCCGCGGCATTTCTCGTCACCCTTTGGTTGGTTCCGGCCCTCGTACTGTCGCCGTATGAAGGAGCAATGTCCGCCGACAGCACCCCCTGAACTCATCCATTGTGCAGCCAAAACACGCCCCCTGCTTGTTTTTTTGCGGATTCAGCAGGGTCCCATGATATCTATTTAAATCCTCAATGAACCGCTTGTCCTGCTGAGCAATCAACAGGAAACCGTCACACCCTTGGTCCTTTAGACTACAACACAACTTATACTTGGCAGATCGATAAAGCCAACACAGATGAAAAGACAATTGAAGGTGTCCGGACTTTTACGACAGCAGCAGATGACCTTGATTGAAATGGTGAGGTACAGACCCGAACCCAGCCGCTGCCGCCATACCGGCTGACCTGATCGGCATGGACCATCAATGCTCTTCAACTTCTTGTAATTCAGAATTTTGCAGTCGGCACAGAGGGTTTTAAGGCGGCCCTAAAGCATTCTTTCCTTTGTATAAACAGGATGGACTTTTTGCCTTTTTCATAGTAGACTGCTTTTATGAAGTACCCGATGAAATACATCTTCCGGGAAGAAGTACAGGAAATTTTGGATATTTTTACAGAGTTGTTTGATATCCGAATTGCTTTTTTTTCGACAGATGGAACAGAATTAAAGGTCGGCAAGCGCAAAGGATTGTGCCGGTATTGTTTGCTATTGCGGCGTAAGCTCAATTACGAAAGCACCTGTCTGGATTTGGACCGAAAAATGCAAGCCAAAGCCGTCATGGAAAGGCGAATGATCCACTATCAATGCCATGGCGACATGACTGAAGCGATCACCCCCATCTTCATGGAACAAAGCCTGGTCGGATTTCTTATGATTGGGCAATTTCGTACCTCAAAGCAGCAATTGAACACAAAAATCGCCAGGGCGTGGCAAAAAAAGTTCGGAACTGATGAATTGACAAAGGCGTTCCTAAGTACGCCCTGTTTTTCATCCGACCAAGCTGACAATATTCTGAAATTATTCAGTGTGCTGGTGGATCATCTTCTTTATCGTCAGATGGTGGAACTGTATGGAAGCAATTCCATTCAGCCATTGATTACATATCTGCAATCCCATTTAGAAGAACAGCTCAACATTGTGGAGGCATCCAATATCCTGCTGCAAAGTCAGTCAACCTTATCGCATAAGTTCAAAAAACTGACTGGAAAAAGTTTTAAGCAGTTTCAGATTGATCTGAAGCTGAGCAAGGCAGACGAATTTTTCAAGAAACATCCTGAAATGCACGTCAAAGAAGTAGCCCGTCGGCTGGGATACAAAGATCAGTATTATTTCTCTCGTTTGTACAAAAAGTATCGCGGCTGCAGTCCTTCAGCAGCTCAGAAGCGGTTCAGGTCATAGACCGTTTTCCCCCAGAACAGAATGCGGCGTATCGAATTTCAAGGCAAAAACAGGCATAGGATCACTCCAGCCTTCTTTTCGGCAATTTGTGCTAAAATTGCAAAAAATCCATCATATTTGCAGGTTTGTCTATTGTTTGAAGCAGGTATAAAACTATAATGCACTTTAATGAGTTTTAAGTTTATCGGCTCTTTTGATGAGTCGATCGAAAGGATGAAACCTGCCGTGAATAAAAGAGAAATCGTCAAACTCGCTTTGAGCGGTCACGCCGTTCCTTACACACCGTGGTCTTTTAAGTTTACGCAGGAATCTCTCGAGCTTTTGATTGCTTATTATGGAACGAATGACATTGAAAGCGCTGTTGACAATCATATCGTCCGTCTCGGCAGCGATATTGGTTTTTTCCGGGAAATCAAATCAAACATGTTCCAGGATGTATTTGGTGTGGTTTGGGACCGTACGATCGACAAAGACATCGGCATAGTGAAGGGCCAGGTATTAAAGCATCCCACGCTGGATAATTACACGTTTCCCAATCCGCTGGATTCACGGTTTTTTGACGGCATCGAGAAAAAAATATCCGCCTTTCCCCATTGTTTTCGCCTCTATGAACTCGGTTTTTCTCTGTATGAACGTGCCTGGTCGCTTCGCGGGATGGAAAATCTGATGATGGATTTTCTTGATCATCCGGAGTTTGTCCATCAATTGATGTCCGCCATCGCAGATTACAATATTACCCAAATCAGGAAAGCACTTCAATACGACATCGATGCCGTTTATTTCGGCGATGACTGGGGGCAGCAGAACGGCCTTATCATAGGACCGTCTTTTTGGAGAGAATTTATCCTGCCGCAGCTGAAACGCATGTACGGCGTTGTGCGAAACGCCGGAAAGTACGTGTTCATTCATAGCTGCGGAGATGTGGACGAACTGTTCGATGACTTGATCGAAGCAGGCGTTCACTGCTTTAATCCATTTCAGCCGGAGGTGATGGATGTGTATGCGCTGCTGGAGCAATATCATGGACGCTTGGCTTTTCACGGCGGGCTTTCCATTCAAAAGACATTGCCGTTTGGAACCATAGAGGAGGTTCGATCCGAATCAAACCGTTTATTGCAGGCCGGTCTGAAAGGCGGACTGATTTTTTCACCGTCGCATGCGGTGGAGGGAGACACTCCGCTGGCCAATATGCTGGCGTTTATTCACGAAGCTCAATCGCAGCCCGGATATGACCGGAAAGGAAGAATAAAACATAAGATCGCGGAACTTATTCCGCAGACTTCACTGCAACCGACAAATGTGCGGAAGTTATAGTTTATAACAGCAGCGGGCGTTCCGCTGCAAAACGATAAAAAGTACCAATGTTTTGGCTGTGCATTGCATACAAAGCGGTACCTCGCACTATATAGACGTCGGACTGTCAGACGGTCATTGAGTTGTAAATGCAGGCAATGACAGTTTTAATGAACATGAAAATGAAAGGACTCAAAGAGATGACTTGTATGAAATTCTTGCCGTACCTGTTAGTCACAGCCATCCTGTTTTTATCTATCTATTCTGCAGCAGATACGCATCCTTCCGGCATATCATCCCAATGGTCCAGGGAAAAAACGCATGCATGGTATGCTAAACAGCCTTGGCTGTGCGGGTTTAACTACATCCCGGCCAATGCCATCAGTTATACAGAGATGTGGATGGATTATTCTTTTGACCCCAAGAGGATTGACACCGAATTGAAAATTGCAGAAGAAGTGGGCTTTAACTGTTGCAGAGTGGTCTTCTCTTATGTCGTTTGGGAACATGATCCCGAAGGATTCCACGCTCGCTTCGAACGGTTCCTCAGTATCTGCCACAAGCGAGGATTGAAAGTCATACCGATCTTTTTTGACGATTGCGTATTCGGTCCGATTACCGATCCTGTTTACGGACGACAGCCGGAAATCGTAGAGGGCTGGTACGCAAACGGCTGGACCCCCAGCCCCGGCCACAGTATGGTCAGAAATCCCGCCTCGTGGAACCAGCTTGAAAAGTACGTAACCGATATTATGAATCGGCACAAGAACGATCTGCGAATTCTCTGCTGGGATTTATACAATGAACCTACAAACGCAGGGTTGGGTGATGCATCGATTCCTCTGCTTGAAAAAGTATTTGAATGGGCACGGCGGGTCAACCCGGTACAGCCGCTGACTACGGGGTGGTGGAATAATAATCCAAAACTGAATAAGGTGATTTTTGAGAATTCAGATATTATTACCTTCCATAACTATCTATCCGCAGATCGGCTGTATAAGCAAATCAGAGAACTCCAGATGCTGGGCCGCCCCGTTATTTGTACCGAATGGCTGAACCGGGGGCTCCAGTCGGTCGTGATTACCTGCCTGCCGATATTCTACCATACAAATGCGGGATGTATGCATTGGGGGCTGGTTAACGGTAGGACACAGACCGATCTAAACTGGGGACATCGGCCGGGCGATCCGGAACCGGCACTATGGCAGCATGATATCTATCGGCCGGACTACAAACCTTATTCGAGCGAGGAGATAGACATCTTTAAGTTTTATCTGCGAACCGCGAAATCTTTGAAGCGGTCGCGTCTGTTGTGGGCTGATCCTGTTTTGCCCACTTCGGAACTGCTGGCTCAGCGTTGGAAATACACATTTCAAGACCCCGGTGAAAAGTGGGCCGATCCAGACTACAACGATAGTCAATGGAAGACAGGAGAGGGCGGATTCGGGACCGCTGGTACGGCAGGTTTAGCGGTCGGCTCAATTTGGCAAACCGGTCAGATATGGCTGCGGAAAGAGTTTCAATTGGAAGATGCTTCGGTGTCCGATCTTTGCTTCCGTATTTTTCACGATGAAGATATTTGGATTTACGTCAACGGTGAACCCGTGATATATCGAGCTGGCTGGACTACGGATTATATTGTTGTGCCGGTTCCCGCCGATAAGCTTCGTTTATTCAAGACGGGTCGAAATATCATTGCCGTCACCTGCAAACAGACCAGCGGCGGCCAAGGTGTAGATGTCGGCATTATGAACATAAAGAAAAACCGCTGACCAGCAAAATTAACCCGTGAATCGCTTTTAAGGCCGCATTGGCCTTGACAGTGTGCCGTGAGTTCCATTATTGAGAAGCGATTATAAACGGACGAGGGAAAATATTCATGGGAATCATAGATGCCATCGTATTCGTATTATTTGTGCTCGGCGTCATCGGCACAGGCTTATGGAAAAGCAGAAATGAGAAATCTCAGGAGGATTACTTTCTCGCAGGGCGCGGACTGAAATGGTGGCTGATTGGTTTTTCGCTTATCGCCGCAAATATTTCTTCCGAGCAATTTGTGGGGATGAGCGGCAATGCTGCCAGCCATGTCGGTCTGGCCATCGCAAGTTATGAGTGGATGGCCGCTATTGTACTTGCTATTGTTGCGTTCTTTTTCTTGCCTTATTTTCTCAAAGCCGGCATTTATACGATGCCGGAATTTCTGGAGTATCGCTATAATCAATGGGCTCGACTGATCATGGCGGTATCGATGCTGCTGATTTATATGCTGTTGCTGGGAGCGGTCACCTATTCCGGCGCATTAACAATTAATACGATGGCCGGAGAGATGAGTATTGCATGGGTTCCTTCCGTTGCCTCTGCATCTGTATTCATCGGCTTAATTGCAATGATTTATGTGGCCACAGGCGGCTTAAAGGCGTGCGCCTGGGCGGATCTTATCCAGGGCGGTGCGCTGATTATTGGTGGCGGCATTATTATGGTGTACGCCTTTAAGATGCTGGGAAATGTGTCAGAGGCCGCATATATCACAGATGTTGAAAAAGGAACGATTGCCGTAAAAACGTTCACCCCGGACCAATCCATCATGGAACGTTTTTTAGACCTTAATCGGGTGCGGCTAAATATGTTTCTGCCCCGAAATGACGCCGTCCTGCCCTGGACGGCATTGCTGTTGGGTCTGTGGATACCGAATTTCTACTATTGGGGCCTTAATCAATATATCACGCAGCGAACGCTGGGGTCGGCGTCACTAGCCGAAGGTCAGAAAGGCATCATTTTCTCTGCGTTCATGAAACTTCTCATTCCATTTGTGATCGTTGTCCCGGGAATGATTGCCTTCAATCTGTTCTCCTCGGAATTGAAATGTAAGGCTGTCAGTGATAATGGATTGGTAATTGCAAAATATAAAATGGCGAATCCGGAATCCTCTCTGGTCCAGGTCGTCGATTCCCCCTCAAGGGACACCCTCGAGACTTGGAAGGATGGCGTGTTTATGATAGCTATTTGTCCCAATCAGGACACCATAACAAAATTGCATAACAAAAGTCCCTATATTCTGCCGGTCACAAAAGACAGTTATGAAAACTTGAAGATTGCACAATACACGGTGTTTACATCTGATGACAAATCCTGGGACGAAGCATTTCCTTCACTGGCGATTGAATTGCAGAGATATAATGAAGCAACCCGCAAAGCCGCGATCGATAACCATGCGGCGGTAAGTATCGAAAAACTGATTGGCTATAAATATGATGCGGCATTGGGGCAATTGCTAAGTAAAGTCCTTCCTGAAAATATCGGGTTAGCCGGATTTGTATTGGCCGCTTTATTGGGGGCAGTCGTCAGTTCGCTTGCAGCAATGCTGAACGCGGCTTCCACCATCTTTACGATGGACATTTACACGAGGTACATCAATAAACAGGCGTCAAAAAAAACAATTGTTACCCTAGGCAGAGTCAGCGTACTTCTTTTTTCTTTAATCGGCATATCCATTGCTCCCTTACTCGGAAATCCAAAAATCAGCCATAGCATATTCATGATTATTCAGGAGAGTCAGGGCTTCATAGCTCCGGGCATCCTTGCTATTTTTGTCATTGGATTATTGGTACCGCGGGCCCCAAGATGCAGCGGCGTAATCGGGCTGCTCACGAGCATTGTTTCTTACGGATTGCTGAAAGTGGCTGTCCCCCAGCTTCAATTTGTCAATCGCATGGCTGTGTGTTTTACAATCTGCCTGGCTGCCATAGGAATGATCACCATGATAAAACCGCTACCCACCTTCATCCCATTCAGGAAAAACACGAATATTGAGTTAAAATCATCGAAAAGTGCGATAGTGGCAGCTTTTTTTGTCGTACTGCTGACAATTATGTTATATGTTATATTCAGTCCGGCAGGCATTGCTCGCTAATTAAAAAGTCCGGCAATTCTCCGGGGAGCCAGAAATATATTGTCCTGCCGCTGCTGAAAGCACGCATTTTTTATCCATTGCTTAGCAGCTTAAAGTGGCAAAAGTCGAGATGAGAATCTCGACCGGCCAAGGTCACGGTTCAGATTTCTCGGTCTTCAGGCCCATGGATTCGGCCCAGGAACTAACTTGATTCCACAGGCTCTGTGCCGTTTCGGGATGCTCGCTGAGCAAATTAGTCTTCTCCCCCAGATCTTCAGCCAGATCATAAAGCTGCATTTTACTCCCATCCAGATCGGCTAACAGTTTCCACCGGCCATTCCGAACCGCCAGCGTCGGGCTGATGTGTTCCGACTTGCCCGGTTTGGGCTGATTAGGATAGTACCAGAAAATCGGATGTTTTCTTTCTACCGGAGTCCCCAGGAAAGAGCTGCTGATATCTTGACCATCCTGAACAGCTCCCTCTGGCAGACCGGCACCCGCAAGTTTACACAGGGTTGGGAGCAGATCTATACCACAAGCGACGGTAGAGCTGTCCACCTTTCCGGCCGGAATCGTTCCTGTCCAGCGAACAATAAAGGGCATGCGTATGCCCCCTTCGTACAGACTCCACTTGCGGCCATTGAAGGGACCTACGCTGCCGGGAGGCAGAAAACCCTCTTTATAATAATACGGCCAATCAGTCGGTCCATTATCACTGGTCAGAATTACCAGGGTTTTCTCCTCCAATCCCATTTCCGCCAGGCCATCCAGTACGCGTCCGATCTGGCGATCCATTTCAGCCAAGACGGCATAAAATTTCTGTTCATAAGGATTGTTTGATATATCTTTATAATTTTCAATCTGCCCCGGTTCAGGCATATGAGGATCGTGGACATCGTTAAACCAGAGATTGACATAAAATGGCCGGCCCTGCTGCCGCCGAATAAAATCCAACGTCTGATCAACGCGAATTTTTGAAATCTGGTGCTTCTCCACCCAAGTAATTTGGCCTTGCTGAAGGCGGGCACTTTGTTTGGAAAGGTTGTCGTTGTTGATCAGCAGACGATCTCCCAATCCCTCGAAAGTAACTGAAGATTCATCAAAACCGAAGGTCTGAGGATGAGGGGCATCATCAACATCGCGGCCGCCCCCCATGTGCCATTTTCCAAAATGGGCGGTAGCATACCCAGCCGTCTTCAGTTGTCGGGCCAGAGACGGCGCTAGCGGGCTGAGAAAATCTGCCATGTTCCGGCGTCGGTTTGCACTGCGAGAATCAAGATAGGAATAAATTTTCCACCGCGCAGGATACTGGCCTGTAGTCACGGCAACACGCGATGGGGAACAGACCGGTGAGTTTGCATAGAATTGAGTAAATTGAATCCCCTGCCGGGCCAGACGATCAATGTTGGGAGTTTGGATTTTCGTATTCCCATAACAGCTGGGATCGGCGTATCCCATATCATCTACAAAGATAAAAAGAATGTTGGGTCGGTTCTTTTCTCCAATCGACAGCAGGTCGCAGATACGCAGACCCGATAAAGCAACGAAACCTAATCCGGTACTTTTTAAAAAATTCCGTCGATTCATTCTGCGTCCGCTCTTTACTATCACTCAATTCTCTGAAATTGCCATTCAAAATCCCTGACAGGCAGGATCCGGGATACTGCTCTCGATCCATTCCAGGACAAAGATGGAAAAATCCTCCAGATCCACCACACAATCTAAATTGTAATCTGCAGGACTAAATCCCAGCGATCCGCAGTCATTATCTTCAATATTCACCCAGATCTTACTCAGCGAAATATTGTAATAAGGGGAAGACGGATCAGCCAGCACAATCAGTTCCAGTTGAGTATCGTGAGTTGCACGTTCCATCTGATCATCATCAATAGCCGCAACAATTACGCTTTGAGGAGTTTGCCAATTTGAGGAAGTAAAGACAAGTTCAGCAGGCATCACCTGAACTTGATTTGGATTTAAAAAATCCCGCAGCTGGATAGTAACCGGATACATTCCAGGATCCGCAGTTAACGCAACATCAATACGGTCTGCGGCGCCGCCTTCCCGCACTGTGGTATCCCCATTGCTTTCGAGGATCAGCACGGCTGCACTTTCGAAAGGAAGAGCATACTTGCTGCTTAGGTATTCTGCTGTTTGAGAAATCTGCCAACTTGAGAGTTGTGCATTATAAACTAAAAGTTCCGCTAGGTCGCCGTTATAGAAATCCGGATACCATGCCCCGCTCGGATCCATGCCGCTCCCAATGGAAATGTGATTGTCGGCCGCATCAAACACAATCAGATTGCCGGGATTATTGCAGGTCAGCGGCTCCGAAATCAGATCATTGACTGCATAATACAGACTGTCGTGTCTTCCGCCCTGAGTCATCTGTCGGATTCCGATATGATAAAGGCCCGAAGCAACGGGGTTGCTGCCGGCCAATGTGAGTGAATAACCGTTATTATACCGGCAGCCGGATGCGTTGGCCGATACATCTACAGCCATCAGATGAGAAGCGGTGCCCGCCGCCGCACCTATTTGAGCCACCCGTTCTACGGATCCGCTGCTGCCTCCTGTACAAACCGCAAAAATCGTAAGCCCGGCAGAAGGATTGGGCAGACTCCAGTTCGAAGAGACCATCAAATCCTCCTGCTGGCGGACAAAACGAAGGACCGGCTTTCCGCCGAGCTGATTGGTTTTATAGGTCGGGCTCCCATAGCCGCTGACAGCCGTTACCGAACCATCGACAGAATCCTCCGTTGCCGAATCAGCCCAGAAAACCACCGCATCTCCATCGTTTAAGCCCGTGAGCGTGCCGGCATCCAAATGAATGATCAGGTTCTCCGTCACCAGTGCGGCAGAGACGGAGCATGCCAGTCCAAACACGATTATTAATCTTGTCAAGTTCATCCCTTGTTCTCTCGTTTTAAGCCATCCTGAAGAATATTACAATCGGTAATCTGAACATCCCGGTTCCGGGAAGGTGCATTCCAGCCAATGCTGAACCAGACTGGACAAATCCCACAAATCAATCTGGCAATCCTGATTCATATCGACTGAATCATATCCCCAGACTCCGCAATCATTCTCTTTAATATTTACCGTTATGTCATCGAGCAAAAATCCGAAATAAGGCGATGCGGGATTCACCAGAACCTGAAAACTTAACAAAGCGGTGTGAAATCTCGGTTCTTTGTCGCTGTCATCCACAGCGGTAAGGGTAATAGATTGCACATTCTGCCAATTACTCGCATCGAACACAACTTGGGAGGGCACTGCCTGTACTTGGATTGGCTCTGACAAATCAGCAGCCACAATAGTCACTGGGTAATCGGCGGGATCTTCGGTAATGCCGATGCAAATATCATCGGAAGCCCCCCCTTCCTGTATAGTCGTCGTGCCCTCTGACTCCGATACCAGAATCGTGTACGGCAGTATTTCACGAGCAACCGATGCGGCAAAAATCTGTCCCCGCTGATTATTATAGCCGGGCGTTTGAACCATGTTCCTGGCATTGTTCCAGAACAGCAGAGGAAACTGATCAGCTCCGGTCTCCACAAGACCTCCCATGTGCCCGGGAATAATAGTGTCCGAACCGAGAAAGCTGACCGAACAGTTGCCGTCAAGGTTCTTGGAACTGTTTGCCCCGGTGATGGTGTACAACTGTGTAACGCGATTGATGCTGCTGAGCAGCTCTCCGGTCCCGGCATCAAACGAAACATAAACCTCGTTTTCAACACCGGGTTTGATAGGGCCCAGCGTGATAGCCAAGGCATTATCGCTGAAATCCGTATCATTCATGCTGGTCGGCAGCCCCAATTGGTTGTTGCTCTTAGCTGCCAAAACGAGGTTGCCGTCCCCCAGATACAGACCTGTACCATTGGTGGTGCCGCCGGTTTCGATGACAATAATCGGTCCCCCCGTCATTTGACTGGGATCCGGATTGAACCGAGCCGCCAGGGTGATTTTGCCACTGGTGATTTTGGCGGTATCGTTGGCGACACCCGCACGAGCGGCCGTATAGTCCGCCAGGGCTGTGCTGTCATCCAGTCCCGGGACAATCTCCCCCGCCCGAACGACAACATTTAATGTGAGGACCATCACCAGAATCAGTCTGTGCTTGATCCGCTTGTCCGATGCCATCTTTCTTCCAACAGGTCCAATCTTATGCTTTGAAACCCTCTCAGGCGGCCGGCTAATCTAAATCGGCCGCCTGAGAGGCCTTTTCATCCAAACAAACCTTTTGATTAAAAACCACTCATTGCGAGCATTCCTCGGCAGGATACAAACCGCAATTGAACCAGCTTGAGGCGAATGCTGCAAAATCGGCCAGGTTCACCTGACAATCCGGCTGATCCCCTAAGTCGCCGCCGCCGGCAACGTCAAAACGAAGATCCAGATTATTCAGATTTGCACACACCGGTGTTTCCATCACCGCGTAATACAAATCAATCACTTCAGTCTTGGTCAGGGCATAATTGAAGATCTGCACGTCATCCAGATAACCATTGAATGTTGACAGCAGAGCCCCCGAGTCAGTATCCCGATTCAAGGCACCAATGTAGAGCGGAACGATATTCTGAGGCACTGCCTGGCCCGCTGTGTTTCGGTTGGCCGCCTCGCCATTCAAGTAAATCACCACTTCGCCGGCCTTGGCCGTAATAGCCACGTGGACCCACTCACCAATCGGAAGCGGGCTCACCTGAAGATCGCCCATACCGACAATACCGCCAATCTGGAGATTTCCGTTGTCCTGCCGGATTTCAATGTAATAATTGGCATACCCCGTGCCGACCTGGCGCCGGTTGCTGACCAGACCTTGCCAGCCGCCGTCGGGACCAGCCCAATTTACCCAGGCGGACACCGTGGTTTCACCGGTATACAAAGACGTTGCCCAATTGCCCGAATCAGCCGCGGCACGATCATTGCCCGTAGAAGTCATATTAAGGGATTGGCCGCCGAGAATGCCCGGTGTGTTTGAGGAAAAGACCGGCGCGCCATCTGGAGCGGCATGATGGCCTTCCCCGCTCGAATCAACATATTGACCATTGTTGTAGCCATTGATATTGTTATCCAGCGTCCAGTGAGCCACTTTGCGTTTCACGCCCAGCGTTGCAGAGTCAGAAATATCCTGTCCGACCTCATTTTCCACACGGCAGTAGTAAGTGCCTTCATCGGCTGCTTCAACATTGTCAATAGTAAGAGTCGAGGTATAGAGACCATCGCTCTGGATTGTTGTAATCGTAATATCGGGATCTGCTGCATCGAGCGGATTGGCACTGCCGGCTTTATACCATTCCACAGCGGTTGGTACCGCCTTGCTCGTAAATTGACACGTAAAAGATGCCTGTTCTGTGAGGAACACAGCAACATTACCTGGAGAAACAGTCACAACCGGCGATGAAGGAAGAGATTTAAAGTACCAAACCAGACCATCAATATTATTAGGATCTCCTTTATGACAGCCGGAGATTTGCTCTTCCACCTGCCAGTACACCACATCGTCTAAATCAAATGTATAGTTCACGGAAATCGGATCTGTCCCGGCGGGTGCAAAGGCTTCAAACACCGGCGGCAGAACCAGATTCGGTTCCCCATTCTGAATCTGAAAAACGGTCACATAATGACCGGTCACATTCGGATTCTGATTGGCGAGATTGCCCGGATCTTTGGCAGTATTAAACTGCAACTGCGTGACTACTGCCGGATCAACATTCACGGCACCATTGGCCGGGTTTGGATTGTGGGGCAGCAGTTCAAGCACTACGACATTCTCAAAGACCTGCCCTCGCTGATTGTTATAGCCGGGCGTTTGAACCATGTTCATGGCATTGTTCCAGAACAGCAGAGGGAACTGATCGGCCCCGGTCTCCACAAGACCTCCCATCTGCCCGGGAATAATGGCGCCCGAACCAAGAAAGCTGACCGAGCGGGTCCCGTCAAGATTCTTGGAAGCATTCGACCCGGTGATAGTGTACAACCGTGTGATGTGATTGATGCTGCTGAGCAGTTTCCCCGTACCGGCGTCAAACGAAACATAAACCTCATTTTCGACACCGAATTTTACCGGTCCCAGCGTGATGGCCAGGGCATTGTCACTGAAATCCGTATCGTTCATGCTGGTCGGCAGCCCCAATTGGTTAGTACTCTTGGCTGCAAAAATGAGATTGCCGTCCCCCAGATACAGACCTGTACCATTGGTGGTGCCGCCGATTTCGATGACGATAATCGGTCCCCCTGTCCTTTGACTGGGATCTGGATTAAACCGGGCCGCCAGAGTAAGCTTACCGCTGGTGAGGTCGATGGTGTCGTTGACGACACCTGCACGAGCAGCCGTGTAGTTCGCCAGAGCTGTCTTGTCATCCAGAGTCGGGACAATCTCACCCGCCCAGGCATCTGTTACGGTCCAGCACACAGCTGGGATCGTCATCATCAGCCATTGGATGAATTTTATGCTTTTCATTCTAATCTCTCCTGCTTTGTAGTGTTTTCATGTTTTTGTCTCGTGTTTTCTGTACAGACGCCCCTGCCCCGAGCATGGGCAGCCGTTCTATTCATCTCGTCACTTTTCGGAAAACTCCGGCTAATCTTCTATCCTCTGGCTCCTCGAAGAATCACTCTGTTTCCATCTGTCCAGTTGTCCCGATAATAGGTGCATACCTGGAATGTATCGTTCAAGGAAAGCATTTTGGCGGACATCTTGCCGCGAAGTTCATTCAATTTGTCCTGATAGGAAGGAGCGGCTGCCAGATTGGTCGTCTGATAAGGATCATTCAGATGATCAAACAGAAGTTCTTTCCCGTCCACTCTATATTTGGCATAGGTATATTGTTTATCTCGCACGGCTCGCCATTCATACCCATCTTCCCAACTGGCGCATGCGCCGGTATTCTGGAGAAATGCGAACTCCGGCTCCTGTCCAGTTTGCCCAAGTACAAGGTGAGCCAGATTCATGCCTTCCACGCGAGACGGGATATTCAATCCCATCATTCCCAAAAGAGTCGGCATAAAGTCCACCGCCGAAATGCAGGCGTCCGAAACCTGTCCGGCAGGGGTATGACCCGGCCAGCGGACCAAAAACGGAATGCGGGCGGCTTCCTCATAAAACGTATTCTTGGCAGCACGGCCCTGTGAACCAAACATTTCTCCGTGATCGGATGTGAAGACAACAATCGTATTATCGGCAAGTCCCTCGTCCGTCAGAAACTGCATGAACCGGCCGAAATTCCAGTCCAGATTTTCAGTCATGGCGTAATAAATTCGGCGCCAGGCCTCCAGATTCGCACGATCGGCAGAACTCAAATCCGACCAGTTATCCGAATACGGCTCGTCATTGGCTGGTTTATAATTGGGAGGATTGGGCAAACTGGTACCGGAAAAATGAGTATAATATTCCGCCGGCACATTGTCCGTATTCCATGGAGCATGCGGAGTTCCCCACGACAGGAACAAAGCAAACGGACGCGAGGATTTTTTAGCATGACAGCGGAGCCAGTCCATCGCCAAATCCGTTTGCCCGTCCGGTTCATATACACCAGTAGGAAAATACTGTTTTTCCTGGGATTCCGTATGGTAATAACTGCCATAATAATTATGATGAAAGTTATACGCCGCCCAAAAGCCGTTGAACCCCAGCCGATGAATGCCGCGAGGAACGAATGAATTCTTGGGATCGGTATGATTGCCCAACTGGTTCGCATACAGATGCCATTTGCCGATATACGCTGTATTGTAGCCGGCTCGCGTTAATACATGACCGAGACATTCCTGATAAGGGTTCATTCGTAATTCGTTGATCACCATTCCGTTTGTAGTTGTATATTTGCCGGTCATCAGGGTTGCCCGAAAGGCCGAACAGACAGGCATATTGGACACACAATTTTTAAAATTGATTGCCGCCCCGGCAAACTGGTCCAAATTCGGCGTCCGTGCGTTCTGGGCACCGGCGTAATTCGTCCCGTTCCAACAAGTTGCATACCTGCAGTGGTTGACTCCCAACTGGTCGGCTATTACAAAAATCAGGTTGGGTTGAGTCGAACCGGAATGACCAAAAACAGAGGAACGATACCCACCTAATGCCAGCCCCGCTGAGCTAACCAATCCTGTTTTCAAAAAAGTCCGTCGATTCATTTTCATCCAGATGCTCCGGCACAAAATAAATAATCGGTTTCTGCTGAATTTGTTTTACATATTCCTCATCCAATTGGGCCAGGTTCCCCGGAATCCCTGCGTATCAAAATTCTTATGCCATTTTAACTCCCAAAGATGCTTAAGACCCACTTGCCTTATGGACATATCCAAAAACAAGGCATTAATATGGCCGTTATGCCGATCCAGACAAAAACGTCTCATTTCGTGGGAGGTTTGGCAGCCGTTTTGAAATTCCGTAAGGGTTTGAGGCAAAGGAGTATAACCGTGTGCCCCATCTGCATCATCAAAAGGCTGGTCATACCTCCAATCCCGCGGGTGACCGCCCCAGCGGAAACAATCCAGGAATAATGGAATCTGACTAGCTCCTTTGACATCGCTTCTTTTCCAGTGAAAACTAATCTCGCGTCCCCACAAGAGGCCATCGCCGTCCGGATCTTTGTGGTCATATACATAATTATTGACACCGTAACTGCTTTTGAAATAATCTTCGGATGCTCCGGTGGGACTAATTTGCCAAGCATGTGTCCATCCCGGCGGAGTAAATTCTTCTTTTGTGGCTGACGGACACATACGCATGGCCTCTCCGCCATCCTGATAGTACGGCCGCAGCGGCCCCACCCACAAAACCTCGTAGTTCCCATTGAACGGGTCGGGAAAGCAGTTTTTATAATCGGTCAAATACAAACTCCAGATAGCTCCCCACTGTTTCAAATTCGATCGGCAAATGATATTTCGTGTCTGCTCCTTGGCCTTTTTTAAGGAAGGAACGAGGATGGCCAGCAAAAGCGATATGATTGCAATTACAACCAGCAGTTCAATCAAAGTAAACGCTTTTCTGCAGAACCATCTTTTGAACCTCGATTTCATACGCTGATTCCTTTCTGGAATTAGTCAAAAATCAGACAGGGTTCTCCGAAAACAGACCAGTCATTAAATGAAGTTCGGTTATCATATTCAGGACTGCCTTTGCCGCCATCTGTGGTCACCAATGTTAAGAACCGATCCTGGTCAGATAATACAACGGAAATCGTCCCTCCCTGATGAACCTGTACCCCTTTCCTCGAAAAACGCACCTGTCCATCTACCAGCACCCAGAAGTCTGCATAGGCAGGGCATCCTACGCCATCCCAATAATCATCTGCAATTCCGTACGCTGCCCTAAACTCTCGAAGAGAGCCGGGAAAGGCCTGGCGGATTTGCTCCAGATCAAAGGTAATCCCTGCATTGCCGTGCATAAATAAAGCCGACTTTTCGGGGACGCCATATTGTACATTGTTTAATTTAATTGGATGCTTCAGGATAGACTCTTCCACATAAACGATTCCACCCCAACCAAGTCCGGAGGTGTCTGGAAATCCTTCGAACGAGTGCCCCTGTGTACTGATAACCACAGGTCCTTGGCCGTTGTCCGGAATAAAAACCCCATCGATAAACGGGTTATCCTTTACCGCATGGAAACAGTAATTACTTTTCATATGGGTGCCGGGTTTAAAATCTTCTGATGAGGACGGCAAATAACTTTCCGGCTTCCATTCGCCGGTTGTTGTATCGATACAGGAGCCCCGTTTGCCTGTCCCTAAGCCGTTGCCGCCGCCGACAATATCCGCCAAGTCTAAATTCTGTCCTCTCCACACACAGCGCGATTCGGAGTTGATAACGCGAACAAAGTGATCGGACTGGCAGCAGATATCTGAAATCTTTCCGTTTTCACCAGAGATCTTCCTGGCATTTCCCTGGCTGACTTCCATATTTACTCTATCGGTCTTGCCGGCCATCAGCATCGTCTTGCCCTTAAGGACATGCAGTTGGGTATTGCCGCCGATTTCCACCTGCACGCCGAACTCGGTCCCCAGATCAATGATTTTCGCATTGGGTGTGTACACAGAAAAGCCCCCTGCGGTTTGGGGAACCCTTGCATACACCTTGCCGTAACTGAGGCCGACCCGGTCCTCGGCAAGAATCTGAAATTCCACGGGACCTTCCAGGACCACCCGTGCCTGATTATCAAACATCAACTCCGCGTATCCTTCCCGCAGCAGCCACCGCTTTTCTCCGGTTACCAGCCGGGTCCCCTTTTCCAGGGGGGAGGCAATGTCTGCCCATTTTGCATTCATGCTGTCAGTCAAAGTAGCCGTCTCGATTCCGCGCCGCATGGAAACAAAATGAGCATACACAATTACAAAAAGCAGTGCCGCCGAGGACATCGCTAAGGAAACAATTGAAAATTTGCTAACTTTGGGATGAACCTTTTTGATTTCCGTCGGTTTTTCATCCTCTTGAGATTTTTTTGAAACAGCAGGAATTTCAATGGGGGGAGCCGTTCTTTCTTCTTCCGCAAAAGCATCCATCATTGCCGAATCAAATTCTGTCGCAAAACCTATATCCTGAAATCCACCCGCCTCATCCAGCAAAGCCCATAGTGTTGTATATTCGATATAATACACCAGACTTTCCGGATCGTTCAACATCATCTGCTGTAACAACCGGAACTGACTTTCATTCAACTCCCCTGAAAGCTGTCCCTCGATCAGCTGACTTAATAAAGAATACTTATTTTTCATAGAATCAGACATTTAGAATAGTTCCTCAACTTTCAGCGTTTTATGGACACATCGAACAAGCTGCTCATGGAGACGGGCTATAACCTTATAAGCTGTGTGTTGAGGCATTTTAATAGCGGCTGCAATACTTTTGATCGTCTCGCCCTTTTGATGCCGCATTTGAACAAGATAACGTGATTTTTCATCCAGCTTTGACAAGCATTTTTTCAACGCCTCAAAACGAGCATCCACGTTTTCATTTGCAGCTGCTGCTCCCCCAATCAGACTATCAAAAAGCTCGCTGTTAAACTGGAGCTTTGTTTCGTACTGTTTTTTACGAAATTCGAGGACCTTAAAGTGAGCAACTCTCATTCCCCAAGCCGCAAAATCCTTAATTTCCTCGGCTTGACGATACTTTTTCCACATGAGAAGAGCCGTATCCTGCATAATATCGTCTGCGTCCGAGGTATTTGCCACAAGGGTCAAAATGAATGCATAAATCCTCTTGCGATGATTCATTAATTGACGCACAAAAAAATCCGGATTTTTCGGGTTTTCAGGGCCCATATTGTTTTAGTAATTGATAGTCTCTATAAATAAGTGAGCCGATATAGTGCAGATTGGAAATAAATTTACAAAAAACTTAAAAAATGCTCTAAGTGCTATTTTCCTTCTCTTTCGGGATTAACATTTTTAATCCATTTTCAGAGTGCTGATACACTGAGAATCCCTATATAACCCTAATCACCCAAATTGACCGATTTTATGCAGATTTTTTATATAAGTCTATTTCAAACAAAAGGTTATATCATTTTAAAGATGTTTTAATTGTTGGACAAAATTCCAGAAAGACCTCGTTTTTTAATGTTTCTGGGCACTTTCTTAGATGCCGGCTGGGCCAGCTTGAGTAATTAGACCGTTCTGGACCGATTAAATCTAAAAATAGACACTCTCAAAAACCAGTATAATATGCGCAAGAAATGCAATAAGCACAAAAAGTCCTTGCCTTTTACCCACAGTTATATCCTTTGGGGCAAAGGGCTTACGGCTTTTTGCCCAGCTTTGGCACCAAGGCCGAGTACAATGGCTGTTAACCGCCAGGTCGCAGGTCGCGGGGATTACGGCGGTGTGGAATCGATGAAAATGTCCGACAGAAGAAACAGTCTGCCAAGTCGATGTTTGTCGAGTCAATTGAGAAGGAAAATCCCTACACCCAGACGTCAACCCGCCAGTTGATTCCGCTGGTTAAGGGACTTTTTCAACACTCAAGATAATTTCAATCGTTAAATGGTATACTCATTTTGCCTCTACAGTCAGCCAATTTTCACAAAGTAGATGCAAATCCAAACAGTCCACCGTACTGTCGCCGTATGAAGGAGCAATATCCGCCGACAGCATCCCCGAACTCATCCATTGTGCAGCCAAAACAGCAAAGTCTTTCAAATCAACGCAGCCATCCTCAACAATATCGGCTGGATTGAACTTAGCACCCGCCAGTTGAATAGCAGGCGTCGGCGGCGTACTCATGCCGTCACCCAGATAATAATCCAGATGATGAGACTGCATATATCCTTTGATCGTCATACAATTGCGATATTCCGGATTGTGCGCCAGCGTATAAAGGCGTCTGCTTGTCGGAATATCAGTCGTGAAGATGCCCAGTTTCGTATTGTCGCCATTTACAAGGATAACCTCTTCACGCCAGTCCCCTAAGATATCCCCATAGAACTTCGGAAGACCGCCATCGCTTCGCTGGTAGGCATCCGTAGTAAACTTCCAGACCGACGCCAGACGGGAGACACTCGCGGCATTGTAATTCCACTTCTCAATCTTGCCGTCATTGAAAATCTCGCTCAAATCATCGCCGTCCCACCAGAGCCGCAGACACGGCCACGGCTGGCCGGACGCTGTAATCTGGGTACCGCTGGGACCATTCCAGACCCCATCAAAGGCCCAAACTTCAAAGCCCCGATAATGCGGATCAAGATCACCGGCATCGCCGCGTCCAACATCGCCCACCTCGCCGGAATAAGACCATAAGATTTCCCCTGTTCCAGCATCATAATAGCAAAAATGCAGGCCGCTGGGATTGTCTTGCTGGATGCCATACCCCTGCAGGCCGGCTCGGTCGGGATCAAACTTGCCAATGTGCCAGCGGTCACCGTGAACAATCCCGCTGTCAGCCAAGTTGTAAAGCAGCGTGCCATTATTATCCAGCACAAAACCAATATGGCAAACTTCATCCATCCCGTCGCCGTCCACATCCACAATACGCAGATTGTGGCCATCGGCACAATTCTGAGAACCTCGGAGCCATTTCCATTTCTGTTTCAGCGAGGAGCCGTCAAAGTCCCACGCACAAATCATCATATTGAAACTGCCGCTGCCAATGCGATTTTTCATAGAAGCAATCAAACTGGGAGTGCGGCCGTTCAGATAACCAATACCCATTTGAGCTCCCATTGGACCGTCCGCGATATAATCTGTCGGGATTTGAATTCTTGCTCGCTCAACACCCCTCATCCCGTCAATCACCGAGATAAACTGAACGTTGCCATCCGGGTACACCACCTGCCTGCCGTCAGCAAAGGCAACACCATTGGCCGTGCGAATCATCACTTCGGCCCTGCCGTCACAGTCCATGTCATACACCGTAACACCATCCCAGTGTCCGACATCAATAGTCGAAGAACCCGGTTCAATGTTATTAACATTCTGGCTGTTCGGCCCAAGATTGACCGACCACAAAAAGGTGCCGTCGCGAAGATAGGCCTCAATCGACTGCGGTCTTGTCCCATCTGTACGACGATCCACCACAAAATCATACTCCCCATCACCGTCCAGATCGCCGACCCAGACAAATTTAATATCATCCGTGCTGCCCCCCTGCAGCATCACCTCGATGCACGGCTGCACAGGGGTGTCTGCAGCCAGTTTAAACAACCCGCTGGCATCTTTCTCAACACCGTCAATAACGGCCTTGACATAATAGATATTGTCCCGAGTAAAATCAGCAGTCGTATCGGTCCAGCAGGTCCCGCCGGTTAAAATCGAACCATTCAATTTGACCGCCGCCCCGCCGGCTGTGGAGCGATAGACATTAAAGCCGATACCCGCAGGATCCAATGCCAGCAGACGCCAACTTATGAAGGCACTGGTGCTGCTTTTCCGAACCGCCGCCACGCCGCGGCCCAGGTTTTCCATATAAAGGCAAACCGGAAGCGTTCCTTCGGTTTCAAATCGCCACGTTGAACCACGAACCGTATCAGGATCGGTTGGTCCCGAACCACGAATGGATTCATCCACACGCCAGTAAACCGCCTGAGCCGCGCCGAAGGACAGGCCCGCCGCACCAGCCGCCGGATACCGATCCCGAACACCTCCGCCCCGAGGCACATAGATAGGACTTATCGCCCAAAAATCCGTATCGCCGGGATCACAGACAAGGTCATAGTTAGCAATATAAAGATAGTATCCGGTAATAGACGAGTCCGGAATTGTCTGGCCGGGATTGGCCGGATCCTCAACCTGACCAGGGCTCCAGCTCAGAACCACATTCGTTGCAGATGCAGTTGCAGAACCGCCCGGCTCGGGCAGGACGGCCTGTCCGACTAAAGGCTCCTCCGAACGAGCATTCGGCAGTATCAGGGCCGGCGCAGTCCGAAGCGGATCCGACGCAGCACCTTCCTTAGTGGCCGCATAATACTGCTTGCCGCTGCCGTCCGCAGGACCGATAAGCACCAATGTTGCCAGGCCGTTCGTGTCACTCCCCAGAAACGCATCCAGATTTAAGAACGTCGGATTAGAGGTGTGCAGCCCTGCCTGACTTGTTATGGACATGGAACCAAGTTTTGTTAACTTCGTTTCGTCAATAGCATAATAACCCAGCTCTGCCGGCAGCATCCCGGGCGCCGTATTATAAGTGATGGCCATCTCATTCCATATATCATCGACATCATGATCATTCAGACCATAAATGTCCCAATTCCTGCTGCCCTGAGTTGTGGTGATGTCCAACTGCAACCGTGCTCCTGTCAAATCACCGCCTTTTACGCCGCTAAGGTCAAACCTCACATACCCAATATGAGCCCGTACACCGGTATACCAGCGGATATCCATGGCACCTTCACCGCCAAAGTTCCTGTCCGGCCTTCTGTTGGAGTCATTCCCGACACAAGTATCGGCCCCATTGCCCTCGGCTGTTGAAATCACCATTTCCGCCTGGGTAGAAATTCCAAGCATCCACACCACGGTAATTACCCAAAAGATATTCTTTGCGGTCATAGCAGACCCCCCGAAAGGTTAACGACTTTTCCTAATCCAATAATACATCAGCCCGCTTTACTCGCCGGACCGTATACTTCAAATTCAACGATTTTCAGTGTGCCTTTGGCGTTTGCATCCTTCTTTGCCCGGCCGGCTTCATCTTTCTTGCCCGTAATTTCAACAATAGAAAAAGCATCACGATCGGAACCGGCTCCGATCAATTCAATGGTCAGACTTTTTCCATAAACGGGCCCAAATCGCACGGTATAATAGCCCAGATTTTGCTTGGTTTCGCCTTCAAACACCCGCTTCCCATCCACCAGAATACGAATGGGATAACTCCGTCTGCGCCAATCTCCAAATTTGATGACTGCTTCGCTGACAGCGGCAGCCGCCTCAAAGTCGTATCTGAGCCATGCTGTTGAAAGCTTGCCATCGTTGGCCCATGACGTCCGTTCATTATCATCCAGAGCAAAAACAGCTTCCTCCTGATTCGCTCCGGCCGTCACATTTGCAATTTTTACAGGAATGCGTGTAACGGCAAACGACGGCCCTTCGGGAGTAGGACCTCGATCCAGATTACACGCCAGGCCGGCATCCGGCATTTCAAAAGACAGTCCGCCGAATACAGCAGCCGGCCGGGAGGTGATTTCGATCGAAGCCGATTCCAGCCCTTCACAGGAGGCAATCAAAGTGATTTTCCCGGGCTGGGGCGTCGATTTCAGCATCACACGGTTTACCCCGCACTCGACAGGAAGGGTTTTAGACAAGATGTAGTTCTCCGGCCCCTGCGCGATACCGCCTCGCCATTCGGCCGGACCGCTCAGCTCAAAGTGGATTAGATGAAATGCCGTCGGACAGCGATTGCCTTCGGCATCCGCCACCTCCACATCGACAAGAGCGATATCAGCCCCATCAGCCCGAAAACCGCGCGGGCCGGTATGTGCCGTAAGCCGAATCTGCTGCGGCTTGCCGACGGTTTTTCTTTCCGTTTCGCAGACTTTATTGCCCCCGCCGTCATAGCCGACAGCCCGAATGGTTCCCTGCTTCCATTCAATATCTTTGAACGTATAAAGAAAACGGCTGCTCTGCTCGCCGAAACCCATCGAAACATCATTCACAAACAGCTCCGCCTTTTCAGCATTGGATACAACATAGATGTTTTTTCTGACACCCGGCTCATAATTCCAGTGCCCCATCAGATGTATCCTCGGCCGTTCAGCATCCACCCAGCCGTCCCACATCACCTGGTGAGCATAAAAGCCGTCCTTGGGAATTCGCATCGCATCCACTTCGCCGCTGCGGCGATAATTCTCATCACCGCGAAAATGGGTATTGGTATCAGAAAAAATGATATTCACACCGCCGGAGCTGACGCGGATACCCGTTCCCGGACGCTGCTCCCAATAATCATACCAGCGAACCACATTTTCAATCGCATGGGAATCCTGATTGCGGTTATAGGCAGGGCTGTCCTTATGATAAGGAGGCGAATATTCATTCCAATACTTGCGAAGACCCTCATCCCGCGAATACTCCATCGCCCACATTGGAATCCGTGCACTCTTGTTGATATACAGCATTTCCCCGCCGTACTCGGCCGCTTTGCTGTCGAGCATCTCCCGACTGCCGACCACCCGGCCGCCATAGGGATCATATTGGTCCCGAAGGGCTTTTATCTCCTCCATATGGGCTTCGCTGATGCCCTTATTGCCCCCTTCATAAAACAAAATGCTCGGGTTGCTGCGATTATAGATAATTGCATCCCGCATCAATTCGACCCGCTGCTGCCAGCGGCGGCCGGAAACATCTGATTCAGAATCCCCCGCAGGCATCGCCTGGATCAGTCCTGCACGATCGCAGGACTCCACATCCTGCTTGCTGGGGGTGATATGCATCCATCGAACCAGATTGGCATTGCTCTCAACCATCAGCCGGTTGCTGAAGTCGCTCATCCACGGCGGAACAGATATACCGACCGCCGGCCACTCGTTGGTGCTCCGCTGGGCATAACCCTTCATCTGAATGACCCGCTCATTCAATTTAATCATGCCGTTGCCAAACTCCATTTTGCGAAAACCGGTACGTGTCCTGACAACATCCGCTACAGTCCCATCAACCTTCAACACCGTATATACATCATACAGATACCCATAACCCCAGCTCCAGAAATGCAACCCCTCCACAGTATCGGAAGCCCGTACAACAAGGGTGCCCCCAGGGGTAATCGTGCAGGGGTATCCTTTGAACGTCTTGACAACAGTCCCGTCCGTTTCTTTCAGGACAACCTCATATTCAAAGGTCTGGGCGGTCGGGTGTTCATTGCGAACCTGAGATTCAGCCGTAATCCGTGCAGTCTTGCCGGCAATATCAAAGTCCTGTGCATAAATATACACACCGGTCGTGCCGAGGGTGGAATACAGCGGCAGGGCCTGATACAGTTTGCCGGCCGCATGCAGTTTTACATTTTTGGTGATGCCGCCGTAGTTGGCATTGAAGTTCCTGTCATTCCACTGAAATTTAGTATTGGTAAACTTCTCTCGGTAGTCCCAGGCATTATCAATCCGCACAGCCAGCACATTTTCTTCAGGAGAGATTTTAACCAGCGGGGTAATATCAAAACCGAACGCCATCACACCATTTTCATGTCGACCGATAAACTTGCCGTTGAGATAAAACTCACCCCCCTGCCGGATGCCTTCAAACTCCAGAAAGATTTTGCAGCCGGCATGTTCAGCCGGAACCCTAAAATGCTTTCGATACCAGGCAATACCCGTAGAAAGACTGCGAATGTCTTTTCTGAATGCCTCCTTCTCATTCCAGGCATAAGGCAGCGTCACTGTCTTCCAATCCCCATCATCAAAATCAGCCCCCTCCGCACCTTCGGGATCTCCGACAAATACCTTCCAGCCGGGATTGAAATTATACTGCACGCGAACATCTGCCCCCCGATCCTCCGCACTCACAGCGGCAGAAAATAACAGGAAAATCACAAAACCCCATACAATATTCAATCGCTGCACAATCAAAGCTTTCGGATGCTTCTTCATTTTGCTATGTCTTTCGTACCCCTTTTATTCATCTTAAATAATCACTGCGGCAGTTTTTGTCTCCAAGACCGATCAGCCCACCCCCGGGACAGCCAGTCAATATCCTCGCTCGTCGTGCCCGCCGGAGGATAGGTAACACCATACAGTTCACCGGGACCCATCTTCGCCCCTTTTGCATAATGCTCCAATACAATGGAATCCTTCCATTTATGCACCTCCGAGTGACCATCCAGAAATCCAAACACCGCACTGTTGCCATGGCTGATCGCCAGGGGATCATGCAGACCCCAGGGCTGTCCCGCACTGCTGGGAGCCGCAAAAGACCACCAGCCGTTCCATGTCCAGCTGCGGGAACCGTACGTCCCTATCTCAACAAAGTTAAATCGAGCCCCCGGCATCGTGATATCCCCAAACTTCTCGATAGAATTGCCGCTGTCATTATTATTCAGGCAGTAAGGAACCGCATAGCTGGCAAACATTCCTGTGCCGTCGCACCCTTTCCGCAGTTTGTCCGCCGGGCAATGATAAACATCATACGATCCGAGATACGAATACAGATTGCCTTTTTGGATGCCCCTGATTTCGTCTTCATCAGTTACAGGGTCGGTCTGAGTCATCTTAAGGGAGGAACTGGTAGTATCCGTTTCCCTATGCGGCTGACCGATCCACCCTTCCTTGCAAAAAGTGGTCGTGCCGACATTTTCCATGCGGCAACTCATAATCTTGCCGTCATTCTCCTCCTGATACATATACCACGCCATCGACATCTGTTTGGTATTGTTCAAGCAGACAGCCGAAGCCGCTTTCTTCTTGGCCATGCTTAAGCCCGGCATGATAATGCTCAAAAGCAGTCCGAGAATCGCAATGACCACCAGCAGTTCTATTAACGTAAATCCGTTCCTTTTCATCTTTTTTTCCATAACTCTAATGTTATCGTTCCTGCTGTTTTATCTGCACGTCAAAAAACGATTGCTCCCAACTCAAAACCATCTCGCCGCCCCGCATTATTTCAGCTCCTGCCGTCTTTGCAAAAACAGACAGGAGGAGAGGGCACAAGCAGCCCCCTGCCCTCTCCTCCGTTTTATCACAAATCCCCTCTTACCATCAAACATCCGAAAAACATTCATCAACCATGCTGCTCAACGGCGCTTTCGGCGGACGGCCAACAGACCCCCGCATCCGAGAAGAATCATGGCAGCCGGCTCCGGTACAGCATACGGCAAAATCAGAGTCGGTGCTGACCATGCCGGACTGGAGTCCAGACCTTCCTTTGCGGCAACATAAAATTGCCGATCACCACCTGTTGCAATCAGCACCATTGTTACCAGGCCGTTCGTATCCTCTGCCAGAAAGGAATCCAGGTTCAGGGTTGTCGTGTTCGAGGTCACTGTCGCATTGACAGCCGATGACGGTACCACCAAGGTTCCCAGAAGGGTCAGCTTAGTCTCGTCGATGGCATAATTGCCCTGTGAAGCTGAAGCCATCCCAGGCGCTGTATTGTAGGTGATGGACATTTCTCCCCAAGCATCATCCACGGCGTCATCATTCAAACCATAAATGTTCCATGTCCGCGTGGCACCGCCTTGGGTAATGTACAGCTGCAATTGAGCACCGCTTCGGTCACCGGTTACACCGCTGATATCAAACCTTACATACCCTATATGTGCCCGTACACCTGGATTGATTCGGATATCCAAAGTTGACGAAGCGCCGTAATTCTTATCCGGCCCCTTGTTAGAGTCGTTGCCGACATATGTATCGGCTCCATTGCCCTCAGCGGTAGTGATAGTCATAGCCCGCAAGACCGAAACGGACATCGCCACAAAAAGAAATAGAATACACCTTTTCATCATCTTTCCATCCCTCCTCAACAATAAGTAATGTTTCTGTCCACTATATAAAACACACTTCACACAACCTTTCCGTCATCAAACTCTGCCTACAAACCATCATCAGAAAATGAACCTCTTATCGTTAGGGACACTGCAAGCTCGTGCAAGCAAGCCATTGAGAGGCAAGCCTGACAAAATCGTTCAGGTCCACAAGACAGTCTGAATTAAAGTCCATGGAGTTGGCCTTGTAGCCGGGTACAGATTTAGCCGCGCTGCACGCATCCGCACTCACAACAACCGTAACGGTATCTGAAGTGGAGATCATACCGTCACTGGCCGTCAGTCTGAAGACATAGGTGCCCGGCTCGGTAAAGACCACTGTAACGTCCTCCATATCATTGGGGCTTATAGTTACTTCCGGTCCGCTCACCTGCTCCCACAGATAAGTTAAGGGTTCCGGCCTGCCATCATCCGTAACAGTCGCATCCAGAACAGCTGTTGCCGTGGCAGGATCGCCCAGATGACCCAACCAGACATATTGGGTTGGGCCGACTTCTACGGAAGGCCCGACATTAAAGGTATTAAAGGACCATATTCGGCCTCTGTGGACGATGTTGGGCTCAGTAGAATTATGAACATCAACTACCCAATAATATCTTGTCATGGGCTCCAGAACACTCGGCAGGGAAACACAGGTCTCCGTCGTACCGGTCGCTAACGTATACTCCAGACCATAATCGGGCTCATTAACGTTCGGATCACGGCTGCCAAAATAAACGTCACAGGTAATAAGTTCGCCGGGAGCACTTGGTTCAGGATTTGTCCAGCATACCTGACCCAATGTCTCCAAAACCGAATTATTCATGGCAGGATTTGGATTGGATACCCAAAAAGGATCTGGTTCAACCGGAAGAACCAGACGAGGAGCCACCTTGTTGGGATCCGTTGAGCCGGCCTCCCCTTCCTTGGTGAGAACATAGTATTGCTTGCCGCTGCCGTCCGCAGGACCAATAAGCACCAGCGTCACAAGATTGTTGGTATCCTCTTTGAGAAACGACCCCAAAGGCAAAGCCGTCGGGTCAGAGGTGTGCAGCCCTGTCTGGGCCTTGATGAACATGGACCCCAGCTTTGTTAACTTTGTTTCATCAATATCATAATACCCCAGCTCTGCCGGCACCATGCCGGGTGCTGTATTGTAGGTGATAGACATCTCATCCCAGGTATCATCTGCATAATTGTCCTTCAACCCGTAAATATCCCAACCTCGGCTGCCTTGACTTTGAGTTAGGTACAGCTGAAGCTGAGCGTCTGTCGGATCCACACCGCCGATCTCCGTAATATCAAATCTCACATAGCCGATGTGAGCACGAACACCGGTATACCAGCGGATATCCATGGTAGTTGAACCGCCATAGTTGTTGTTCGGACCCTTGGTGGAGTCGTTGCCAACATATGTATCGGCTCCATTGCCGTCCGCTGTAGAAACCGCCATTTCTGCCTGAGAAGCAAGCCCCAGCAGGCACAGGAATAGAATGGCAAACCAAATATGCTTCCTCATGACCAGGTCCTCCACGAATAAGTAAGTGTTTTTTGATTATAATCCATTAGAAACTCCAGGTAATGTTTCTGTCTGCCGTACGAATAACCTTTCCGCCATAACTCTGCCGGCAAATCATCATCAGAAACGTTAGGGACACTGCAAGCTCGTGCAATCAAGCCATTGAGAAGCAAACATGGCAAAATCATACAGATTCACAAAACAGTCTGAATTCAAGTCCATGGCGTTCGCCTTATAGCCGGGCCTGGCTTTAGCCGCACTGCATGCATCCGCACTCACAACAACCATAACGGTATCCGAAGAGGAGCTCATGCCGTCGCTGGCCGTCAGTCTGAAGACATAGGTACCCGGCTCGGTAAATACCACCGTAATATCCTCCGTATCATTGGGGCTTATGGTTATTTCCGGACCGCTCACCTGCTCCCACAGATAGGTTAGGGGTTCAGGCATGCCGTCATCCGTAACAGTCCCATCCAGAACGGCTGTTGCCGTGTCAGGCTCGCCCAGATGCCCCAACCAGATATATTGATTCGGGCCGGCATCCACAGAAGGCCCGACATTAAAGGTATTAAAGGACCATATTCGGCCCCTGTGGACGATGTTGGGCTCAGTGGAATTATGAACATCAACTACCCAATAATATCTTGTCATGGGCTCCAGAACACTCGGCAGGGAAACACAGGTCTCCGTCGTACCGGTCGCTAAAGTATACTCCAGACCATAATCGGGCTCATTAACGTTCGGATCTCGGCTGCCAAAATAAACATCACAGGTAATAAGGCCGCCGGGAGCATTGGGGTCAGGATTTGTCCAGCACAACTGACTCAATGTCTCCAAAACCATTTTATTCATGGGAGGATTTGGATTGGATGCCCAAAAAGGATCTGGTTCAACCGGCAGAATCAGGCGAGGAGCCACCCTGTCAGGTTCCGTCGAACCGACCGCCCCTTCCTTGCTGAGAACATAGTATTGCTTGCCGCTGCCGTCCGTAGGGCCGATAAGCACCAGCGTCACAAGATTGTTGGTATCCTCTTTGAGAAACGACTCCAGAGGCAAAACCGTCGGGTCAGAGATGTGCAGCCCTGCCTGACTCCTTATGGATATGGACCCAAGCTTTGTTAACTTGGTTTCATCAATATCATAATAACCCAGGTCTATCGGCACCATGCCGGGTGCTGTATTATAGGTAATAGACATCTCGCCCCAGTTGTCATCTGCATAATTGTCCTTCAACCCGTAAATATCCCAAGTTCTGGCGCCTTGAGTTTGGGTTACATATAACTGCAGCTGAGCGCCTGTCGGATCCACACCGCCGATCTCCGTAATATCAAATCTCACATAGCCGATGTGAGCACGGACGCCGGTCCACCAGCGGATATCTATGGTACCTTCGCCGCCAAAGTTCCTGTCCGGCCTTCTGTTAGAGTCATTCCCAACACAGGTATCAGCCCCATCGCCGTCCGCTGTAGAAACCACCATTTCCGCCCGAGAAGCAAGCCCCAGCAGGCACAGGAATAGAATGGCAAACCAAACATGCTTCCTCATAACCAGGTCCTCCAAAAATAAGTGAATGTTTTTGATTATAATCCATTTGCTTACGTCATTTTTATCAACCGCCGCTCCCCTGCTCTGCTCTGAAAATCAAATCTATGAACAATCCATCCCTGTCCCGGATTAGGAGTGCCGTCATCGTCATTGCACCCCGACCTCTATTCAATAACATTGTCAATATGAATCCTTGGCTTCACAAACAAACACAGATCATTATCAATGGAACGATCCGTCCCCTGGGTTGCAATGAGAGTCAGATAATGCTGCTGATCAGCCAGACGGACTTCGATGGCTTGCGGCTCGTCCTCCGGCCCCAAATCTACAGCCGAGAAAACTTCTTCACCGTCCAGAAGCACATAGAAACTTGCACTCGGGCTGTCTCCTTCCTGCACCTCCTCCAGAGCATCGGGAGAGGCCACACCGCAAAGAGCAGAAAATAATTTCAGCGGACCATATACTTTTCGAATCGCATCCAGGTCAAATGTAATCCCGGCGTTGGCATGCATCAGAATGGAAGGATTATCCGGCCCCCCGCAAGGCCGGCCGGCAAACCGCAGGGGGATCCGCTTATCAAATGCAGAAGGGACAGGAAGTCCGTCGGCATTGGTAATGGCATAAGCCGTCTGGTCCAGCGGTTCCGGCGCGCTCCACCGCAATGTTCCATCAGAAGTCACAGGTATCGGTTTGGAAACCCCGCGGTTATCAACCGTGCGGAGCGTCCCCAGCCGAATACACAACGTTTCATCGAACTCATAGTTGCCCAGAGACGCGGCCTTCAGTCCGGGTGCTGTGTCATAGTGGAGGGTTTCTTCATCCCAGAAATCCGACGGGCCGTCCTTAAGCCCATAAACAGACAAGGTGCGTTTTCGATTGCCGCTGTCAAGGCAAAGGTTTAAAACCGCTCCGGATACATCCTTCACCCCGCTTATATCAAATCTCAGATAGAGCATTCTCATCCGTTCATTTTTAATGAACCGGCATGGCAAAAGGGAAGATGCACCATAACGGCGGCGAGAAGGGTTCCGCACATCATTGACAATGCAAGTATCCGCCCCCCGACCGTCAGCCGTCGCTACAATCACAGACTGCCCATTTGCTCCTTTGGGAAATGACAAGAAAGGCATCCTGCTTCTATCGCCATCAGACCCTTCCTTAGAGCGAAACCAGCAGGACAAGGCATCATCCGAACTCTCTCTCAGCACAATCAATGTAATCAAACCATTCGAATCTTGCTTAAGGAATTCATCAAGATTCAGCTCCGCAGTCTCTGAAGAAAGATTAACCGCTTTGCTGCTGCTGGTCGGGACAAAGACGCCGTCAATGAAAGGACTAAAATGAACAGGAATATACGACTGGGATACTGAGGAGGTTGGAGATATCTCCCTTACAGGAACTAATTTCCCTCCATCCCAGGAAATGGCCATGTTCCGTCCGCCGCTGCCGGAGCCGTTGCCGCCGCCGACAATATCCGCAAGGTCAATCTGTGTCCGACCGCGCCACGTAGTGTTGGTTTTCGAATCAATCGACCGAACAAACCCCCGCTCCTCAAATGGGATTTCATCAATTCGACGGCTGGCCGCATCATAACGCACGGCCTTATTTTCCATCACAACCCGACCGGTTTTCGCTTGTTCCTTCGGCCCGGCAAACAGCTGAACTTTCCCTTTGAAAACATACACATCCGAGGAGCCGGCTGCCTCAGCCCGCACCCCGAATTCCGTCCCCAGATCGATAATCTTGGAATTAGGCGTACTAACAGTAAAACCGAATCCCTGGGGAGCCACCCGGGCATAGACCTGTCCGGATTTTAATTGCAGGTCCCCATTAGACATCATCTTAAATTCGGCAGGGGCTTCAAACGTTAACTCAACCCCCTGATCCGTCTTGACCGCCGCAAATCCGTTGATCAGGACGAATCGCTGCTCCGTCGAAAGGCGGCCGTCCTTCGGGATGGACATGGTCGGCTCAGCCCACCTTGCCTGCAAACTGTCCGTCAGGGTGGCGACCTCCACTCCTCTTTTCATGGAAACAATAGTGCCGTATGCAATCACAAAAATCAGAGCGGCGGAAGACAGAAGTAAGGAAAAAAGAGAAACCTTGCTGACGCTGGGCCGAGCCGTTCTGGCTTCTGTCAGCACCTTCTTCCCAGCCGACTCCTCAGAAATGTCACGTATCTCAACATTGGGGGCCGTTTTTTCCTCAAGCGACAGAGCATTCCACATCTGCGCATTTATAGTTTCGTACTGAGCATATTCACTTTCAAAGTTCAGGGCTCCCCAATCAATCTTGCGAATACACTCCGCCGCCATCAGCGCCTTAAGATAATAATCCCTTGCCTCAGAGGAAGCATCCAGGATGTCCTTAAGTTGTTGTAAATCCTCGCCGGATGCTTCTCCTTCCAGCAATAGGATCACCAGATCCATAATTTGCTTCTGCTGTTTGAGATCAAGTTCCATTATAAGGCATCCTTGAGTGTTAATCGTCTTTGCAAACAGGCAAGCAGCAACCGATGAATCCGTGAAATATTCCGATAAATATATTGGGCAGAACATCCGTAACGAGCAGCCAGGTCCTTGACCTTATGATTTTCATAATACCTCAGCTCTAACAATTTACGGTCCTGCTGCTTTAGTTTTTTCAGGCATTCTTTCAAATAGATCTGGTACTCTTGTGAAGAATCAGATATGTGCTTTGAATTCTGCTCCAGTTTCTGAATCAGCTGCTCATCGAAACAGGCGGCATAAATCTTCTTCTTGTTTCGATAGTAGTCCATAATAATGAAATAGGCGATCTTCTTAGCCCATGCAAGAAAATCCGTCCCAAGCGCAAATTCATCAAATCGTTCCCACATAAACTTTGTCGTATCTTGAAGAATATCATCAGCATCATTGAAATTCGGAGCCAGGGACAGAATATAGGCATAAATACGGGCCTGTTGGGAAGTCAGAAGGGACACAAACTCTCTCGCCCTTTGTTCCAGATTCGTTTTGTCCTGATTTTTCTCACCCATAACTTTTTGTTTTTCCACTTAATTTAGCAGAGGGCGTTTTCGGCCTCTTATTATTATGTAAATCAGCAAGGTTTTTTAAACTGACCAGGTTTTCAGAAATGTTCTATTTCCTTATCAATAAAGAACTTGCAATTTTTCTACGCCAGCCGCAATGCTCCGGTTCCCAAACCGGAAATTTTCTGACAAAAGGATTTTAACGGATATGTCCAATAAGGAGAAGGCCAATGAACTTTGATAAGAAATTGCCTGTCTTTTTCCCGTAAAATCTCTTTTTGTTTGAATTGACGTTTTTACCTTGCTCTCTCTTTTTCTGCTTTTCCCTAAAAAACCGCCCCCCGCTCCGCCGAAATCCTCCGAAGCCGGCCTGCTGCCCCGGCTCTTCGCAAGTACTTTGCCCAACAAGAATTGCAAAGTCTATCTCCCCAAGACCTTGCTGCGAAATCCGCAGTTCTTACCTTTGTATATCTTTTAGCAAGCGCTTGCTAATCAAAAATATTTAACTTTTTTGCGTTTTTTTCTTGATTAAGACCAACAAAAAAGTGTATAGTAAACTTTGACGTTGCAAGCAGATTGTCCGATCGGAAAAAACGTCAATTTAATCGGAAATTTTAATCCAGGAGGCCAAAGTATGAGCAGCAGAACACAAACCTTACTTTTATTCTTCTGTATCCTCTCTCTTACCCTTTCCACCCAGGCGGATTATTTAGTCATTAACGGCGATTTCGAAGGAGGCATATATACCGGACGCGGCGGCCAGACCCTGCCGCTCCAGTGGGATGCCTACTGGAATCGACTGGATGGCTGGGGGTCTCCAGGTGTGGCCCATTGGTCAACTGACGGCTCCAACGACTACGTCGTCACCGATGTAGATGGAACCACCGGCGGAGGCGGCTACGCAGTGGCCTTCGAGGCCCCAACCGGCCGAGCAGGGGAAGAATTGTCAGTCTGGGGGATTCCAGTCGGCACAACCGTTCGCCTTTCCGCAGATATTATTGATTTGATTCCTGGCGGAGGCGGTGGCGGTGCCATCCTCAAAATGGAGGCATGGGAATATGGGGCTACGGCCTCTTTTAACGCTCTGGAGGTGCCCATCAGCGGGGTAACCGGCGACTGGAAGCGGTTTTCAATGAACTACACCATCCCCAACGGCACCGACATGCTCAAAGCCGTCGTCGGCACCAGCACCGGCTGGAACGAGCCCAATCCGTATCCAAGTTCCTATGGCTTTGACAACGTAAAACTCGGACTTCTCCGCCCTGCCGCCCTGTTCCCCACTCCGAACGTTGGTCAGGCCGTTCCCCCCGCTTTTGACGAGCTGAGATGGACCAATCCGGAACCCAATCTTCCCGGCCACATCATCACCTGCGATGTCTGGTTTCGACAGAGCCCCACCCCTCTGGCCGAGCCCAACCTCGTTGCCGGCCAGCCCGGTGTCATTCAAATCGCCTCCCAGGAAGCAATCGATTCACTTTCCCTGGCTTCCTGCGGAATAACCCTCCAGGACGATTACTATTACTACTGGAAGGTCGATTGTCTCGACCCGAGTGCAGGGAAACTGGAAGGGTTCACCTGGTCATTCAACACCGGCGATCGTCTTCCTGTCCCCGATGCCGGTCCGGACCAGTACCTCTGGATAACAATGGATGACGGCACTCCCAACGACGGCAAAGTCACATTCACCTTGTCCGGCTCTGTCATCGACGATGGGAAAAGCCCTGTAACAACCACCTGGTCCCTGGATCGCATCCTCACTCAGACAGACCCTGCAACCCAGGTGATCATTGACCACCCCAACAACCTTACCACAACAGTCACCATTGATAATACCGGCTGGTTCTTCTTCCGTCTGACAGCCGCAGATGCTGCCGGAAGCAATGACGACTTGGTCAATGTCGGGGTCTATGCCACGGCCTGCGAGGCGGCCTATGAAGACCCCCAGGATATCTCCGTCCGCTATGAAAATATCCACGGAGACATCAATAGAGACTGTGAAATCAATTTGGAAGACCTGGCGATCATTGCCGCCACCTGGCTGGACTGCATGAGCAGCAAACTCGACTGCATCCCCTGATTTGAAAACACCGCTGAACCTCAGCGAACAGCGTCGTTAACATGGAAGGCCGGTTCAATCGCCGGCCTTCTCTTTTCTGCATACACAGCATAAAATCACCCTGCCGCCTGCCCAAGACCGGCCGACGTGCCTGCCGCTACAGCGTAAGTTTGCCGCGTCGGGCCTCCAGCTCCATCCGGATTTGCCGTGCCCTTTCCTCGGTAATTTCATATCGCGAAAGAATCACAATAGCAGCCGCCGACGTCAGCAACGGAATCCCAACATCAAAAACCCGCAGCAGCAGCAGCGTCTGCTCCGGCTGAGCCGGCCCCAGCGTCACATCAAACCCCGAAGCCCAAAGCAAAACACCGGACAGCAATCCCGCCAACGCCATCCCGACCTTGACCATCCACCAGTAAATCGCCCCAAACATTCCCTCCCGACGCCGATAACTGGTCAACTCGTCATAATCGCACACATCTGAAATCATCGACCCCATCAGTGTAAACAAAGACCCCGTACCAAACGCCGTCAGCGGTGCCGCATACAGCAGCCAATACGGATGCGCCGGGTTATACCCCACCCACTTCAGGGCATACCCAACCAGCGAAAGCCCGATAGTGCAGAAAAACGTAGTGCGTTTGTCAATCTTTTCGGCAATCCAGCCGGTCAGCGGAATCACAACCACCAGCGTCACCGCCGAGGTAAGCATCCCAAACCAACCCTGAAGCTTCCCCGCCAAACTGTCGCTGCCGCCGAACACATAATAAATCATCACATACAAAGAAAAGGAAATCCCCAGCTGGTAGCCGTTAAAAACCAGAAAAGTCGCCGCACAGAGTTTTACAAAGGGCTTACAGCGGAACGTCTCCGCAAAGGACTTGAAAAAATCCTTCAAGTTCCCCCAAACCCCCTCCCCAATTTTCACAGGCGGCAGCGCCCCAAACCGTTCTCGACAGAAAATCGCCGGAACCACCCCCATCACCGCCACAATCACCCCCACGACAATCGCCAGAAACCTGGCCCCCTGCACCTTGTTTTCAAAAAGTCGCGGATCAGCCATAACAGCATAAAACCACGGCACCATCAGCCAGGCAATCTGGCCGACAATATTAGCAAAGGTATGCAGACGGGTCCGTTCATGGTAATCGGCCGTCATTTCATATCCGAAAGCCACAAAGGGGGTCGCATATACCGTATAAGCCCCGAAAAACAGCAGCGAGGCCGTCAGAAACACCCAGAAATAAAAGGCCTGGCTGCGCCCCTCCGGCAGCTGCCACATCAGAGCAAAAATCACACCGGCGGCAATCGCACCGGCAAAAATATAGGGACGCCGCCGGCCCCACCTTGAACGGGTATTGTCGGAAATATACCCCATGATCGGATCGGTGACTGCATCAAACACCCGCGGAATCGCCGCCAGAAGTCCCACCCAACGAGGATCTACCTGCAGCCCCAGATTCAAAATGACCGACATCGCCGGCAGAGCGGCCGCCTGAAGGTTGTTCACAAACATCCCCACTGCATACGCCAGTTTCTGCCCGAATGGAATGCGGTCTTCAGGGGCCGTCTTCGAAAAAGCATCGAAAATCATAGGGTCCCTTTCTGTAAGGGGCTGCCGTTTGAACTACCTGTCCAAATGTGTTTTTTTACCATAAACAATTTATTCGATAATAGCAAGCGGTTTTTATTGAAAAATCCGGTCTTCGGAAGCGGGGAGTTGGGGGGTTGGCGGGGGGTGTTGTCGAAAATCGCTGTTTTCTTTGTTTTTGGGCTGAAAATGGGGTTTTTGGTGAAATTTGCGCACCGCGGCGCGCAGGCGGCGCGCATTTTAAAGCCATTTAAAAACGGCCGCGCGCATTTTAAAGCCGGATTTTGGACCTGCGGAGGCGTCGGCGCGCATTTTTGAGCCAGTTGAAAA